>JGI24815J26687_1000220_pt1 | contig 13459 bp, 9 predicted proteins | sample METZYME_3_150m_FD_26687 | JGI IMG/M metagenome (IMG submission 26687) | reverse complement strand
TAGGTCAGATATCGCGTCTTCTGGTTCAATCGTTTCAATCCAACACGGCGGTTTTATAGTCGTCATAGTCTTCTATGTATTGTTCGTCTAAAGAGGGACAAATTCATTCCTGAATTGGAAGGTTTTCGGTTGCTAGATTTGCTCAGCATTAAGTCTTTGGCCATTGTCTCCCACTTGTCAGTATCAAACACACATTCTATGGCTTCCATGGCGCGACTCTATCATCCATCAACAAAAACGGACCAAGGATTCCGATGGCCTGATTTTAGGCTGGAGTCACACTTCCGCAGCTGACCCACGCGAGATGAAAGAAGATGGAGTTATAGTTTTCTCAACGTTTGGAATTAAACACACAAATAGAGCTAGATTTTTCGCTGACTTCGTGCTTCACTGTTCGAGTGGTTATATATTAGCTGCTCTAGATTGCTTGAGTCTTTTACAATAATTTAAGTGGAGGATGCTCGATGAAGGACATTAAAACATTCCAACAGATGTTTCGCGATGGCCATATGACCCGTCGCGACTTCTTTGCGGCCATGGGTGCATTAGGAATTACAGCAACAACAGCTGGAGGCCTATTGACGTCAGCCAATGCGTTTGCCGCTACACCAAAGAAAGGCGGTCGAATTGTGGTAGGAACAGAAGGCGCACAAGCGTCAGATTCGCTCGACCCAACGAAATTCTACTCAACCTCAAATCTACTCGCCGGCTTCACAGTCTATGACACGCTGGTTAATCGTGGCCAGGATTTGCTACCAACACCATGGCTTGCAGAGTCGTGGGATTCGAATGACACCACAACGGAATGGGTTTTCAAGTTACGCCGCGGCGTCACGTGGCACGATGGCAAGACCTTCGGCGCCGACGATGTCATCTACTCCTGCTCGCGGCACATCACCGAAGCGTCCGAGTCTCCGGCGAAGTCGTTCATGAGCCAGATCTCGGAAATGGTCAAAGAAGATGCACATACCGTGCGCTTCAAGTTAAGCGGCCCAAATGCTGATTTCCCGATCGTTCTAACCGATACCCGGGTTCACATTTCTCAAGCGGGCTATGAGAACTTCCAGGATACAGCACCTGGCACTGGGCCATTCAAAGTTAAGAGTTTCATACCGGGACAAAACAAAGTATTTGTGCGAAATGAGAACTACTGGGGTGACGATGGCCCTTGGGTCGACGAGATTGAGATGATTGGCGTAGGCGACGTCACTGCTCGCGTTAACGCACTGATCGCCGGCGACATCAACGTGTTGCTTTATCTCGATCCAAAGGCTGTGGGCCTGATCGAGGCAAGCCCAACCACTGAAGTGTTGCAATCGAAAAGTGGCGCGTTTATGAACGTGGCGCTGATGGTCGATCGTCCACCAACAGACAACAATGATGTACGCCTCGCGTTGAAATATGCTGTTAATCGCGAGCAAATTGTCCAAAACGTGCTTAAAGGCTATGGTTCTGTCGGCAATGACCATCCAGTTGCACCGATCGATCCGTTCTATTGCGACGATATCCCACAACGCGTTTACGACCCTGACAAAGCCAAATTTCACTTTAAAAAGGCTGGCATGGAAGGTCAGTCAATCGACTTCTACACCTCCGATGTCCCGGCTGCGGGTTCCGTAGCTGCGGCACAGGTATTCCAGCAGTCAGCGGCAGCAGCTGGTATTAATCTGAACCTAATCCAGCCACCTGCAGACACCTACTGGGATGCTGTGTGGATCAAGAAGCCGATGAGTTGTTCAGGATGGGACGCGCGACCAGTACCTGACCTCATTCTGTCTATCGCGCTAAAAGGCGGCGGTTCCTATAATGAAACCAAGTGGAACAATGAGCGTTTCGACAAACTGCTCATTGAAGCACGCGGCCTCCGTGACTTCGACAAGCGCAAGGAGATCTATTGCGAAATGCAGCGTATGTTGCATGACGAAGGCGGCCATTTGACAATGGCATACTTGGATGTCCTAGATGCTGTTCGAAGCGAGGTGAAGGGCATCACACCTCATGCGTCTGGCCCGCTCGGCTTCTACCAGATGGCACGAACCGTCTGGATCGACTCCTGACGCTGACACCACAATAGTCCTTTTGATGACGGGTGCCGGACCGAGTGTCCGGCACCCGTACGATGGCTTGAACAGTATGCGACGCAAATTGTTGTTTGCGACCTGTGGTTCGCCATCATCCAGGAAACGCCGTCCGCTTATCCGACATGGATTAGTTTGCTAACGAGCCTCGCCCTGCGAGTCCTCAAGCTACATGCCAGGAGGAATTTCAATTCTAGATTCCTTATTAATCCCCTCTAGCCCCTCTAGCGATTATCCTGGGCACAGAGTCTCCGCATATGAGGCATCTGCTGGTGATAGGATAGGCATTGTGTGCAATGTTATATGTAATCAGAATATCTGACCAATGGCACTGACGGCGCTTATCGGCCGTCGATTGTTGATTGGCGTCTTCATTTTATTGATTGTTTCCGTCCTTGTGTTCGCAGGCACGGAAATACTGCCCGGTGACGTGGCAACAGCTATTCTTGGTCAAAGTGCGACCCCTGAGCTTGTCGCACTAATTCGTGAACGTCTCGGACTCGATGATCCTGTCTACCTACGTTATCTACACTGGCTCGGTGGTCTTGTGACTGGCAACCTCGGCACNTCGTTGGTCAATGGCGCCGATCTTGGCGGCGAGGTTGGGGTGCGACTTTTCAACACGTTCTTCCTGGCGATTTTGACGGCCTCGGTAGCAGTCCCGTTGTCGATCGTATTAGGACTTCTATCTGCGCTGAAACCGAATGGCGCCCTCGACCGTACGATATCAACCGTGACGCTGGCCCTCATATCGCTACCAGAATTTCTTACCGCGATCATCCTAGTGACACTTTTTGCGGTAACTTGGAAATTTTTTCCGGCTATCGTCAACATCCGCAGTGACGATGGATTGATCGATATTATGCGTGCGCTTGTGCTGCCAGTTGCTACCCTAGTGTGTGCGGTTTTAGCGCACATGGTGCGCATGACTCGTACCGTAGTTCTCAACGTACTAACGTCGCCACCAATCGAAATGGCTCTTCTGAAGGGCGTACCGCGCTGGCGTATTCTGATCGTTCATGCCCTACCGAACGCACTGGCGCCGATTGTCAATGTCATTGCCCTCAACCTCGCCTATCTGATTGCCGGCATCGTTGTTATCGAGACATTATTTAATGTCTTGGGGCTTGGCCGATTTACCGTTGAATCAGTGCAAAATCGAGACATACCCGCGGTGCAGGTCTGCGCGATGATTTTCTGCGCGGTATATGTCCTGCTTAATCTACTGGCCGACGTCATCTCCATCATCGCCAATCCCCGGTTGAGGCACCCGAAATGACCATGCCGGAGACCGAACTGCGTAGTCCATTGAGAGAGTTGCTGTCGGAGTTGACGCCAACCGTAATCATCTGTTCACTCATCCTGCTGGGTTTCATCGTGGTAGTAATTTTCGCGCCGCTGATTGCACCTTATGGGGAGGGCGAAATTCTGACCAATGACAGCTTTGCGCTACAAGGTAGCGAAGGAAAAGTACAACCCGGCAGCACACTCTTACTGGGCAGTGATTTCCTAGGTCGCGATATTCTCTCGCGCTTGATCTACGGCGCTCGTGTTACCTTGTCCGTAGCTCTCGCAATTTCCCTGCTTGCCTTCCTACTCGGATCAACTATCGGCTTTGTTGCAGCAACGATACGCGGCACAGGTGACGCGATTCTTAGCCGTATCGTCGATGCGCTCATTTCGTTTCCTTCGATCATGATCGCGTTGATCGTTGTAACAAGTCTAGGCTCAACATTCACAGTTTTGATTATTACGGTCGCGCTAATTGACGCGACACGCGTATTCCGCGTTGCACGTGCGCTTGCCATGGACATCGTCGTACAAGACTATATCGAGGCCGCCACAGTGCGCGGAGAAGGCCTCGGGTGGATCATGTGGCAGGAAGTGCTGCCCAATGCTCTGGGCCCACTAGCAGCTGAATTTGGCATTCGTTTTACCTATGCGATTCTGTTCATTTCGGCCCTTAGTTTCCTGGGGCTAGGTGTGCAGCCGCCGCACGCTGATCTTGGCCTCATGGTCAAGGAGAACATACAGGCGTTGCTCTACGCATCCGCATATGATGATCTGCGCTACGCGCTGATCTGTATCACGCCAGCACTTTGCATCGCCATCGTTACGGTATCGGTAAACCTGATCGTGGACTGGTATTTAAAGTCGACAGGCGCCAGCCTGCCCGAGGAGCTCTGACCTATGACAGGGAAATTTCTCGAGGTCAGAGATCTGTGCGTCGCAGCACGCCTACAAAAAAGTACACTAACGCCGATTGTGAGGAATGTCTCTTTTGCTATCGAGACGGGTAAAGTCGTGGCGCTAATCGGCGAATCAGGGTCAGGCAAGACGACCATCTCCCTGGCCTGTATGGGGTATGCACGCCCGGGTTGCGTTATTACCGGTGGAAGCGTGAGGCTCGACGATATAGAGGTCCTGGAACTCGATCTCCTTGAAAGACGCCGATTCCGGGGTACAGATGTATCCTATGTTGCACAAAGTGCCGCGGCTTCTTTCAACGCCGCGCTAACAATCACCCGGCAGGTTACTGAAACTCCACTCATTAAAAACCTAATGAGTGCGGATGAGGCCACAGAAAAGGCCGTCTCGCTTTACCGCGAACTCGACTTGCCTGAACCTGAAGCGATTGGTCGCCGTTATCCACATCAGGTAAGTGGAGGGCAGTTGCAGCGGTTGATGGCAGCGATGGCAATGATCTGCGACCCTAAGTTGCTGATTCTCGACGAACCGACAACAGCTCTCGATGTAACCACGCAAATCGAGGTACTGCAAGCATTCAAAAAACTGATCCGGGACAAACACACGTCGGCGATCTATGTCAGTCATGATCTTGCTGTAGTGGCGCAGGTTGCAGACGACATTCTAGTGCTCAAGGATGGTGAGATGATCGAGTACGGCCCTGCTGACCAGATCATTCACGAGCCTTCACAGGACTATACGCGTGACCTCATTTCTGCAGCGCACGTCATGCCAAAAAGCATGCCCAAGACTCGCACACCGACAATCCAGACTACGCACGAAAATACGACCAAACCGCTGCTGGTAGTCGACAACGTCACAGCCGGGTATGGCCCCAACCATCAGTATCTAGCCTTGCACTCCGTCTCTATAGAGGCCCATGCCGGGTGCACTATCGGCATCATTGGCGAATCTGGATCGGGTAAAACGACGTTGGGGCGTGTCATTTCTGGCCTAATGGGAAGCAAGCAGGGCGAGGTCCGGCTTGACGGCATGCCGCTAGCCGGCAGTATTGGGAAGCGCAGTCGGGATGAGTTGCGCTCCATACAGTTCGCCTTTCAAATGGCCGATGTCGCGCTTAACCCGCGACATCGTATTCGAAAAATTCTCGGCCGACCGCTAAAGTTCTACTTCAATATGAGCGAAGGTGAAGTAGACCATCGCGTCGACGAACTTCTCGACACCGTCGAACTCCCGTCTTCTTTTTCTAGTCGGTTTCCGCGTGAGCTCTCGGGTGGAGAGCGACAGCGCATTAATCTGGCCCGCTCCCTGACCGCGGAACCTAAGCTTATGATCTGTGACGAGATTACCTCTGCACTCGATACCATCGTGGCAGAAGCAATCCTGAAACTCCTGCGCGAACTGCAGGAGCGGCTAAAGATTGCCTATGTGTTCATTTCGCACGACCTTTCAACGATCTCCAAAGTAGCGGATACAGTTGCCGTGATGCGAGACGGCAAGATTGTTGAATATGGTTCGACGGTAGAAGTTCTCACGCCGCCGCACCACAGCTACACCGAGCTGTTACTTTCTTCGGTTCCAGAACTCAGAACCGATTGGCTCGACACTATTGAGACACAGCGAGCTGCTGTACGGACTGCGGCAGCTGGTTAACATCATTGACCCAGCCCACCATTAAATCGTTACACAACAACTAGCCCGGAATTTCATTCAATACTACCCCGTTGTGCCAGAACAGATAAGTAATCCTGAAAAGACTGCGAAAGGCTACGCTCAACCAACAAGCTCAATTCGGCTTCATCATCCCACCAGATAACAACGGGATAGTGCCCCAACATTGTCTTTGCAGTCTTCATCGTCAGTATATTTTCCTGCGTCAGACCCAGCAAACAGTACTGATCCAGAAACGCTATCGATCTCTCCCCCGCAAGACACAGCTTGCAAAAAGCGTCACTGATATCGGTAATCAAACCTGCATACCTAGACTCTATCTTAGGAAGTGGTATGCCATCTGCAATCAGGTACACCTTATGCGGCCAATGCCGGATCAGTCGCAGTGTATCGCCGCCCGACATTTCACCAAGCTCGAGTGATTCGCCCAGTACCGAACAACAAAACCCGGAGATATCGTTTTCGCTATTAGTCTGCACCGAAAGAATCCCTAACGGTTTAGTCTCGGTGAGTGAAAGCGCAAGTGATTTCGGCCAGCTCGACCCCTGAGTGATCTCGATATCAATCACGTAAGCGACTCCCACCAGGATCATAAAAACACCGATCGACAACTCGTACTTCAGTNGACCGATTCTCGATTGGAGATGCAGCCCACAAGGTGTCCTGGAACCGATGATGTCCGTGCTTCAATAGCGCAAGTCCGATACTGCAACCCAGCGTTGGGCTGTTAATCACCGCTGTCATGCGCCCGATCGAATTCATCACATCACCTGCACACCACTTTCGATCAACCAGCTGGGCGCCAGTCGGAATATCACGAGTGTCATCCACTGGCACCAGGCCAACCAGCTGCAGGCGATTCGTGTCTTTGAGGACCGGGCGTTGCAATAAGCTTGCGCCGATGTAGTCCTTGTGAGTAGACACCATCTTTCCCAGGCCAAGGTCCTGAGCGGTTGTTCTCCCGTCAATCTCAGTGCCGACTGCGAGGTGACCCTTCTCGATTCGTAATACATCAAGGGCTTCCAGGCCATAGGGTGTAACACCGTGGTCGGCACCCAACTCAATAACCCGTTGATACAACCAGTGCGCATGTCTCGCTGGCACATTGATCTCGAAACTCAACTCACCGGAGTAACTCAAGGAAAAAACCCGGCAGGATACTTTCTCATCTAGCCATCCAGTACGAACCGATGCAAAAGGAAAATCGTCTCTATTGCATCCAAATTCCGGTGACATATCTGCCAGCAGACTTCTCGCGTTAGGCCCAGCAATTGCGAGCGAGGCATAGTGATCGGTGACTAACGTGAGCTGGACATCGAGCTCTGGCCAATGCACCTGCAGTAATCGATTCAGCCAGCGCCATACCGCCGCTGAATTGGCCGTGGTCATAGTGATGAGAAAATGGTTTTCGGCAAGACAGCTGACCGTACCGTCGTCAAAAACCATTCCGTCTTCACGCAGCATGACCGCATAACGCAGTCTGCCAGCCTGAATATTCTCGATATCGTTACAGTAAACCCGGGATAAGAATCTAATCGCATCTGCTCCCTTTACATCGACTTTGCCCAAGGTAGACATATCCACACAGCCGACCGCATTGCGTACGGCGAAAACCTCGCGGCACACAGCATCGATCATTGACTCGTCGGCAACTGGAAAGTAGCGCGAGTAAAGCCACTCTCCCGAGGTCTGGAACACACAGCGGTATTTTTCTAATACCGAGTGAAAAGGAGATCTGCGTACCGGCACCATGTGCTGGTCGGTATTAGCCCCCGCCAAGGCACCAAAACTAACCGGTGAATAAGGTGGGCGCATCGTGGTGCGACTGATACTGCCAAACTGCCGTCCAGTCAAATCGGCCAGTGCCTGCGTTGTACCGTACCAGCTGGTTTTTCCCTGGTCGGTACCCATTCCTACAGTGGTGTAACGCTTGGTATGCTCGACATGGGAAAAACCTTCATGCACAGCGCTTTCAATATCACTACATTGCACATCGTTCTGGTAGTCAACGAACGACCATGCCCCGCCCCCATGTGCCTGGTTTTGACTATTGCCAGCAACTTCAAATCGATCCTTGCCAATTTGCGCCGAGAGATCGCTGTTCCGGCTCCAGCCAGCCGAAACGCACAACAAGTCACACTGGTAGATCTTTTGTTGCCCATGACGACTAAAGACACAAACCATTTTCAGGCGATACCTTCCTTTGGTTGCGCTGATAACCTCCCCTTCTCCCAGTTCGCCGACGATTTCGACTCCAGCGTGGACTAATGCAGCAGCTGTAGCCGCTCGATCCGCTGGATCAATGATGGCGAGAAAAGCCCGCCGTCCAGGTTTCACGGCGTAACGATAAATGTACTGTCTGGTGGCTGCCGCGAGCATGATGCCGGGACGGTCGTTACCCGGAAATATTAACGGTTGCTCAATTGAACCCGTCGCAAGAACGATCCGCTTGGCCCGTATACGCCAGTAGATCGAGTGCACACCTGATGTGTGCTGCTCGACAGCGAGCACAAGCCCATGATCGTACTGACCAAATGCCAGTGTATTGGCCATGCAACGGATATTTGATGCCTGCTCAAGTTGTATTAATTTCTGTTTCAGCCATTGCTGCTGATTTCCAGCATCGCCTGGTTGTAAATCCCACTGCGATGATCCTCCAACACGCGAATCCTGATCGACCAGCAAGACCGATTCGTTCCGACCTGACGCGGCCAATGCCTCGTCTATCCCCTGGGAACCGGCTCCGATGACCAATGTGTCACAACGGGTCTGTCGCCGGTCGTAGTATTTTTGGTCAGCACCGAGCGTCACTCTTCCCTGACCGGCCACCTGTCGAATCAGCTTTTCATAAACACGGGGCCAACCGGAGGGTGGCCACATAAAGGTTTTATAGTAGAACCCAGCCGACAGGAATCTCGAGAACAACTGCAATAGTGCACCAACATCGATCTTGAGGCATGGCCAATTGTTCTGACTGTGGGCCTTGAGCCCCGGCTGCAACCACACCTCTGTAGCCTTCAGGTTCGGAATCAGATTCCCTGCCTCATCTACGCAGGCAACCAGTGCATTCGGCTCCTCGAGACCAGCGGATAGGATGCCGCGTGGGCGGTGATACTTGATCGAACGGGCGACCATTGAAACATTGTTGGCGAGTAACGCGGAGGCCAGCGTATCGCCCCGATAGCCTGTTAATGATCGTCCGTCGAAAAAAAATTCGATCGATGAGTTGCGATCGATATAACCACCCGATTCGAGCCTTGATGCCTGCATCAAGTACCAGACCGGTCCGTATCGGATCGCGTCGCATTTACGGCTGCTATCTCATGGTTGTGCAAATTCCTTTTTACTTCTATCCAGCATTCACAACCCCCATGGTGATACCAGTATTCGTGTACTTGACCCTGCTCATGGCTGGCAAAATGTATCGATCGGTGCCAGTCTTCGACTGATGCCGTTTTCTCAATAGGTGGAAACACCCGGGCGCGTCCACCATAATTGAATTCGCCTTCGTCACGCTCTCCGCAATTCGGGCAGGGTATAAGCAACATATTAGGTATCCAGCTAATGTAACCAGGGATAAGGTCCTATCCCGGCGTCATCAATCAGTGCCCCCGACTTGAAGCGATCGAGCGCAAATGGTGCGAGCAAGTCGGGTGTTTGATCGGTCGCCAAAAGCTCTGCCATTGTCCAGCCCACCGCGGGTGTTGCCTTGAATCCAGCGTAGCCCCAACCACAATTTAGGTACATATTTTCAAGCGGCGATATGCCGACGATGGCATTGCCATCCATGGGAATGTCCGCGGTTCCGGACCAGTGACGCATCAGTCTTAAATTGGACAGGAAGGGAAATATCTGCAGCGCACGTACCAGAGTATCTTCAATTCGCGCAAAACTACCCCGGCGCGCAAAGGAAGGATAACCATCGGTGGCCCCCCCCATGACCAACTCTCCCTTACCGGTTTGACTGATGTATGCCAAACCCGCGTTGTAGTTGATCACTTTATCCAGTACCGGCTTGACCGGCTCTGAAACAAAGGCCTGTACATTGATCATTTCAACCGGTAGCTCAAATCCTGCCAAACGTGCGAGTTCGGATGAAGCACCTGCCGCGGTTATCAGTACCTTGGCACAATGAATTTTGCCCTGAACCGTCTGTACCCAGTTTATCCGGCTATTTCGGACACCAAAACCAGAAACTCCGCAGTTTTGCACGATGTCGATTCCGGCACGCCCCGCCGAACGCGCAAATCCCCAGGCCACAGCATCGTGTCGAACCAGACCCCCATCCGGTTGAAAGAGGCCACCGCTAACTGGGAAGCGCGACTTGGTGTGAAGGTTGATACTGGGCTCAAGAGATTCGATCTGCTGAGGCGATAGGATTTCCGCACGCGCTCCGGACAGGCGCATTGCGTTAGCGCGACTAATAAAGTGCTCGAGCTCGCCATCGGAGTGGGCGAGGTCAATATATCCTCGCGGCGAGTACATTACATTGTAGTTGAGCTCCTGGCTTAGCGACTTCCACAGCTCAAGGGAAAAATTCTTGAGCTTGAAACTTGCCTCGAGCAGGTAGTCGGATCGCACGATTGCGGTATTTCGACCCGTATTACCGCCACCTATCCAGGCGCTATCGAGTACCAGCACATCGGTTATGCCGTGGTTTTTCGCCAGATAGTGCGCACAGGCCAAACCATGAGCACCCCCGCCCACAATTATGATGTCGTATCGATCTTTCGGCGTTACACAGGGCAGGATAGACGGCCACCTGCTATCCCTATCAAAACCGTTTTGTAGCAGTGAGAAAGCTGAGTATTTCATGATGGCCTCTTCGATCTTTGTTTTCAGATCAGCCACGGATCGTTTTCGGTCACGATAATCAGACTGGGCCCGGCATGGTCGAATGCTTTCCGTAGTGCCTCTCTGAATTCAGATTCATTCCTGACATTTCTGCCTGGGCAATCGAAAGCATCAGCCAGCTTGACGAAGTCCGGCGCAACTGGATTGACACCAATTTCCGGAATGCCTCGCTTTACCATCCCATCTCGAATCATGGCATAGCTGTGGTTGTGCCAGATGACTACCGGAATCGACAATGACTCTTCTACTGCAGTCGCCAGCTCATTCACCGTAAACATGAATCCACCATCTCCCACCAGCGCCAGCACCTGACGTTGAGGAAGTGCTAGTTTGGCGCCGATAGCATCTGGTAGAGCACAGCCCAACGTGCCGAATCCTGCGGGATAAAACCATGTGCGAGGCAACAATGTTTTCATTGCCGCGGTACCGGTATAAACGAGCTGTGCGATGTCTCCCATGATAATTCCATCGTCCGGCACTTCTTCACGTAATAGTTCTAATACCTTTAGGTGCTGACGCTCAACTGATGTGTAGTCAGCAAATTGTCGAGCTCGAACTTTCTCGAGTACAGCAATGGTATCCGAGCTTGCAGTTTCAATTTTGAGGCCATCAAGCGCCTCAATCAGCTGTGTACAAGCGATACGCGCATCCCCACGAACGGCTATATCCGCTGGAAAAGCATCATTAAATCGTGCCGAGTCGATGTCGATTCGAATAACCTTACCGTTGACCGGTAAGTTGTAGATAAAGCTGTCGGCTTCTCCGAGTTCGGTGCCTATTGCCAGAACCACATCGGCCTCACTAAGATAATCTTGAACTGCAGGACTGATGATACCGCCACCAAGGCTCAATGGATTGCCGTCAGATACCACGCCTTTCCCGGCGTTGGATGCAATTACCCCTACATTGAGAAGTTCGGCAAGCTGGGTAACCTCCAAGCTTGCCTGTTGGCAACCACCGCCAACGACCATCACTACGTGTTCCGAGGCCGCCAGTAGGTCCGCAGCATGGTTAATCGAACCACCGGTGGGCACAGGCAAGTCCGGCACGACTTGGGGTGACCAGTCTTCGGTCACCGGCATTTCCATAACATCGATCGGTATGGCGATATGCACGGGTCGTGGACGCTGAGCAGAAAAAACAGAAAACGCTTTTGCGATATAACCTGGGACCTCAGATGGGTCATGGACCATGACACTAAAAGCGGTGATTGGCCGTGTAATAGCACACAGATCCGTAGTTTCATGCAGACGCCCCCACCCTCTGCCGAGAGAGCGGCTGTCATTCGCACTAGATATGACCAACATCGGAATCGAATCGGCGAAGGCCTGGCCAATACCCGTAGCGGCATTGGTTACACCCGGACCCGTGATAATCGTACAGACCCCAGGTTTGCCGGTCACCCGTGCATAACCGTCGGCCATAAAGCTTGCACCCTGCTCATTGCGTGGGGTGACCGCCTTTACGCCACTTTGTTCTATGCCGCGATACAGTTCCAGTGTGTGTTCGCCGGGAATTCCAAAAACCGTGTTTACACCGTATGCAGCCAGAAGATGCATTAATGCTTCACCGCAGGATCTTGTCAACGAGTGCTTCTCCTAGGATTATTTTGAGTTGCACCCCAGCAACTATTGGAGCAAAGGGGCAAGTTTGTCCCGACTGCCTATGATCACAGATATACTAATTGAAAATCTTAATATGTAAAATCGAATGGGTATCAAAGTGACAATTTCTGCGAAAACCGGACTGGCCGACATCGACTATTACATGGTCGGCATTTCCCAATTACCGGGATTTGACCAACCGATCAAGCTTTCCTCAAATGAATCGGTGTTGGGCATGAGTTCCGCGGCACAAAAGGCGGCATCTGCCGCCATCGATTCAGCTCATTTATACCTGGAAGTCGATACCAAAAAATTGGCCGATGTGCTTAGCGAACGTTATTCGCTTAATTCGGACTCAATCGCGTTTGGACCAGGCTCTGATGAACTATTACAGCGGATCGTCAACGCCTTCTCGGGACCGGGCAAGGAACTGATTCATAGCAAGAACGCCTACATGCAGTTTCCGATCTACGCCAAGGTTGCAGGTTCATCACCAATTGCCGCGGATGACAACGATATGAGATACGACGTCGATAGTATTCTCAGTCAACTTACCGATAAGACACGCATCGTTCTGATTGCTAATCCGGATAACCCGTCTGGGACCTATTTATCATCTGTCGATGTTCGCCGACTGCACATGGGTCTTCCAGCGAATGTTTTACTGATTGTAGACGCCGCTTATGAAGAATTTGCCGATGCGTCTGACTATGAGTCAGGAACACAATTAGTACATGAATTCGATAATGTCATTGTGACCCGTACGTTTTCCAAGGTTTACGGCATGGCTGGTTTGCGCCTGGGCTGGTGTTACGGTCCGAGATGGGTCATCGACCTGTTGGAGCGCATTGGACCCTCATTTCCGATCAACTGCGCAGCCTTCGCCGCGGGTATTGAAGCAGTAAAAGACCAACAACATGTTAAAAAAGTATTGGCTCATAACTGTCGTTGGATCGACGAAATGACAACTCAATTTCGGAAGCTCGGACTGAAAGTATACCCAAGTCAAACGAATTTCATTTTAGTAGAATTTCCCTGTAGTGT
>JGI24815J26687_1000218_pt1 | contig 13565 bp, 10 predicted proteins | sample METZYME_3_150m_FD_26687 | JGI IMG/M metagenome (IMG submission 26687) | reverse complement strand
AGAACGTGCGGAAGAACTTGCGTCTGAATTAAAATATACTGAGGTAATTCATGGTGATGGGACAGATGCAAATTTGCTTGTAATGTCCGGACTGGATTCTACAGAATCTTTTATTGCAACAACCGGAGATAATGAAACAAACATCATCAGTTGCCTCCTCGCCAAACATTTAATGAATAGAAATAATCGTGACCAACAGGGTGGACAGGGAAAGACGATTGCTTTGGTCAACAAGGAAGACTACCTGGTTTTAGCATCCACAATTGGTTTGGATATTGCCCTAAACGCGAAAATTTCTGCAGCCAATGAGATCCTTAAATTCGTTCGTCGAAATGAACTGTTATCAGTAGCCCATCTTCACGGTGTAGATGCAGAAGTTGTTGAACTGATAGCCACACCTAAATCGGATATTACACGTAAACCGTTAAGTAAATTGGCGAACTACTTTCGCCAACACAACATTGTAATTGGCGGAGTAGAGCAAGACGGAGTTTGGAAAGTTGCAGTAGGAAGTACTGACATAAAACCGCACAATCGTGTGGTTGCTGTTTGTCCCTCACAAAATCTAAATAAAGTAAGGCAGTTATTTAATTGAAATAATTAGTATTTTTCCCCCACAAAATTTATTTTTATTTTTTCAAATAAAACCTACCATTCTTAAATGAATGGGTATATACTGTTTCAATGAAATTTCTGTTGAGTGGTGTAACCTGGATAACCATGCTTTTTGTGGCTGCTTGCAACCATGAGCGAACGTATGTTTACCCGCAGGGAAAACGTCTGGAACTTCAAAGGATCTGCCGTGCTGTAACTGCCGGAAATACAAACCGGTTTATGGTTTTCATGGGAAAAATTTACCCCCTGAACAATGATGGTTCCACTGCTCCACTGGAAGAAATAAGTACTACACTTGAAGAAGCGGGCTATTTTTGTGGGCCTTATCGCTTAAAAAACTCACCTTGTTCTCCTGGTAAAAACAGGAGACTTGATCAGTCAGCATGCGCCTTTTCAAGGTAAGGCTTTGAATTAATTAAATTAATGATACTTGTGATAATTCTTAATCCCATATTATGTCCCGCAATTATCTTAAATTACCTCACTGTTATAAAAAAAGTTCCCTACCATTCGGAGTGCAAAATTAACATGGACAGTAAATTGCACCCGTCAAAGTGTCCGTTATATTTATTAAAAAAAACTGCAATTAGAACAGAAATTTATTGGACGAGGAGCATGGATGCCATCGAACACTAAAAGTAATAATTTAATCGTAGGGCTGGATATAGGCACTACAAAAATATGTGCAATCGCAGTTGAAGGCAATGACCTGGATGAACTGAATGTAGTTGGTGTCGGCACGGCGAAATCAGAAGGATTACGTAAAGGTGTTGTTGTCAATATTGAAAAGACTGTCAAAGCGATTAAAAAAGCTGTTGAAGAATGTGAGTTAATGTGCGGAGCCCAGATTCGTTCAGTTTATGCAGGAATTGCAGGGCATCACATTAGAGGACAAAACAGCCGTGGAATGGTCACAGTTTATCATAACAGGATCGTCACAGAAGAAGACATTAGACGTGTAATAGATGCAGCTCAGGTTTTGATTCCAAATGACAGGGAGGTATTGCATATACTTCCACAGGAATTTATTGTAGATGATCAGGATGGAGTCCAAAATCCTCTAGGCATGGCAGCAGCGCGCTTAGAGGTGAATGTTCATATAGTAACTGGCTCAGTAACTTCAGCACAAAATATTATTAAATGCTGTAACCAGTCAGGATTAGATGTTGAGGACATAGTTTTGGAACCTTTGTCTTCAAGTCAGGCTGTTCTCAGTCCGGACGAACAGGAGGTTGGCGTAGTACTCGTGGATATAGGCGGAGGTACGACGGATGTTACTATTTATTCTGAAGGCAGTATTGTCCATACGTCAGTATTAGCTCTCGGTGGAAATCATTTGACACACGATATTGCGATTGGTCTGGGTGCTCCTTTGCGTGAAGCAGAGGAAATAAAACACAAGTACGGCGTAGCGATGGCCAGCATGGTGGAAGAAGACGAAATGATTGACGTACCGAGTGTTGGCGGTAGAAATAACCGTACCATGCAGAAACAGGTACTTGCCAGTATTATCGAGGACCGTTTCAGAGAAATATTCGAATTGATCGCGCATGAAATTGAGAAGACACATTTTCACACACTGATGGCTTCAGGAGTAGTAATAACAGGCGGAACCTGCATTATGTCAGGAGCGGACCGGCTTGCTTCCAAAGTCCTGAATTTACCTGTTCGAGTGGGTTATCCGGAAAATATCTCAGGTTTACGTGAAATGATTTATTCTCCCAAGTATGCAACAAGTGTAGGGCTTGTACGTTACGGAATAACCAGTAATCAGGGGAAATTGAATTTTGTCGGTGACGACACAAATTTATTTCATAAAGTATCCAGAAGAATGAAAGATTGGATGCAAGATTTCTTTTAGTGCTTAAATTTAAGATCAATACCAAAACCGATTTATTAGCAACAAAATATGGAGAAAATTATGCTGAAGTTTTCTGATATCCAACCTGTTCGTGATGACACTCCGAATATCAAAGTTGTCGGAGTTGGTGGAGGAGGGGTAATGCCGTAAATCGTATGATACAGTCGGGTGTTCAAGGTGTTGATTTCATCGTGGCAAATACAGATTTGCAGGATTTACGTAAATCTCTTGCACCCCAGAAATTACAGATAGGAAGTCAGTGTTCCCGTGGACTCGGAGCAGGCGCCAAACCGGAAATCGGTAAAAACGCAGCTTTAGAAAGTATTGATCAAATTAAGGATTCCCTACAGGGTGCGGATATGGTTTTTCTGGCTGCGGGAATGGGTGGTGGAACAGGTACCGGCGGCACACCAATCGTGGCTCAGATTGCCCAGGACATTAAAGCACTCACCGTTGGTGTTGTAACTCTGCCTTTTAATTTTGAAGCAAAAAAACGACGCAAGGCTGCAAATGCAGGTGTACTGGAATTGAGAAATCATGTTGATACACTGATTGTAGTTCCGAACGAAAACTTGTTCAGTATCATCAATCGACGTACACCGATGACAGAGGCTTTTGGTTATGCGGATGATGTTTTGCGTCAAGGTGTACAGGGAATCTCTGACCTGATTACCAGAGATGGTTTAGTTAATTTAGACTTTGCGGACGTCCGGACAGTAATGGCAAATAAAGGAAAGGCAGTTATGGGTACCGGAATAGCCTCAGGAGAAAACAGGGCAAGGCATGCTGCTGAACAGGCTTTACACAGTCCTTTGTTAAACGATAATAGAATTGATGGCGCAAGAGGTATTTTAATCAATGTCGTGGGTGGAATGTCAATGGGCATGCAGGAGGTTGACGAAGCATCAACCTTTATTAAGGAACACGGACACAAAGATGCAGAAATAATCTGGGGTGCAGCAATAAATCCGGATTTTGACGATCAAATGATGATCACTGTAATTGCAACCGGTTTTGATGAACATGAAGAAGATACTGTAAAAGCTTCTGTCCCGGCCTTACCCTCAATGNCGTTTGATATGCTTGCAGATTCTAAGGAGCAAAGCAAATCAAGCTATGATTCAGAAAATGATGAAAACCACTCTGAAGTTGAACATGAAATTGCGGCCAGTGATTCCCTGGGGAGTTTCAACAGGGTGGTTCAAAATGTAGATTCTGCTCCGCATTTGGAAAATGCCGAACCTCTGAACGGAACGGAGACTGAAAGTAATTTCGCGGTGTTTACGAAAAAGTCCGAAACTGCAGAGGAAGAAGTTTTTAATGCTGATCAGGAAAATATTACGGAATATGAAACGCAAATGTTTTCTTCCGAAAATGATACTCAGGTTATTAATACAGACGAGGAATTGGCTTCTGCGGATGAATCTGCAAACCTCAACATGGACAGTGAGCAAGCTGAATTAGACACGACTGCTGCCTTAACAAATGAATCTCCTTTAGAAGAAAACATTGCTTTTTCTACATTAAGTAAAGCTGAAGAAGTAGACGGAGCATTTGAAGATTTGCCTATGGATATTCCTTCTTCAGACCTGATAGATGCTGAAAATTATTCAATACACGGAACGTCAGATGAGTCGAGCAAGGTGAACAGTGAGGAAGAAACTGCTGCGAATCCCATTTCTTATGCAGATATTCTTTCGGAAAATCCGACTGATACTGAAACCAGCACAGTTGAAACCAGCCCGTTGATTCCGGATTGGGCGAATCAGACTGAAAATCCTGCATTTTATCAAAATTTAGATATTCCTACTTTTCTAAGAAGACGCCAGTCAAATAGACCTCGACAATAAAAAAACTTGTGGTTCTATTTCGTTCTCATTATCCTTACCCTCTGAAGTCAAAAAGCGGAGTGCTTGCTGGATAAAATCTGAGATTATGAGATAACACAAGTGCCATCCAGTATAATTGTGTCTGTCAATTTCTGACATCACTCCCAAGTTTTTAGTGTTCAAAGTAGGTGTCTCCTGTAGTTTGGATTCGCTGCTTTTAAGGATTAAACTTTTGTAGTTTGTTTTTTATGAAATCAATACGCACCTTGTATTATTCAACTATAGGCCTTTTAGGGGGCCTCTGCGGTTGGGCTTTAATGCAAAGCGGGTTTCATGTTTTTGATGCTCTTTCCGCCGCTGGAATTCCAGGACTGAACATTGTCAGGCTNAATAAATTTATCTATGAAGGGGCTTTGATAGGCCTGGGCCTAGGCATGGTTTTACAGGCGAGAGTTTCACTATGGTACCATCATGATTTGGTACACATTATGTCCAAGATGCTCTATGGAGCTGTTGTTGGTTCGGCCACAGGGCTATTTTGCTTTGGGTTAGGTCATTTTATGCAGATATGGCAGATATCGCCCATACTAAGCCGTTTGACAAGTTGGACACTTTTAGGATTATTTATTGTTGGAACCACTGAGTTTGTACGCTCCCATTCAGGAATATTNTGGCCACGGATCATTAGTGGTGGAATNGGAGGATTTNTCGGTGGTGNAATTTTTGAATTATTAATGCTGTATCAGATTAGCGGTCCGGNACACCTCTANGGGTTAATTCTGGCCGGTTTCAGCATCTCTTTACTTATTGGACTGTATGAAAATCGCGTTACTTCTTTTGCTTTAAGAGTCTTATCAGGCAAACAGGAAGGGCAAATATTTTTACTTGATCAAAATAAATTCACTTTAGGTTATGGTTCACAAAATGACTTCATTCTAAATGGTTATGCAGAAGTGTGTAACTTACATGCGCATATTTACAAAAAAGACAATCAGGTCTTTATTGAAAATACNGATGCANCTAATGAAGTCTTAGTGAATTATCGTCAGATTGATCAACAATCCATGAAAAAAGGGGATGTCATCAAAATTGGTACAGCGCAATTGCAGTACTATGAAATCTGATGTTCTCTCAAATATTTCGAATTCTCCGTGCCTGCGCATCTAGCGTTGGCCTGATTTTTATTGGGGTCTTTTGTTCAACATTGTTGCTGGCTGCAGATGATGCAGTTACGGAAAGTGTGTTGAATGAGGCCGCAACGCCTCATTCGTTTACGGATTATTTGTTTCCGGAAACGTACTTCCTTAAGATAGGTGACAATCCTCTCCTGACTTTTGCGGAATCACTGTTAGTATTTGCAACAGTTCTTTTAGTTGTATATGCTCTCTGGTATCTGCAAAAGCCTAAAGTGAGCACACTTCCCGGTGCAGGTTTTAAGCTGCTCAATCTGAATGAGCAGACTTCTTTCATTCCGCTTAAAGCAGAAGTTCAAACGCTTGAATTTCTGGCAAAGATCCAAACAGGTAAAAAATATCGTTTGTCAGCAAATTTAAATCGAGTGACCTTAACTCCGCATCAGAACACTTTTTTGCTGGAGGACAAGAACTACAAAAATGCACTGTTGATCAATCGTAGACGTTCCCATCGCACAATTCTTTGCGATAATGACATTTTGGATGTAGGTGAAATGATCCTCCTCTACTGCAACAATGATGTGCCTGCTGGTAAAATACAACGTACTNCAAGGATGGATTATCAACTACCTGTCTCAGGTGTTAAACCTAAAGGACCGCTTCAAAAAGGAACCCCAATTTTAACACCCGCCGGAAGTCAACAGGACATTCATTTAGTAAGAAATATGAATACTTTAGGTTCGTCTAATTTCAATGACGTTATCATAAGCAGTGATCAAGTTGCGCTGAGACACGCAAAAATATATAAAGTAGGGCAATCATGGAAAATTCAAAACTTGCTTAATCATGAAACTACTACTGTGAACGGACGCAGGATTGATCAGCGTTTTCTGCAGGATGGCAATGAAATAGCAGTTGGAGATACATTTTTCAAGTTCAGAATCAGCAAAGCCCAGACGAAGCAGGCACGCAGGCCCAGAACAGAAACTGCTAAAAAATCTGTCAAAACTTAATCTGCTCTCAGGACGTAACGAAAGGACTGGTAACTNCCGGTTACATCTTCAAGGAAACCTACCTCATCAGATATTCTGAGATAAAATGCCTGGTTGCCTTCAGGCATTTTAAATTTGAACTTAAATTTCTTCTTCTTTCCCAGTCTGTAGGATTTGACACGTTTGCGGTTTTGATCAAACAAGATGAGTTTAGGCCGCAAATTTGTTTTTCCGAGACGGGACCAACTTAGGCTGAGTACATTGTTTGTTTCTTCTGTCTCTTTGTCAAATGGGGATTCTATCCTGAACAAGGTGCTGTCTCCCCGATGCCGAATNTGGTCATAAACTGAGCTTTTCAAAGGCAGGCTGTAGGTTTGTTTTAGTGTTCGTAAAGGTACCTGAAGATTCGGTTGCGGTAATTCTTCTTCGGTGGAATCTGACTCATCCAGTCCGCTTTCCAATACTGAGTTCACGAATGGTTCCAGAGTTGCTGGGGTTTCTTTCCATTTCACCTTAATCACTAAAAATGTGTTTTCCCAGTAGACTGAAGTTATACGAAACGGTGCTTCAGGAGGCGCTCTGAATTCTCTTAAGATCGTCCCCTGCTTTCCTAGATAAAGAGCCTGATAAGTAAGGTATTTACTGGAAATTGTAGTTAAATTAAGTTTTTCCCAACGTGGGTTATTCTGAAATAAAGTTTTAATTAACAGTTGTTCTTCGATAGGTCCGGGAATTCCTTTAAATTTGAGTTTTAGCAGTTCAGCCAGTCCCTGATCCACCTCCAATGTTTTTAGAATAACAGGAGTCCATTCAAGCAACAGTTTGTCAAGGATCAGAGGAATAATCTTTTCCGTCTGCCATGAGGTATATGACAGCTTTGCACGGGCTCTGGTTGCACTTCTTGAAGACTCGGGAATTTCTGCTTTTTGTGACCAAAATATTAGTTCCGTACTGAGCTGACCTTGTTGAGATTGATCGGGTTGTGGAGAAAGTCGGAGTTTGAGTTCCAGTAAAGCGAATGCTGTCCCGTCACTGTTTTCGGTAGTCTTATTTGCTAACAACTCCATGCGCGCAGGCAGACCACCTGCAAGCGCTGACTTACTGTTTTTAATGATAATAATTTTGGGGCGTATACGGTAGGGGCTCAGCCGTGTCTGCAATTGTGCTAAAAAATTGTCTAAAACTCTTGGCTGCCGCAGGGCATTGTCTGCGTTATAGAACAGAAAAACATCACGGGATGAGATTCTTTCTTCTTGTGTAGGCAGTCCTAATTTACGAAAAACAGACAATAAACGTGAACGAAATATCTGCGTTTCTATCTTTATAGTGAATTCAGTCAGGTCTGAAGTATTTCCTTCACTGATTACCCGAATTGATTCAATGAAAAAATCCGGCTGCTCCAGGAAATGCTGTTGCAAAAGAGGTTTCAGAGAAACCGTGCTGTTAAAATCTAGAAACCTCCCAACTGCCTGCAGGATTACTTGTGCTTTTGCATCTTTCAATGCTTCAGCTTTTGCTCTTACCAGATTGTCGCGTTGAATAACAACCGTTGACTCTGCCTCTTCAATAAACAGACTCTGCCCCAGTAATGGCGTTGACAAGAGTCCGCAAATTAGAAATACAATTAAAAGTTTGAGTGTGTTTGAAGATGAATAATTACTCATTATTCTTTAATAAAATCTGCATGAATGCATGCAAGTCGTTCGTTTAACATTGCAGAATCTTTTCCCTGTAAATTAAAGTAGTATTTANTTTTCGGCTCCGTTCCGGAAGGTCGGGCTATTATTCTTGAATTATCTGCCAATTCGAGTGCAATCACATTTGACTGAGGTAATCCCGGACCTTGCCTCGTCTCATTTCCGCAGATTATTGTGTTTTCCAGATAATCTGTAATTTTAACTACTGCCTGTCCAGCNACACTAACCGGAGGNGAGTTNCGTAAATCTCGCATAATTTGCTGAATTTTCGCTATACCCTTTGTNCCTTTAAAGGTTTGTGTCCCGAGAGCGTCCAGATGTACCCCGTATTGCTGATAAATTTGATTTAGCCTGTCNATTGGGGTCAACTTATTTTGTTTCAGTGCAGCGGNCATTTCAGCAAAAGCCATGGAGGCCCAGATTCCGTCTTTATCACCGGAATGATTTCCCATTAANAAACCGTGGCTTTCTTCCATACCAAAGACAAATTTTCCGCCCTGNTCTTTTTCAANCCGCAAAGCGGCTTGTCGAATCCATTTAAAACCTGTTAAAACTTCAACTGCATTTAAGCCATTTCCCCTGGCCATTTTTGAAANAAGCGGTGAAGTCACGACAGTGGAGATAATCACTCCTTTTTGAGGCAGTCGATGCTGAAGTTTCAAAGCAGAAAGTACGAAGTCGAGAATCAGCACACCAATCTGATTACCTGATAGCCACTGCCAATTTTTTTCAGCATTACGCACCATAACACCGAGACGGTCCGCATCCGGATCATTGGCGAGGATAAGCTCATCGTCTTCAGAAGCATTAGCCTGTGCCATTGCAAAGGATTTTTTTTCTTCCGGATTAGGCGATGCAACTGTACTAAAATTTCCATCAGGAAGCATTTGTTCTGCAACAACTTTCACTTTTTCAAAGCCTTGCTGCNNCAGTAGTTCAGGAACCAGTCTACCACCTGTTCCGTGAAGCGGAGTGAAAACCACACCTAATTTCTTATTGTATTCACGCTCTACCNAAACTTAATTTTCTGACAGTATCTAAAAAATACTCNTCGGCCTGTTTGTCTATCCACTCCACTNTCCCTTCCTGCAGAGCTGTTTCAAACGNAACAGTTGGAATTTCATCAATACGTTTAATGTTCCGNACTTCTTCAATAATCTGGCTGTCTTCCGGNGGGACAATCAGCCCGCCATTTTCCCAATATACCTTGTAACCGTTGTACTCCGGAGGATTGTGGCTCGCAGTGATAATGATTCCGGCAATTGCTTTTCGACGTAAAAGTTCGCATGAAACAAGTGGTGTTGGGGCTATTTCACGGAACAAAAAAACCGGAATTCCGTGTGCGGCTAGTACCTGGCTGCTGACTTGCGCAAATTCAAATGATCGGTGACGTGAATCGTAACCGATCACTACACCTGTTGCGTCTGATTCTTGTGCCTTTTTTTTAATGATCCTCGCGACCCCTTCGGTTGCAGTTTGTATGGTGTAGCGGTTTATTCTGTTTGTACCGACACCCATGATTCCCCTTAGCCCGCCTGTGCCAAATTCCAGGTGACTGCCGAAACATTCTTCGCGTTCTGTTTGTTTGTCTTCAGCCAGGAGTATTTTAGCTTCCTTGCGGGTTTCTGTGTCAAAATAGGGATTTTCTGCCCAGAGTTTTACTGTTTCTAAAATATTCATTTAATTAATAAGTAAGAAAGTAATAAATTTTGTTTAAAGACTTTGTTCTAATTCCGATATCAAATTCTTATCATCTGCACGTATTATTATTTCCTCACTAGTTACAGGATGCGGAAAACGTATTTCCAATGCATGCAGTAACTGTCTATGGAGAGGAAAATTCTGAGCACGTAAATAATCATCACCTTCACTCAACCAACTTATAAAACCATCATTCGGCAGACCATATAGTTTGTCACCGACAATTGAGCAGCCAAGGTGAGCGGCATGAACTCTAATCTGGTGTGTCCTGCCTGTAAACGTACGGACTTCAACCAGTGAATAATCACCAAATTTTTTAATTTCCCTGAAATGGGTTTGGCAGGTCTTCCCCTGTGGATTTACACTTTGCTTGATACGTATATCACTATTTAAATCCTGCCCAATAGGCAGTGAAATGTAGACCTCAGCTACTTCCTGCTCAGAATTATCCGGCAGATGATTACTGAGCACAGCAGAGTAAATTTTATTGATACGCTTATTACGAAAATGTGCTGCCATTGTCTGCGCAATTTCATGTCTCTTTGCAAAAATTATAACGCCGCTGGTTTCACGGTCAAGTCGATGAAGAGTATAAAGTTTTTTCCAGCCAAACTGAGCTTTGAGCAAACTGATGAGTGTATTTTTAAAGTATTTGCCTGAAGGACTGGTAGGTAAGTTTCCTGACTTGCTCAGAGCAATTAACGCGTCATCCTCAAAAATAATTTCAAAGTGCGGGTCTACTTCGGGTTCAAGATAATCCGGACGTATATATACAATTTTTTGATTGCTGNGTAACTTTAAATTCGCGCGGCCTGGTTTACCATCAACCCAGAGACGTTGAGCTTTGATGTTTTCGCGCCACTCCTGATCATCTAAATATCTAAATCGACGTAGCAAAAAATCCAGCAGAGTCTCTACCTGACCGTCCAAACGCATATAGTGGAAGGTCAGCTCAGTGTGATCGGATGTCATCNGGATTGACATTATTCTACTCTAAATGGAAAAATTTCTGGCTCACTGATCACTGAGTAACAGTTCATTCCCCTCCCAGGAACTGATCTCAAAAAAACGTCCATTCACTTTCTGGTTAAAGAGATCCATTTCCCCNCGAAGATTTGAGTCTTCAGCATTTGCACTTCCGGATTCGTCCTGCAAAATACCCATACGNATGCTCAAAATATAATTTNCATTGGCGGCAATATTATTTTGTAAGTTCAAGGTGTAAATCCTGCCATCAAATAAGGAAACTNACAAGGTATCCTCCTCAATTGCAGAGCCTTCCAATTGCTGAGGCTCTTGATCCTTTTTATATAATCTAGCAAAAGAAAGAAGTGCAAGTCTATCAAGTATCTTCTTTATTCGTTCTGAATCGGGAGTATTCAGGTTTTCTACTGTAGACTTCCATTCTGCTTCCGCACTGTCTCGATTGACAGCAAATGAGCGCTTCTCACCGTTTTGGAGTTTGATGCCTGCGATCTGAGCAGACTCTATAGCGAGCAAATCTTTTTTCAACCAATCATCAACTGCAGAGTCAACTGACAAACGTTCCGGAATCAGATATACCTTGTCCGAACCTGCGTGACGTATATACTGTCCTTCACCATTACTGCGTTCCTTACCAAGCAGTAGGCTTAAAATCAAGCTTCCGTCACCGTGTAAAAGTGTAACTGAATCAGCGTGACTTTCTTTAGTCCACCCATCCAGTTTCTCGGGCGGTGACAATAAGCGGAAACGCTCATGATGATCAGGATTGTTAGTTACCAGATCACCCAGACGTATTTGTGACAGATTGAGCAGTAAATCCTGAATTGGCTGTGTGTCTGCTTCGTAAATCAATGACTGCTCCTGCCATCCTCCGCCCTGTAACTGCAACAGGGACACTGCTGTACCTTCAACCTGAATATTGATCTGGTTTAAGGATTTTGTGTCAAGCTTCTCTAATAATTTCTGTCCGTCAACAGCTGAAATTGGAGGATTCAGGTAGTTTGTTTGATCTTTAAGATAGAAAAGCCCTGTGCCTGTGATGAATAAAACTAAGGTGATTAATAATAGAGGTTTAAACATAATTATTTTAAGTTAAAGCTATAAATACAGTTAAAATAAAATTTATTGAAGTACTTATTATCACTCATTTCTATGAAGTCTTCAAGGTACTAGGTGTCATTTTTAATCTTTCAGCATCTGTTTTCAAGCAGCAGACCGTCTAAGCAAAAATCATAAAAACTTGAGCTTTTCCAGAAGCTCTGTAAATTCTTAGATGAGTTTTTACTTACAATACAAAAAGATTTCAGAGTTAATATTTATTCAAGGAGGCTTTTTGGAGTTAATTATTTTTGAGGAACCATGTCAGATAATCAGTTTGGATGCCTTGTAGATTTTGAAAGTGGTGAAGGTAAATCTGCTCTTTATAGTTTGGAAAAGTTACAGAAAGATGGAATAGGACCAGTAGACAGCCTCCCTTTTTCTATCCGGATTCTGCTTGAGCAGGCGTTGCGTAATGTTGATGATTTTCAGGTACGACCGGAAGATGTGACTGCACTTGCCAACTGGAATGCAAATAAAAAATCCTCAAAAGAAATCCCTTTTAAACCTACCAGAGTTATCTTACAGGATTTTACTGGAGTACCAGCAGTGGTTGATCTTGCATCTTTGCGTTCTGCAATGGTGGCGATGAACGGTGATCCAAGTGTGATTAATCCGCGTGTTCCGGTTGATCTTGTGATCGACCACTCTATACAGGTTGATTTTTTTGGAAGTTCCGGTGCGCTCAATAAAAACATGGAAATTGAATTCAGGCGCAACCGTGAACGTTACGAGTTTCTAAAATGGGGCAAGCAGGCTTTTGATAATTTTAACGTTTATCCTCCAGGTGTAGGGATTGTGCATCAGGTTAATCTTGAAACTGCAGCAAGTGTGGTTCAGTCACGGGACGGTGTCTGTTTTCCTGACACAGTTGTCGGTACGGATTCACACACCACAATGATTAACGGGCTTGGTGTTATGGGCTGGGGAGTCGGTGGTATTGAAGCAGAATCAGTTATGCTTGGGCAGCCGATTTATATGCTAATTCCGGAAGTAATAGGATTCCGTCTGCAGGGTAAACTTCAGGAAGGCGCNACCGCGACGGATTTGGTTTTACGGGTTGTTGAAATGCTGCGGCAAAAAGGTGTGGTAGAAAAATTTGTTGAATTTTTTGGCTCAGGGTTGAATAATCTGACTCTGGCTGACCGTGCAACTCTGGCTAATATGGCTCCTGAATATGGTGCAACGATGGGGTTTGTTCCCGTTGATGATGAGACATTAAATTATTTACGCGGTACAGGACGTCCGGAAGCCTTGGTTCAGCGCATTGAAAGATATTCTAAAGAACAAGGACTTTTCCGCAGAAATGACACGCCAGATCCTATATTTACGGATACATTGGAACTCGATCTTTCAACGGTTGAACCGGCGCTGGCAGGACCTAAACGTCCGCAGGATCGGGTTAATCTTTCGCAAATGCAGCCAAAATGGCAAAAAACTTTGCGGGCATCCACCAAAGAACGTGGATTTGAATTGAGCGGAGATGAAGTGGAATCTTCAGTACCGGTAAAGGGTATTGAATCCGGAGAACTAAAACACGGGTCGGTGGTGATTGCGGCAATCACTTCATGTACAAATACAAGTAATCCATCGGTGATGCTGGCCGCAGGTCTGCTTGCTAAAAAAGCAGTTGAAAAAGGGCTGAAACGTCAGCC
>JGI24815J26687_1000216_pt1 | contig 13596 bp, 9 predicted proteins | sample METZYME_3_150m_FD_26687 | JGI IMG/M metagenome (IMG submission 26687) | reverse complement strand
ATCAGATGAATGAAGGCGGAATTACAGCGGTACATGTGACTATCTGCTACCATGAAGATTTTCAGGAGATGGTTCAGAACGTAATTGCCTGGAACCATAGATTTGAACAATATTCGCAGCTTATATTCCCGGGACGAACAGCAGATGATGTCCGCAAGGCCCATGAAGAAGGGCGTACGGTTATCTTTTTCGGTTTCCAGAATTGCTCTCCGATAGAAGATAACATAGGACTGGTGGAAGTCTGTCATCAGCTTGGCGTTCGTTTCATGCAGCTTTCCTATAACAATCAAAGCCTGCTGGCAGCAGGATGTTATGAAGTGGATGATCCGGGAATAACCAGAATGGGACGCCAGGTTATTAAGGAAATGAACAGGGTTGGACTAGTTGTAGACATGAGTCATTCCGCGAATCGTTCCACACTTGAGGCAATAGAGATATCTGAACGCCCAATTGCCATCACCCATGCAAACCCCTCAAACTGGTATGATGCACTGCGTAACAAATCAGATGATGTTTTGAAGTCACTTGCGCAAAGCGGAGGCATGCTTGGATTTTCGATGTATCCGCATCACCTGAAAGAAAAATCAGACTGCCAGCTGGAAGATTTTTGCGGAATGATCGCACGTACTGCAGATATAATGGGAGTTGAAAGGATAGGCTTCGGCAGTGACCTGTGTCAGGACCAGCCAGACAGTGTGGTAGAATGGATGCGTAATGGTACCTGGACCAGGGAAAAAGACTTTGGTGAAGGATCTGCCTCTTTTGCAGGTTTTCCTGAACAACCAAACTGGTTCAAGGACAATCGGGATTTTAAAAATATCCTCAACTGTTTAAGAAAGACCGGTTTTTCTGAGATTGAAGTTGAACGAATTGCAGGACTCAACTGGCTTGAATTTTTTGAAAGGTCATTTGGATCACAGTAAAAAATGAAAAAATCCATTTCGAAATCTGTTTCAGTTGTTGCTGAAAATATGCGTTCTCCTGAAAAAGTGATGTGCCTGTCACGAATGGGTTCATCTTTTCAGACTAGACTCAGCTTCATGCGCAGCCTTACACGCAGGATTTCAAGAGAGAAATGGAAATTTGAAAAATTACGTTTTGATCTGGATGAAAACGGTTATGGCACTTCTATATTTGCTGTACATCTTCCGGAACGTACATATTCACTGATTGTTTTTACAAATTATATTGATCCAGAGATGCGTACCGACAGGGTGGTTGCAGAAGTATGGGACGCCACGTTTAATCTTTTTGACGGTATTCCGTCAGAGAAAGATATTAAAAGGCTGGCAGATAATACACCAAAACAGGAGGCAGGTCGCTTCAGTCCAAGCGAACTGGTATTAGCACGCGCGAACAAAAGCCTGCGTTTATTTGAACANGTTGTCACAAGCTTGTCAGAGGGCAGACAGCCNGATATGGATCTTTTGNCTTCTGTNGGTTATCTGATGCGCACAACGGCAGTTTATGGAAGCGGAAAATTCGGTTGTGCCGACAGGGAAAAAATCTCTGATCGACCTGAAGCAAAGGGTGCTTTCCAGATAGAAATGCTAGCAGTGTATCTTTTTCGCTGGTTTACAATTGAACTGGTTGAATATATTGCAGACAAGCGAGGAGGAAGCACGGTGGTCAATTTAGATTCTGAATTCAGNAGATACCTGGGAATAGGAAATGCGACAGGTCTGGGAATGGCGCCTTTTCTGATTAAGCATCCTGTTTTGATTCATAACTGGGTGTCAGCTAAGGAGACTGCTCTTGCCAGGGTTATCAGCCTGGAGTCACATACCTCATCAACTATGCAGCATTTCAGGGAAATCATGGATAAAGCTATAGATCACGTTGATGAATGGAATGTGGATGATGAAAAGCAAACGGCTCGTATTCTCAGGCTGAGGAAAGACCTGCAGAAACTTCTGAACTGGTGCAGCATGAAAGAAAATGTAGAGAAGCCTGAACTTTGGAAACGGATTTTTCAGTATGCTGAAGCCAATTTTTCACTTGAAGGACAGGAGCTTACTGTCTCCCTGCTAATAGAGCCCCATGGTGACCTTGTTGACGATCTTACTGATTCCATGCAGACATCCTTAGGGACAAAAATCGATCCAAAGATGGGAATCAAACAGCTGAAGAAACTGCTTGAAGAATGTTTTGAATGGGCACTGGAGATTAACTTTGATTATCGGGAAAATCAACGGCGCTTCTGGTATTATTCTGAAGAGAAGCTCGAGCCAAGATTTGGTGACAGGTACTCCGATCCAGGAGCAGAACAGGAAATGCCGCTTGCTGTCGCACGTGAAGTTTGCATGCTTCATAAAAAATTAATTAATTTATCCGAAGATATCTCAGTTGGAAGATTCCTGCTTCTGCATCCGGAATTTCGTCTAATTGTCCGGCGAATACAGACAGTTGTCAGGTTCCCTTATGCTGAAATCAGGGATAACATTGTGCAGGCAAAAATGCGCCCCATTGATCTGCTCCGCTTCAAGCTTGCATTTTTTGGTGCATCTAAATTTGATCCTAAATCGGAACTTTGGACACGTATCACCATGTTTCAGGGAGCACCGCTTCCATGTCAATTTGGCACTGGTCAGTCTGAGGAATGGGCCTTCCCGCTCAAGCCTCGTACAGAGGCTGCATGAGCTCACCCGAGTTATACCTCTCGTTTAATGAAATAATGTTTTACTTTACCAGGGCCGCAGCAGGTGGAGGTGTGCCGTTTGGTCTGGCAGAAGATTTTGGGCGTGCAGCTACCTGGATTGCATCTAGCGGCCTTGACCCGGCAGAGATGTGCGCCAGTGCTCTAAAAAAGCTGGAATGTGGGCAAAGTTGCCTGAAAGCCACTCTAACAGAAGGAAATAAGGAAATTTTGCTGACTGCTGAAAGCGGGAAAAAGCTTTCTGCTATCCAGGCAGGAGCAGCAGTATGCGATTTGATTTCAGTACAGCTTGAAAATCCAAAAAATATGCAAAGTATTGTTGTTGAAAAAGTTGATTGTCCTTTCCTGGTTTGTGCTGCGATAGGCGCAGCAAATTATGATAGATGGGAAATTAGCTGGCCGGCTTCAGATGATACTCCATGCAGTGTATTAATTTGTGAGGACGGAAGCTGGAAGTCTTCATGGAAAGGCAGGAAGATTCCTGAAGTGATTGATGCAGTTGATGTGAAAGTTATTTTTGTGAACAACCGTGAAGACTACTATGAAAAATGGGACGGGAAAACATTATATTCAGGAAATAACAAAAAAAAATTACTTGAGACCGGCGTCCCTGTATATGATTCATGGTCAGAGATATATTCATTTTTTAAACGGTGTCTTGTACCTTCAACTGAAGAATCCCGTAAATCAGGTGCAGGTGCAGGACTGGTGGAAACAGACTGAAATATAATAGTAAATGTGGCTTTCTGATTAATTATAATGGTAAATGTGTTTTGTAGAATAAGTAAACTAGAAATATTTAAGTTATTATAAATATTTATGCTTCAATAATGTAGTTTTGCATTTTTATGAAAAAGCATTTATAACTTTGCAATAAAGCCTTTTTCAAACCAGAATATTTTTTAAATAGATTGCTGCTTCGCAGTACCTGGTTTTGTTAATTAATTCAATTTTTCCCTTTATAATCTTGAAAAAATACTACTATTCATGGAAAGAATGTCTGATAGACATTCAGAAGATCGCAAGGCAGGTTTCTTTATCTGAATTTAGTCCGGATGTGATTGTAGGCGTATCGAGAGGAGGGCTGGTACCTGCTGTAGCATTAAGTCACTGGTTTCAATTGCCTATGATCCCGATTCAGACTGCGCTAAGGGACTTTCCAAACTGGGTTAAATATAAACCGGATAAAGAGCACAAAAACGTGCTTATAATGGATGATGTATGTGATGGAGGAGAGACATTTCATAAAATTCATCTGGAAATCAATGAGTTTTGCGAAGAACCTAAATTTGCTTCTCTCTGGTGGAACAATGAATGTAATTTTACACCACATTTCTTTGCCAGGGAAGTGGCTAAAGACACTGAAAATTTGTGGATACATTTCCCCTGGGAATTTGAGAATACACAACAATACATCACTGAATAAAAATGCATATAGAAAACGAAATAAAGTATGATTTTTCAGATGTGCTGATCAAACCAAAGCGCAGTTATTATACCTCCAGGAAAGAAGTGGACCTGGAAAGAAAGTTTAGTTTTAAGTGGTCCAGTCTTGTCTGGAAAGGGATTCCTGTGGCAGCATCAAACATGGATACTGTAGGTACGATTGGTGCTGCTAAAGTTTTAAGCAGGCATAATACACTGACTTGTTTGCATAAATTTCATTCAGTTGAGGAATTAAGGGAAATCCCCACAGGCATTAGAAAAAATGTTGCAATTACAATCGGAATTGCTGAAGGATTAAACATTCTATATGAGCTTGGTGATCATCTGAAACAATTTAAGTTCATTTGTATTGATGTGGCAAACGGTTATACAGAACAGTTTTCCGATTTTATTAAGCAGGTACGCGATGAGTTCGAGGAAAAAATTATCATTGCAGGGAATGTGTACGCCTGAAATGACTGAACAGTTGATATTGTCTGGTGCCGATATTGTAAAAGTAGGTATTGGGGGAGGTTCTGCATGTATTACCAGAAATGTGGCAGGTGTTGGAATACCCCAGTTGAGCGCAGTTATTGATTGCTCTGATGCAGCACACGGGATAGGAGGAATGGTTATGTCTGACGGCGGATGTACCTGTTCAGGTGATATCAGCAAGGCATTTGGCGCAAATGCTGATTTTGTAATGCTGGGAGGTTTGCTTGCAGGACATGATGAAAACAGCGAGAAAATAACTGTTGATGAAGAAACTGGAGAAAAATCAGTAAAGTTTTATGGCATGGCCAGCAGTGCCGCTCTGGAAAAGTATTACAGTGATAATATGAAAATTGATTATAAAGCAAGTGAAGGTAAGCTGGTAAATATAACCTATAAGGGCCCCTTGGAAGATACTTTGCTGGACCTGCTAGGTGGAGTCAGGAGTACGTGTACTTACATTGGAGCAAAAAAAATAAAAGACATTTCAAAATGCACGACATTTGTCTGCGTAAATAATCAGTTGAATAATTATTTCAATTAGTATCTTACAACTCCTCAGTCAACAGTTTTAGTATCCAGCCATAATCTTTTGACATAAACTCTATAATATCAGTGTAATATCAGAGTCTTATCTTCTCAAGATTAGCAACAACTACTTCAAAAAAAGACTTAATTTAATCAGTACTTGTCAATACCAGTTTAATACACTGATTTTTTTTCATTGACGATTTTACATTAAAAAAACATGGAACAACTAATAACCATTAAAAACGGCAATAAACAAAATTCAGTTTTCTCTTCTGAAGAGATGGAAAAACGCCTGAGTAAGCTGCGTTCAAATATGGAGACAGAAAATATCGATNCAATTTTATTCACGTCCATTCACAACATNAATTATTACAACCACTTTGTTTATTGTTCGTTTGGAAGACCTTATGGACTGGTAGTTACNCAGGATAAGCTTAAATCAATATCTGCAAATATTGACGGAGGTCAGCCTTGGAGACGAGGGTTTGGCGATAATATTGTTTATACTGATTGGAAAAAAGATAATTATTTCAAGGCAGTAAAAAATGAAATAAAGANCAATGGACGAATAGGAATTGAATATGATCATATCAATTTTGAAAANCTGAATAAACTGCAGGATTTACTTCCGNACACAGAATTTGCAGATATCTCAAAAATTACTATGCGGCAAAGGATGTTGAAATCAGATGAAGAAATTGATCTGATNAAAAACGGTGCGCAAGTGGCTGATATTGGCGGTGCAGCCTGTGTGGAAGCAATTGGAGAAGGTGTTCCGGAACACGAAATTGCACTGCATTCTACCAGTGCCATGGTTCGGGAAATTGCACATAGATATCCGGGAAGCGACATCATGGATACATGGACATGGTTCCAGTCCGGAATCAATACTGATGGAGCCCACAATCCTGTTTCAACAAGAAAAGTACAAAAAGGAGATATACTAAGCCTGAACTGCTTTCCAATGATTGCAGGATACTATACAGCCCTTGAAAGAACATTATTTTTTGAAAATGCTTCAGANCGTCATTTGGAAATCTGGCAGGCAAACGTGGAAGTCCACCGGCATGGTCTGGAACTGATCAAACCAGGAGTACGCTGTTGTGATATTGCAGCAGAGCTGAATGAGATATTTTTAAAACACGATTTGCTTCAATATCGTACCTTTGGATATGGGCATTCATTCGGTACACTCTCCCATTATTATGGGCGTGAAGCAGGTCTGGAATTGCGTGAAGATATAGAAACGGTTCTAGAGCCCAATATGGTGGTTTCTATGGAGCCGATGGTGATGCTTCCGGAGGATTTAGCCGGGGCTGGAGGATATCGTGAGCATGATATTCTGGTTGTAACTGAAGATGGTGCGATAAACCTGACTGGTTTTCCTTTTGGTCCGGAACACAATATTGTCAGTTAAAAAAAGTAATCACTTTAGAAATTCTGCCAGAGATTTCCCTTTGACAGTTATAGTGCTTTGCCCTTCAGCAATATTTTCTTCAGTAACCTGTTTTTCCTCAGGCTGTATCTGAAATTTATTCCTCAAAGCTTCAAATCTTAATTTTCTGAACGCAAGCATAAGGTAAAAACCTGTAATTCCTCCCATCATCAGCAAACCTGCCGCTACCAGCTTTGACGATTCTCCCAAATCTGCGACTATCCATAATGCTGGAAGGAATCCTCCGACCGGGTATCTTTCAGAGTTGGACGTATTGATGATAAGAATGCTGATTATTGCGAATATTACACCGGTGCTGAGACCTATAAGAAGTATATTTATTACATCCATAAATAATTGATTTAATATTGTTTTAACAGTCAGCATATAAGAACTGCTGACACATTATAAATCGGGTACTAATATTTTTTTTAAATTTTAACAGATCTGACCAGATTAAACCAGCAACTTGAAGTTACAAAATGATACTAAATTGTAAATGTCTGAATTTGATTTCAGTAAGTCCTTTTTGTAAACTGGAATCAGTAATTTAATTGTAAATCTTAAAGAAATAATTATTTAATAACTGATGTTACTTGAAATAAATCAACTATATAAATCTTTTCCTCAGGCTGGTCATGGTCAAATTGATGTGCTGAAAAACATTAATCTTGAAATACATGAGGGTGAAACTGTGGCAGTTGTTGGACAATCAGGGAGCGGAAAGTCCACTTTGTTATCTCTGATGGCAGGATTAGATCGACAAACTACGGGATCGCTTCGCTTAAGGGACAAGGAAATAAGTGAAATGAGTGAAGTGAAACTTACTCAATTCCGTGCAGAAAATATTGGAATCATTTTTCAGCAGTTTTACCTGATGCCCCACCTTACAGCATTGGAAAACGTCAGCTTACCGCTGGAAATGTTCGGATATGAAGATTATCTCAATCGTGCAAAAGAAGCACTTGAGCAGGTCGGGCTTTCAGACCGAGAACAGCATTTCCCGCATCAGCTAAGCGGAGGTGAATCACAAAGGGTGGCAATCGCCAGGGCTGTTGTTGCACGACCTTCAATTCTTCTTGCAGATGAGCCTACAGGAAACCTTGACAATGAAACCGGTGTACAGGTGGCAAACCTTCTTTTTGACCTTGTAAAAACTACCGGCATGACAATGTTGCTGGTAACTCATAATACAGAGATGGCGAAGCGCTGCTCAAGACAGCTGACACTCCAGTTTGGAACTTTTCAATGAAAAAACCATCCCCATATTTCTGGCCTAAACTGGCATTACAGGAACTTCTGAACAATCGGCGTTTCAGTCTTTTTTTTCTTTTTAACCTTGCCCTTGGTCTTGCGGGGTTTATTGCCCTGGATTCTTTTAAAGAATCTCTTGATGTTCATCTGGGAAAAAATTCGCAGGCAATTCTTGGAGCGGATTTAGCCCTTACAAGTTATGTCCCGATTGATGATCAGACTTTAGAAAATTTTGAATCAAGGTTTCCTGAAAGGACTTTGTCCACTAGAAAAATCAGCCTTTTCACCATGGTTGCCTCAAAAGAAAGGTCCGTACTTGTACAGGTCAGTGGTATAGGTGAAAATTTTCCGTTTTATGGAAAAATAATTTTGGAAAAAGCCGGTAGGGTAAATCCTGACATGGTACGCCAGAATCTTAGTATCAAGGGAGATGCGTGGATCTATCCCGAGTTGTTTTTCATGCTGAACATAAATGAAGGAGAAAGTATTGCTATTGGTGAGAGTAGTTTTCCTGTTTCAGACTCAGTTTTTGATGATCCAAGCAGTTCTTTATCTTCTTTTGGTTTAGCTCCTCGCATTTATCTTGGATTAACGAAAATGGAGGAAACAGGTCTGCTGAGCAAAAAAAGCAGGGTCAATTACCAGTATCTTTATCGTTTCCCCGAAGGAACAGACCTTACAGCACTGGTTGACGATTTAAGGGGTAAAATAAATGAATTTGATGATTCATACTCAAAAATCAGAGTAAGGACACATAAAAGAGCAGCTAACAACCTGGGACGTGTGCTGGGGTACCTAAATGATTATCTGGGACTCGTAGCTTTAATCGCAGTTTTTCTAGCAGGAATTGGTGCAGCATATCTGTTTAGAAACTATCTGGAGCACCGTTTTCGGGAGATGTCGATTTTGATGAGTCTTGGAGCAACTCGTCAGCAAACCTATCGCATGGTGTTGTGGCAACTGGTATTCCTGGGAACCGGAGCAGCATTGATTTCAATTATCATTTCGCTTGGAATTTTGCCTATGCTGGAAATTTTACTGGAAAAATTTCTCCCCCGCGGCTTTGAGACACATGTAAATGTAAGTAGTTTAATATTTGCCCTCGTTTTGGGTAGCATAGGCAGTCTGGTTTTTTGTCTTCCGGTGCTTACTCGCATTCACTCAGTACAACCCCTTATGCTTTTGCATGAAAATACAGGCAATCATGAAGCTGATATATCGATTTGGCGTCAAGCTCTGAGTTACCTGCCCTTAATAATTTTATCATGGGTTTTGTCGGTCTGGCAGTCTCAATCCATTTTAGTTGGCAGTGCATTTGTTGGAATGATGATTTGCGCGATTTTATTACTGGGTTCTTTGTCCTGGGTAATTTTGTTGTTTGCTGGAAAACTGAGTCAGACTTCTGGAACTACAATAAAAAGACTGGCTTTTCGTAATTTGCAGCGTAATCGGTCAGGTGCAATTTCATGTTTTCTTGCACTTTCTTTGGGTACTTTGCTAATTAATTTGATACCGCAAATATATCAGGGTTTGCAGGAGGAAATATCCCGCCCGGCTGATTTCCGAATACCCAGCTTATTTTTGTTTGATATTCAGCCTGAGCAGATTGAACCGCTTCAAAATGTACTTGCAGGTGAAAAAGTGAATTTAAATTACATTTCACCAATGGTCAGGGCACGTTTGGAAAAAGTTAATGGCATAAAATACAAATCTGAATTTGATGAAGGTCTCAGTACCAGAGAAAGGCAGCGTGAACAGGGTTTCCGGATGCGTACCTTAAACCTTTCTTACAGGACAGAGTTATCAGATTCAGAATATATTGTGCAAGGACGAAAGTTGGGAGGACAATATGACTGGAATTCTGATCTGCCGGCCGAAGTTTCTCTGGAGGAGAGATTCGCTGAAAGAATGGGACTAAAGCTGGGTGATCTGCTCACATTTAATGTGCATGAAGTCCCTATTGTTGCAAAAGTAATCAATTTGCGAAAAGTCAAATGGAACAGTTTTCAGCCTAATTTTTTCATCCTGTTTCAGCCTGGTGTCCTGGATGATGCACCTGCCACTTATCTGGCATCTATGGGAGGCCTTGATAAATTGGAGAGAATGAATTATCAAAATTTGATAGTAAAGGAATTCCCTAATGTTTCAGTGATTGATGTAACACGAACAGTGGAACGTGTTCTTAAAATATCGGACCAGATGGTTCTGGCGCTTCGATTTATGGCTTATCTCTCAATTATGGCCGGACTAGTGGTTGTATTTTCCATTGCTCGACATGAAGTAGAGGGAAGGCTGTGGGAGTTAAACCTGCTTAAAGTACTGGGCGCAAAATTTAATGATATCCAGAAAATGATTCAGATTGAATTTGCCGTACTCGGAATTTATGCAGGCATTTTCGGAGTTGGAGTAAGTCTGATAATGTCATACGGAATTGCCTGGTGGTTTTTTGAAAATCTATGGAAATGGACCTGGCAGACGAGCTTAGCAAGTGTGGTGGGAGTAACAGCTTTAAGTGTTACAGTAGCTTGGATTGCGACAAGACGAACATTGAGAACATCACCACTTAATTTGTTAAGAAGTTCATAAATCTTTTACTTATAAAGTTTTTTTAGTGTATTTCAGAGGAACACATTTCTGCCATTTCCTGATTAACCGGATCAAATCCTAATTGATGAACCACTTTTATGGCTGACCGTACAGCAGATTCAAGAAGAGGGACACCTGGCGCAGCATAGGACCCGCAGAAAAAAACCTTTCTGGATGGAAGTTGATGCAGGTGGTTCAATTCCTTGAGTAGATTCTGATTTTCTCCAGAGACAACTGCACGTTCCATAGGTACAGCTTTGTAAACTTTTTCTGGATTTGGTTCAAAAATCGGATTCCAGGTCTGAAAAACTGGATCGTACTTCGCAATAGACGGTTCAATCGGATTAACCCAGACACTGAACATGGAATTGCTGAAATCTCTTTTTACCTGATAGTGCAACGCAGACCAGTCATTTTTTCTTTTAGGCATAAAGCGTAAATCACTGTGTATCCAGAGGGTCCCCGAATCATAGGGGAAGGAATTTAGGATTTTTTTTTCAAGTTCATAATCCTTTGGAAGAAATTTGAGTTGATTAGCCTGGACCGCGCAGATCACATTATTAAAAGGACCAAATTTTTTATTTTTGGAACTCAGAAAGATTCCTTCAGATTCCTCTGACAAATCATCCACACAGACACCACTTTGCCAGTTAAGCCCTTTTCCAAGTTTTTCTGCCAGGGCTTTTGTTCCTCCCTCAATTCTCCGAAGTCTAACACCAAAAACAATTTTTTGAAGTATATCGAAAATCTGTAAGGCAGGCCATTTGTCGAGTGATTTTTCATCACATGTACAGATGGTAGTTAAAAGTGGATAAAGTAACCCCTTCCAGAAAAGAGNGTCGACTCTTTGTTGTTTTATAAATTCCTTGACTGTCATTCCTGGATTTATATTATCCGGATTTGACNTATAAATTTTAAGAAATCCCAAAAGNATCCGGTAGGTTTCTGAGTGAAAAAGATAACGAAACGGAGTCCACGGAATCAATTTCGAACCAAACCGGAATTTGCTGCTTCTGAACCAGGTTCCTTCGTTTAGCCAACTGCAAGCTACGGGTGTGTCAACCTCAAAAGTTTTTACACCTAGGATTTTACATATTTTCAAAGTTAGTGGCCATGCATGGGGACTCATCACTCTTAATGGCACATCCACATAACCTGATCTTTCATCTTCCTGATCCAAGTAAAGAGTATGAAAGTCTATCCCACGTTTCGAATTTGCTTCGAAAATAGTGACATTTGCTCCTGATTCCTTACATAACCAACCAGTAGTGAGACCGGCTATGCCACTACCAATGACTGCTATTTCTTTATCCAACTTTTTTATTTAATTAAGAATGTTATTTAACTCAGAATTTTTAATGAGATAATCGATGTTTAATAGTTATTTAAAGTATTTACTTGGAACGATTTAAATTCTACATTTTGAGTGTGATTCAAGTTGTGTCCTATTTATCAGGTAGCTGCTATTAGTTGTCTGAAATTTTTAATTTTTTGTAATTACTCAGTATCCTGAGGATAGATTGTTTATCATGATTCTAGACTGGCCAGATAGCGTTCCCTGTTGACTATATCATGCGATATCAGGCTTTTTGGTCTATAAGTTAGACAGATTCCAATACCGATTGTAAAAATCGGCAAAGCAGCCCATGCCCAGCCTACAAGAGGATTGATATGCACTTTAATTGTAATAGAATTTTCTTCCTCAGCATTTTCACTTGAAAAAATCAGGTAAAGGTCTTCAAGAAACGTTCGGCGGATAGCAACCTCGGTCAGGGGTTGAGGCTGGGTGGGATAAAAGCTTTTTGCAGGTTTCAGAGTTTCAAGAAAATTGTTTTCTGAGTCATATACATTTATAATTGCAGCCCTCTGTCTGGCATTGCCGGACATAAATTCATTAACACTCTGAAATTCAAGTCGATAATTACCAATTTCTCTCGATTCTCCAGCTTCAAGTGTCAGGTCCTTTTCAAGACTGAAAAACGTACCGGCAAATCCTAAAAACATCAGTACGACTCCAAAATGAATCATCAAACCGCCATAACGTCTGCGGTTTCTCAAGATAACGTAAAATAATCCCATCAGGATATTGCTTCCAGTTTGCCTGGTTTTTATTTGTGTGGCTTTAAAAATTTCAAGTAATATGGTTGAAGTTACAAAGATTGTTGACCAGAAAATGATATAAACACCCCACTGCAAACTTTTTTCAAACAACAGCCAAACCAAAAATATTGTGCACAGGGTGGCAATAATTATCGGGTTTTGAAAGTTTCTGCGCAAATTGTCCAGACTCGACCTGCGCCAGGAAATCAGCATACCAAAACCCATTAAGATTAACAGTGCATAGCCCATTGGTGCTGTTATGGTGTTGAAGAATGGAGCTTGAATTGAGAGCTTTGTACCTCTCACTGCTTCAGCGAGCAAAGGAAAAGTTGTGCCCAGCAATACTGTGAAAGCAATACCTACAAGCAGTATATTCTGTGCAAGAAAAACATTCTCACGGCAAAGTACAGATTCAATTTTATACTCCGATTCCAGCATTTGTATCCTTTTAAACAGTAATGCGAACCCTGCAATCAGAACCAGTGCTAAATAAACTAAAAATGCAGGACCAATTTCAGACTGGGTAAAGGAGTGAACTGAATTGATTATTCCTGAACGAGTAAGGAAAGTTCCGATAATTGTCAGTCCAAATGTAGTAATAATCAGTACTACATTCCATATTTTTAGCATATTACGTTTTTCCTGTATCATTACAGAATGTAGAAAAGCCGTACCAGTCAGCCAGGGCATTAATGCTGCGTTTTCTACAGGATCCCAGGCCCAGAATCCTCCCCAGCCTAATTCTTCGTAAGCCCATTGTCCTCCAAGGATCAGTCCTGCAGAAAGGAAATACCAGGACATCAATGTCCAGCGTCGCGTTGTAAGAACCCATTCGTTGTCCAGTTTACCACGTATCAATCCACCCATAGCAAAGGCAAAAGGTACACTAAAGCCGATAAAGCCTAGGTACAGTGCTGGAGGATGAATTGCCATTGCCGGATTTTGCAGAAGTGGGTTCAGTCCTTGTCCTTCTTGAGGTACTACTGCCTGTAAATCCAGAGGATTAGACCATCCAATCAGCAAAGCAAGAAGAAAAGCCATGATTGCGTTTAACGTAGTAATCACATATGGAATGATTTCACGATTTGAATACTGATAGCGGAAGGCTACGATCATT
>JGI24815J26687_1000209_pt1 | contig 13708 bp, 10 predicted proteins | sample METZYME_3_150m_FD_26687 | JGI IMG/M metagenome (IMG submission 26687) | reverse complement strand
GCCCATCGGGAACTAAGGACGGCCCGGTGGGTGACCCGCGGTGGGCCGCGCTGGACGTTCTCCGGTTCGACGAACCCGACTTGGGGTGAAGCGGCCGGTTCCGGGAGTGGTGCCCGTCACGGCCGTACCGGTTCGCAGCCGGTGCCGGTAGCCTCGTCTAGCCGTCGGCGCACCCGGTCGACGTACCCGATCTCCACCCCACCGACCGCCTCCGAGGAACCGACGATGGCCGTCCCAAAGAAGAAGACCTCCAAGGCCAAGGGCCGTAGCCGAAAGGCGTCCGCCTGGACCCTGGACCGCGCACCACGGAGCGCCTGCGACCATTGCGGCGTNACCAAGCGCCCGCATCGCNTCTGCGGGAACTGCGGCTGGTACGCGGGTCGCCAGGCCATCGACGTCGACTGACCTACCCCTTCCTCGCATCATGCTGCCCGTAGCGGTCGACGCCATGGGCGGTGACCACGCACCGGCCGAGATCGTCGCCGGCGCCCGGCAGGCCCACGAGGAGGACGGCGTCCCGGTGCTGCTCGTCGGCCGCCCTGACGAGCTNGCCGATGTCGGTGACCTGGAGGTCCTCGAGGCNTCCGAGGTCATCGCCATGGACGCCGAANCGGGCTCCAGCGTCCGTCGGATGAAGGACTCCTCGTTAGTCCGGGCGGCCGAGGCGGTTCGCGATGGCCGNGCATCGGCCATGGTCAGCGCTGGTAACACGGGGGCCACCATGGCCAGCGCCCTGCTCCGCATGGGGCGGATCTCCGGTGTGGCCCGGCCGGCCATCGCCACGCTGATCCCGGTACCCGGTGGGACCCCAACCGTGCTGCTGGACTCGGGGGCCAACGCCGAGTGCAGCCCCGGGTGGCTGGTTCAGTTCGGCCAGATGGGCGCCGTGTTCTCCCGAGCCCGCCTAGGCGTCGAACAGCCCCGGGTGGCTCTGTTGTCCATCGGTGAGGAGCCAGGGAAGGGAAGCCCCTTCGTCAAGGACGCCTACGCGGCCCTGGCCGCCGCCGAGTTCCGCGACGCCGAGTTCATCGGCAACGTGGAGGGACGCGACCTCCTCACCGACACTGCCGACGTCATCGTGACCGACGGGTTCACCGGAAACGTGGCCCTCAAGACGGCCGAGGGGGCCTTCAAGGCCCTNCTGACCGCCCTCCTGACCGCTATGGCCGAACGACCGGAGGCCATGGCTGCGGCCGATGTACTGGCTCCCGAGTTGGACAGCCTGTACCGGGAGTTCCACCCGGACACCTACGGCGGGGCCATGCTCCTGGGCGTCAAGGGGGTCTGCGTCATTAGCCACGGCTCCACGAAGGCCGTGGCCATGCGAAACGCCATNGGCGTGGCCGCCGAGATGGTGCGTGCCGACGTGGTCAACCATCTCACGGAGGCCGTNGCCGCCCAGGCNTGACNTTCCNACNATCTCCATCCCTTTCGACCNCGCTCCGACCCGGGGTNGTGACCGGTAGGATGACCCACCGTTCCTGGGGCTGATTCATTGTCCCCGGCGGCCGATGACCACCCCACATCTCTGAACGGCGAGGAGCCGACGTGCCCGCAGAAACCCATGTCGAGGGCGTCCCGATCGGGCGCGACGAGGTCCTGGAACTGATCCGCGACCGTCTCGCCGACATCCTGGAGATCGAGCCGTCCGAGATCGGCGAGGGCAACTCGTTCGCTGACGACCTCGACGCCGACTCGCTGGCCCTTATCGAGTTGGTGGAGGCCCTGGAGGAGGAACTCAGCGAGCGTTCTGCCGGCTTCCGGATCGAGGACGATGACCTCGAGGACCTCAAGACAGTCCGCGATGCCGTCGACTATGTCGTCTCCCGTCTCGGCTGACCCGCGGTCCGTCGTTTCGGAAGCCCTCGAGGACGGTCTTGGCCACCGGTTCGGTGATCCGGACCTACTGGAGATCGCCCTGACCCACCGGTCGTGGTGTGCCGAGCACGAGGCCTCCTCCAACGAGCGGCTGGAGTTCTTGGGTGACGCCGTGCTGGGGTTTGCGGTCGCTGAACGTGTCTACCGCGACCATCCTGGCCTGCCCGAGGGCCAACTGGCTCTGATCCGGGCCGCCGTAGTGAGCACCCCGGCGCTGGCCGACGTGGCCCGGTCGATCCCGTTGGGTGAGGCACTCCGCCTAGGTCGGGGCGAGTCGTCGACCGGCGGGAACGACAAGGACTCCATCCTGGCCGATGCCCTGGAGGCTGTGGTCGCCGCTGTCTACCTAGACGGTGGGCCGGCGGCCGTGAGGACGGTCGTGGACCGGCTGTTCGCCGACGTACTGGCCGACTCGGCGGTCGATCCCGGCCTCCACGACTTCAAGACGCGCCTCCAGGAGTTGGCCGCCCGTCGATCCGACCCGCCGCCGCGCTATGTGCTGACCGACGACGGTCCGGACCACGACAAGCGGTTCCACGCTTTGGTCGAGGTGGCCGGGCGTTCGTACGGCCCGGCAACCGGCACGTCGCGCAAGCGGGCCGAGCAGGAGGCGGCCCGGTTGGCCTGGGACGCCCTTGAACACCCATCCCCGGTTGAGGCTGGGACTCCGACGACAGGTCAGGAATCAACGTGACTCTCGAACACGAACTACCCGAGGTAGAGATCATCCGCTACGCCCTGGACCGGGAGATTTCCGGCCGCAAGGTGAAGACGGTGGAGGTCGCCTCGATGGCCACCCTGGCCCGGTACCGCACCCGCCGATCGTTCGCCGGAACGGTGGAGGGCTGCAAGTTGGGCCCGGTCCGCCGGATCGGACTCACCCTGGTCATCAAGATGGAAGACGACCTACTGGTCATCCGCCCGGGCGCCGGCTCCAGCATTCGGCGGCACGCCGCCCGGGACGCGAAGGCGCCCGGCACCGAGATGACCTTCACTTTCACGGTGGGCGGTCAGGTCCGCCTGATCGACCCCGGTGGTACCTCGGAGGTGTGCGTGGTGTCCGGCGACCAGCTGCTCACTGAGTTCCCAGACCTGGCCACGCTGGGCATCGATCCGGCCGGCGAGATGGTTCCGTGGACGATGTTCGGAGGACAGGTCCTGGCTAGGGAGGTACCGCTCAAGGATCTCCTGTGCGACGACACGGTGGTGGTGGGTATCGGCGACGTTTACTCCGACGAGATCCTGTTCCACGCCGGACTGCGCTACGACCGGATCAGCAACACCCTTTCCACCCAGGAGGTCCGGCGCCTCCATGGGGCGATGATTTCGGTGGTCAACGATGCCATCAAGTACCGAGGGACTGACCTCGAAGAGCGTCCGTTCGTCGACCTGTACGGCGAGCCGGGGACCTACGGCGACCACTTGGCGGTTTACGGCCGGGCGGGTGCGCTCAGCCAGCGCAACCGGTCAGCCATCCAGCGAATCAAGCTCAAGGGGAGCTGGACTTACTTCTGCGAGACCCAGGTCTGACGGAGCGCCCCTCGGGCGCCTTTGGCGCGCCTAGGGTGGCGTGAATGGCGAATGACACCCCTGTGATTTGGGCGGGCGGCGCGCGGGGTCCTGCGTGTTCCTGAAACAGTTGACCATCAAGGGCTTCAAGTCGTTCGCTGACACGGCGACCCTGGAGATGGAGCCCGGTGTCACGGTGGTCGTAGGGCCCAACGGCAGTGGAAAGTCCAACGTGGTGGACGCCATCGCGTGGGTACTGGGCGCCCAGGCGCCGAGCGCCGTGCGATCCCAGAAGATGGACGACGTCATCTTTGCTGGCACGTCCACCAGGGCTGCCCTGGGCCGGGCTGAGGTGTCGCTGACCATCGACAACTCGTTGGGCCAGCTCCCGGTGGAGTTCGCGGAGGTGACCATCACCCGGACCCTGTTCCGAAGCGGTGATAGCGAGTACTCGATGAACGGCGCGCCCTGCCGCCTGCTGGACATCCAGGAGCTGCTGTCCGACGTGGGGGTCGGTCGCCAACAGCACGTCATCATCTCCCAGGGCCAGATCGACGCCGTACTGAACGCCCGTCCGGAGGACCGGCGGATGATCATCGAGGACGCGGCCGGGATCCTGAAATACCGGCGCCGTAAGGAGAAGGCCCAGCGGCGGTTGCGGGCCACCGAAACCAACCTGGACCGGCTGTCCGACCTGCTGCGCGAGGTCCGCCGACAGCTCCGCCCGCTGGAACGTCAGGCCGATGCTGCCCGCCGGCACGGCGACCTGCTGGGCGAGTTGACCGCTTTGCGCCTCCACCGGGCGGGACGGGAGCTGGACACCCTCCAGACCAGGGCCCGGGACGAGGCTGGGCGGCGCTCCACACTGGCCGCCGACGAGTCGACCCAGGGTGGGGTGCTGGCCCGAGTGGACGCCGAGGTCGCGGCGGCCGAGACCGAGTTGGCCGCCCGGGGAGGTGACGACCTGGGCGACCGGCTGGTGCGGCTGGAGTCCCTGCGGGAGCGGGGTCGGGGTCTCAGGGCTCTTCTGGTCGAACGGCTCCGGGGCATTGAGCGGGAACGGTCGTCTCTGGCCTCCCAGCAGGTGGTCGTGGGCCTGGAGGTGGAGTTGGAGCGGGCCGAGGCCGAGGTCGCCGAATTGGATGCTGAGGCCGACCGCCTGGCGCCGGAGGCCGAGCGCTTGGCCGTGGCCGAGACCGAGCTGACCGCCGATCGGGCGGCCTTCGAGATGGACTGGTCGGAAGGCGTGCCGGCCCTGGGCGGTCACGCCGCCGAGGCTCGTGGCGAGCTCGGCGTGCTGAGGGCCGCCGTCGCCCAGGCCACCTCGGAGCGTGAGCGCCTAGGCATTCGACTGGGCGGGTTGGAGGAGGCATCGACCCGCCTGGATGCCGAGGCTGATTGCCTACGCTCTGAACTGTCGGTGGGAGAGACAGCCGAAGAGCCCCTGGTGGAGGCCGTGGCCGAGTCCGAGACCCGGGCCCACGGGGCCGCCGTGGCCCGGAACGCGGCCTGGGAACGGGTCATGGCCGCCGAGGCCGAAGTCCAGTCGGTGACAGCCCGGGTGGATGCCCTGTCCCTGGCCCTGAACGAGGCCCGGTCACGGGCCGGCGCCGAGCACTTGGCCGGTATCGAAGGCGTGTTGGGGACGCTGCTGGATCTGGTCGAGGTGGACGATGGCTTTGAGGCGGCCTTCGAGGCAGCGGCGGGTTCGGCGCTGGACGCTGTGGTGGTCGGCGACGTCGGCCAGGCTCGACACGCCCTGACCGCTCTGCGCGAAGGTCGGCTCTCGGCCGCTGTACTGGCCCTGGACGCCGGCTCGAGCGGTTGTTCTTCTCCGCCGGTGGGGTCGCCCATCCGGTCCCGGGTCCGGGCCCGACGGGAGGGCGTCGACGGTCTCCTAGACCGCTTGCTTGGCCACGCCGTGGTCGTCGACGGCGATCTTGACGCCGTGGTCGATCTGGCCCTGAGCTACCCGGAGTCCATCATCGTCACCCTGGCCGGTGACCGTTTCGGCCCGTCGGGCTGGCGGATCGGTGGGGACGGGCGGGGAGCGACCGGCGCGGCGCTGGCTGATGCTGAGCGCCGGCTGGCCGATGCCGAGGTCGAGCGGGGCGAGGCCACCCGGGCCCTGGACGTGGCCGAGCGGGCGACGGGCGACGCCGACGACGAGGTGGCCCGTCGGAACCGGGCACTGGACGAGCATGACGGNCGGTTCACGGCGTCGACCGAGGCGCTCCAGCGGNTGCAGGTCGAACGTCGTGACCTGACTACCGAGGCTGAGTCGCTGCGGACCCGCCTGGGCGAGTTGGGCCAGCGCCTGGAAGACGAGGCCCGGAGGGTCGACGACTTGGAGCGGCGCCTGCCCGGTCTGGAGGCGGCCGAGGAGGCGTCCGTGGAGGCAGGACACCGGATGAACGCTGCCCGGAGTTCACTGGAGGAGCGGGCCGCCGAGCTGGGTGCCCGACGAACCGGCCACGACGTTCGGGTCGCCGAGGCCACCGGTCGCCAGACCGTGGTTCGGGCCCGGGCTACCGACCTGAGGTCACGGCTGGGCCAGTTGGCCGACGAGCGGNCCGCTGCCGCTGCCCAGCGCGGTGACCTAGANGGGCGGGAGGCCGCTACCCGCGAACTCACAGCGGCGTTGGACGAACGCCTGTCGATGGTCGATACCCGGTTGGATGCCCTGCGTGATCACCGGCGTCGGCAGTCCGAGCGGGTTCGGGCCGTGGCCGCCCGCCTGGACGGCCTGCGTCGCGAGCGCTCGACTGCCGAGACCGTCCTCCGGGAGGCCCGTGAGCACCAGTCGAGGCTGGAGATCGAGCGGGCTGAGACACGTTTGCGCCTCGAGAGCCTGACCGAGTCGATCCGCGCCGAGTTCGACCTGGAGCCCGACGCCGCCCTGGATGCTCCGTGCCCCGAACTGGACGAGGGGGTAACGGCGGCCAACCGGATAGCCGACCTAGAGCGCGAGCTGAAGTTGATGGGTCCGGTCAACCCGCTGGCTTTGGCCGAGTTCGACGGTCTCCGGGAGCGCCATGAGTTCCTCCAAGAGCAGTTGGACGACATCCGTTCCACCCGTAAGGACCTGAGGAAGGTCATTCGGTCGGTGGACGAAGAGATTGTGTCGGTGTTCGCTGCTGCCTTCGCCGAGGTGTCGAGCCACTTCACCGACCTGTTCGATGCCCTCTTCCCCGGTGGTGAGGGGCAGCTACGCCTTACCGATCCCGACGACCTACTGGAGACGGGCCTCGACGTGGAGGCGCGACCCTCGGGCAAGAACGTCAAGAAGCTCTCCCTGCTGTCCGGCGGCGAGCGGTCGCTAACCGCCCTGGCCTTCCTGTTCGCCGTGTTCCGCAGCCGTCCTTCGCCGTTCTACGTCATGGACGAGGTGGAGGCGGCCCTCGACGACGTCAACCTGCACCGGTTCCTGGGCCTGGTTGACCAGTTCCGGGACCACGCCCAGCTGATGATCGTCAGTCACCAGAAGCGGACCATGGAGGCCGCCGACTGCCTCTACGGCGTGTCGATGGCTCCCGGCGGGTCGTCGAGGGTGATCAGCGAGCGGGTGGAGGCCGAGCGGGTGGCCCGGCGGCTCGGAGTCCTGACCAACGGCTGATCTGGAGTCCCGCGGTCTGGCCGCGGGGAAGGTCGGAGTACCGTCGTCCCCGTGCGCATCCTCGTGGTCGACGATGAGGCCGACCTGCTCGACGCGGTGGCCCGAGGGCTCCGTCGGGAGGGCTACGCCGTCGACACGGCCGATGGGGGAGCGGAGGCGATCGAGAAGGCCACCTTCATCCCATACGACCTGATTTGCCTGGATCTGACCATGCCTGGGATCGATGGGCTGGAGGTCTGCTCGACGTTGCGGGCCGACCCGCCGGGCGAGGTCCCACCCCGGATCCTGATGCTGACGGCTCGGGACACCCTCGAGGACCGTATACGGGGGTTGGACGTCGGGGCCGACGACTATCTGGTCAAGCCGTTCGCCTTCGACGAGCTCTCGGCCCGTATCCGTTCCCTGCTGAGGCGCGACCCGGGCCGGTCGGGGGCCGTACTGGAGGTCGGCGACGTGGTATTGGACACGGCCCGCCACCGAGCCAGCCGGGGTGGGCGTGATCTAGACCTCACGGCCAAGGAGTTCGCATTGCTCCGGTACTTCATGACTCGTCCCGGCGACGTGGTGTCCCAGGAGGTTCTCCTGGACCACGTGTGGGACGAGCACGCCGACCCGTTCACCAACACCGTGCGGGTGACCGTGGGGACATTACGCCGCAAGCTCTCCCTGGAGGGCGAGGAGCCGCTCTTGGAGACCGTGGTCGGGTCGGGCTACCGGTTGGTCGACGAGCCGGTGGACCGGTGAACCGGACTGGGGTGGGCCTGGCCGGGCGCTTCCCGGACCGGTTCGGCAGCCTACGTACCCGGTTGGCCCTGCTCTACTCCATCGTCCTCTTCGCGCTGGCCGCCGTGATGGTGGGGGGTATCTACCTGGGTCTGTCCCGCGCTCTGTCCGAACAGCCCACGTCGCACCTGGCCCGGTTCGAGCAGTTGGCCCATGAGGGTTCTGCCGACCAGGCCTCTTTGTCGGTCGACCAACAGGAGGATCGTCCGTGGCTGGTCATCTTCGAGGAGGAGGTCAACCGGAGGGCTCTCGAGCGGCTGCGGGCCTACTCGTTCACCGCCCTGGCCGGCGTGTTCCTCGGGAGTCTGGCCGTGGGCTGGTACGTGGCCGGCCTGGTTCTTCGACCCATTGGTCGGATTTCGGCTGTGGCCCGGGAGATCACCGCCACCGATCTGTCCCGGCGGATCGAGTTGGGAGGCTCGTCGGACGAGCTCCGGGACCTGGCCGACACCTTCGACGAGATGCTGGACCGGCTGGACGAGGCTTTCGAGGGCCAGCGGCGATTCGTGCAGGAGGCGTCACACGAGCTGCGTAACCCGTTGGCTGTACTGCGCACAAACCTGGACGTGGTTATGGCCGATCCAGAGGCCGGGCCGGAGGACTTCCGGGCGGCCGGGCGGGTGTCCCTCCGGGCCGCCGAGCGCATGTCGGCTCTGGTCGACGACCTGCTGCTGTACGCCCACCACGAGCGCCCGGACAGCCGACGCGAGCCCATCGACGTGGGCGCCGTTGTAGGTGAGACGGTCGAGGACTTCGCGGCGGCTGCCTCGCGNTCTGGTGTGGTGCTGGACCACGACCGGATCGCTGGTCTGGAGGTGGTGGGGGACGCCGTGGCCCTGCGCCGCGCGGTAGCGAATCTCCTGAGTAACGCCATCCGGGTCTCGGCGGGGGGCGGAACGGTCCGGGTTTCTGTGGGCCGGGACGAGGAGATGGTCTGGGCCTCGGTTATCGACCACGGACCTGGGATCGCTGTCGGTGACGTCGACCGGGTGTTCCAGCGGTTCTGGACGGGTGACCGGGCGTCGGCCCGGGAGGCCGGGCGGTCTGGCCTGGGTCTGGCCATCGTGCGCCAGATCGCCGAGGGCCACGGTGGGCGGTCCACTGTGAGGTCAGTAGAGGGTGAGGGGGCCACGTTCACCCTNTGGTTGCCNCGGTACGTGGACTCNTAAATCTCCTGATGCGTAGGAGTTGGGCGTTGGNCGCCCTATTTTCAGTCTGATGGAGGACGATCAGGCCCACCAGCGACGGTCCGTCGACCGCCGGTCCATCGAGGTNGGGGCGCGTCGGCCCGTTGAGCCCACCTTTCCGGGCCTGCTGCCGGCACCCGTACCGCCGATCGAACCTCCGGTCCGCATCAGCGGCCGACTCTTGGGGGGCTTGTTCGCCGTGGCCGTCCTGGTGGCTGCACTGGTGGCCGGGGCCGTGGCCGGTTGGATGCTGCGCGGCGAGGACGGCGATGCGGNTTCCAGCGTCCCGTTAGAGACCCGGTCCGAGGAGGCGATCGGGACTGTCCTGGCCACCGGGGGGTTGTCCGAGGCCGAGGTGACGGCCCTGGTCGAGGGTGTCCTGGCTGCCGAAGGCCTGTCGGCAGCTCAGGTGACGACTCTGGTAGAGGCCGTCCTTGCTAGCGAAGGATTGTCCGAGGCCGAGGTGACAGTCCTGGTGGAGGCTGTCCTGGCTGACGAGGGGTTGTCTGAGGCCGAGGTGACGGCCCTGGTCGAGGGAATCTTGTCCGAGCGCGAGGGGCTCTCGGCCGCCGACGTGGAGGTCATCGTGGCCGACCGGCTGTCCGAGGCCCCTGGCCTGTCGACCGACGACGTGGCTTCTATCGCCGCCTCCGTGGTCGAGGAGTCGGCCGGGCTGTCGGCCGAAGAGGTGGAGACCGTGGTCGGACGCCTTATCGAGGAGTCGGCCGGGCTGACCGCCGAGGAGGTCGAGTTACTGGTGGCCCGTCTGTTTGCCGAGGCGCCGGTCGACGATTCGGGCGACGAGCCGGTGGTCGCCGTGGCCGAAGCGCTGGTCGACTCGGTGGTGCTGGTGCTCACCACACGGGAGGACCTGGCCTCGCCATCAGGGGTGGAGGCCAGTCACGGTTCCGGCATCGTCTTTGACGACGGGGGTCGGATCGCCACCAACGCCCACGTGGTCGATGATTCCGACGAGGTGGTGGTCAGGCTGCCCAACGGTCGGGAAATCGTCGCCGAGGTGGTGGGGTTCGACGTCCGGCGTGACGTGGCTGTGCTTCAGCTGACCGAGCCGGACAGCAGCCTGGTGCCAGCGGTGTTCGCCTTCACCGAGGACATCCATGTGGGGCAGTTGGCTGTCGCCCTGAGCCCCTTCGACCTGGACCGCACGGTCACCGCAGGAATCGTGAGTGCCGTGGGAAGGGTCATCGACTCGTACGGCTGCCAGTCGGGATTCGGCGCCGAGTGCGCCGGGGTGTCCATGATCCAAACCGACGCGCCGATCAACCCGGGTAACTCGGGAGGGCCGTTAGCCGATCGCGAGGGCCGGGTCATCGGCATGAACACGGCCATCCAAAGCACCGGCCTCACAGCCGGCAACATCGGCGTGGGCTTCGCCATCCCCAGCGACACAGTGGTGCTGGTGGCCCGTCGTCTGATCCTGGGCGAACCAATCGGAACGGCATGGCTGGGCATCCGGGGCGAGTCGACCACTGANGGACNGCCGGGCGCCCTGATCGTCGAAGTGGTGGAGGGATCGCCCGCTGAACTGGCGGGCCTGNTGGTCGGCGACCGCGTCTTCCGGTCGGATGGCCGAATCATCCGCGACATGGGNGCNCTACGGGCCGACATCCAGATCCGGCTACCGGGATCACGGGTCGAGTTGGAGTACGAACGCGACGGCGAGGTCGGCCTGGCCCAGGTTCAGCTGGGCGACTGGGACGACCAGTTCACGGGCTAGCGGGCCGGTTGGTGCCCCGGGGTGGGTTCGGACCCCACCGGTAGGATGCGCCTCCCATGGGTCTCCGCTCCCGTCTTGGTCGCGCTCGCGACGCCTGGTCCACACACCTCGCGCCGGTGCGGAACAGTTCGTCGATCGACGACTCCACGTGGGAGGGCCTGGCCGACGCCCTGCTTCTGGCCGATGTGGGTGTGGTCACCACCGACGCCCTAGTCGACGGCCTCCGGAAGCGGGTGGGACGCGAGGGGGTAGCCGACGCCGATGGTCTGCTGAGGCTGCTCAAGGTGGAGCTCCTGGCCCGACTGGGCGAGGCGGATCGCAATCTGGCCCTCGGGGGCGAGCCGTCGGTTTGGCTGTTTGTTGGCGTGAACGGCGTCGGCAAGACGACGACCATCGGCAAGCTGGGTCACAGGGAGTCGGTGGCCGGTCGCCGGCTGGTGTTCGCTGCTGGCGATACGTTCCGGGCCGCGGCGGCTGACCAGCTGTCGCTGTGGGCCGACCGGTCGGGTTCGACCGTGGTGCGGGGCGCCGAGGGCGCCGACCCCAGCTCGGTGGTGTACGACGCCGTGGCCCATGCAGCATCTCGGGGGGCCGACCTGGTGCTGGCCGACACCGCAGGGAGGGTCCACACGAAGGCCAACCTCATGGACGAGCTGTCCAAGGTTCGGCGGGTGGCTGATAAGGGGGCCGGTACGGTCACCGAGACCCTCCTGGTCATCGACGCCACGACCGGCCAGAACGGCCTGGTTCAGGCTCGACAGTTCGCCGAGGCCGTCGATGTGACCGGAATTGTGCTGACCAAGTTGGACGGTTCAGCGCGCGGGGGGATCGTGGTGGCCGTCCAGGACGACCTCGGCATCCCGGTGAAGTTGGTCGGGGTGGGAGAGGGCGTGGACGACCTGGTGCCGTTTGATCCCGAGGAGTTCGTGGACGCCCTGTTCGCGGCCGACGTTCCGGCCTGAAACGGGTTCAGGAGGCCGCACGGTGTTTGAGAGCCTGACCAACCGTTTCGAGGGGATCCTGCGGAGGGTCCGTGGTAAGGGTCGCCTGGGTCCCGACGACGTCGACGAGTTCCTCCGGGAGGTCCGGGTGGCGCTCTTGGAGGCCGACGTCCACCTGGAGGTGGCGCGCACCCTCCAGGACCGGATCCGGGAGCGCGCTGTGGGCGCCGAGTTGGCCGGTGCGCTCAACCCTGGCCAGCAGGTGGTGAAGATCGTTCTCGAGGAGCTCACCGAGATCCTGGGCGGCGAGGCGGTCCGCCTTTCGTATGCCTCGAAGCCGCCGACCGTGGTCCTCCTGGCGGGCCTTCAGGGAGCGGGCAAGACGACCACGGCGGCCAAGTTGGCTCGGTGGTACAAGGCCCGGGGACGTAACCCGATACTGATCGGGGCCGACCTCCAGCGGCCGGCGGCCGTCGAGCAGTTGCGGACCCTGGGCGACCGCATCGGCGTCCCGGTGTTCAGCGAGCCGTCGGATCCGGTGGCCGTTGCCCGGGCTGGCCTGGCCGAGGCGGCCCGGCTGGGACGCGACGTCGTGGTCTGCGACACGGCGGGGCGTCTAGCCATCGACGACGACCTCATGGCCGAGGTGGCCGAGGTGTCCGGAGTGTTGGAGCCCCACCACACGTTCCTGGTCATCGATGCCATGACCGGCCAGGACGCGGTGTCAACGGCTGAGGCCTTCCACGCTCGCCTGGGCCTAGATGCTCTGGTTCTCACCAAGCTCGACGGTGATGCCCGTGGTGGTGCGGCCCTGAGCATCAAAGAGGTGGTTGGTCGCCCGGTCGCCTTCGCCTCGACGGGGGAGGGCCTAGAGGACTTCGAAACCTTTCATCCGGACCGCCTAGCTGGGCGGATCCTGGGAATGGGTGATGTGGAGACCCTCATCGAGAAGGCCGAGGAGACCTTCGAGAAGGAGCAAGCTGAGGCGGCGGCTGCCCGGATGTTGGAGGGCACCTTCACCCTGGACGACTTCCTGGACCAGATCCGAGCACTCCGCCAGATGGGGCCAATCAGCAACCTGATGGGCATGGTCCCGGGCATGGCGCAGCAGATGCGCAACGTCGACGTCGACGATGGGCGTATCGACCGGATCGAGGGGATCATCAACTCGATGACCCCGGCCGAGAGGATTGATCCCGACATCATCGACGGCTCCCGTCGGGCCCGGATCGCCCGGGGCAGCGGCACCCAGGCAGGGCAGATCAACCAGCTGGTCAAGCAGTTCCGCGAGATGCGGAAGATGATGAAGCAAATGGGTGGCCGGGGTGTGACGAAGAAGAAGGGCCGGAAGGGTCGGAAGGCAGGCGGTGGGCGGACCACGGCCCGGGGCCCAGTCCCGGTGGATCGGAAGAAGGGGCTCTCCCTACCCGGTTTGGGTGATCAGGCGAGCGTTCCGGGGTTGCCGGGCGACGGTCTGGACCTGCTGGGGGACCGGCCGAAGGGCTGATTCCGAGCACTGGATCCGGTCGGTGAGACGGCTGTCATTCGCGGCTTCCGGCCGGAGGGGCTGGAAAATGGGCCGCGTCACGGCAGACTGTGCGGACCGAAGGGGTGCATCGTCGCCGTGCCCCGATCCCTGCCCCGCCAGACCGTGCGGGGCCACACACGAGAAGAGAGTGGTACCGACGTGGCCGTGAAGCTCCGCCTGATGCGGATGGGTAAGAAGAAGCAGCCGACCTACCGTGTGGTGGCCGCCGACTCGCGTAAGGCGCGCAACGGGCGGATCATCGAGGCGGTCGGTTTCTACGACCCTCGCCGTGATCCATCCGTCATCGAGATCGACAACGAGAAGGCCGTCGGGTGGCTCCGCAACGGCGCCCAGCCAACCGAGCGCGTTGAGAAGCTCCTGAAGATCACCGGGGCTTGGGACGAGTTCAAGGGTCAGCCAGTGGGTACCAGCGTCACCGCGGCGCCTGTCGCCCCTGCTGCGCCGGCACCGGTTGATGAGGTCGTCGAAGAGGCCGCTGATGAGGTCGTCGAAGAGGCCGCTGATGAG
>JGI24815J26687_1000204_pt1 | contig 13854 bp, 10 predicted proteins | sample METZYME_3_150m_FD_26687 | JGI IMG/M metagenome (IMG submission 26687) | reverse complement strand
GTTATGCAGATCAGGAATCGATGATTACTGCAGTCCGGGAGATTGCTGAGCAAATCGCGGACAAAGCACCTTTAGCTATGCGCGGAGTTAAGGAAATGCTTTTGCACTCGCGCGATAATTCAGTTGCAGATGGACTTAATTATGTAGCAACCTGGAACTCCGCCATGCTGCTTTCTGCTGATCTGGAGGAGTCTGTAATGGCGATGCTGCAAAACCGTTCTGCGGAATATAAGGATTGATGATTTCACAGTTCCTTCCGCCTGTTGCGTGCAATTATATAATTTACCGCAAATGCTTTTTCAAGCGTAAAGCTCACGAAATTTCGTAATTATCTGTTAATAAAGTTTTAAATGATCCCCCGCCTCAGTCATTCCGAAAGTATTCCCGAAATTGTGCAAAGTTTTCTGGCAGAACTGCGTCAAAGTAGTTTCTCCGGAGACATTCAGCATGATTACGGGACACGCCTGGTAAGCTCAACTGACAACAGCATTTATCAGGTACTTCCACAGGCAGTTGTTTTTCCGAAAAAATCAAGCGACATTCAGGCGGTACTGGAGTTGACAGCTCAGCAGAAATTTCATCAAAACATAAAAATCACTGCGCGCGGTGGCGGTACGGGCACAAACGGACAGTCACTTACTGAAGGTATTGTGCTTGATTGCTCACGTTACATGAATCGTATTCTCGAAACGAATATTAAGCAGGGCTGGGTACGTGTAGAGCCGGGGGTGGTACTGGACCAGTTAAACGAACATCTCGCGCCGCAGGAGGTTTTTTTTGCACCCGATCTGTCACCGAGCAATAGAGCTACTTTGGGTGGAATGGTAAATACCGATGCCTGCGGAAAAGGTTCACGCATTTACGGACGTACCAGCGACCATGTTTTAGAGTTGTCATGTGTGCTCTCGAATGGTGAAACTTTTGAATCCGTGCCTCTTGATGAAGATAAACTAAGTGCATACAAACAAAAATCCGGAATTGCGGGTGAGGTGTTTAAAGTTGTTGATCAGATTGTTCTGGAAAAAGCAGATTTGATTGAANAAGTTTTTCCTAAAATGAGCCGTTTCATGACTGGTTACAATTTGGCGAAAGTTTACGGAAATTCGGNAAAAAACTTTAACTTAAACTATTTGCTTTCCGGCTCTGAAGGTACATTAGCAGTTGTGAGTGAGCTTAAACTAAGGTTGACGGCTTTGCCTAAATACAAACGACTTTTAGTTGTAAAATACGAACATTTTGATGACGCGCTTCAGGATGCACAAATTTTGGTTGAGAATGATCCGGCTGCGATTGAGACGATTGATGAAAAAATTCTCAGTCTNGCAAAAGAAGATGAAATATATTTAAAAATAAAAGAATTCATTGCAGACGAAAAACTGAAGTCCGGGAAAAAAGATACGTCCNACTCGTACCATCAGTCTGCTTGANTTTTGCGGAAACAATAAAACTNAATTGGAAAAGCAGGTTTCCGCATTATGCAAAATCATTGATGCCAGGAAAAACAAATCCGGAGAGGCAACTGGTTACTACAGGACTGCGGATCCACAGGAAATNAAAGATTTGTGGAGTTTAAGGAAAAAAGGAGTTGGACTTTTAGGCAATACCAAAGGTGAGCGCAAACCCCTGCCTTTTGTAGAAGACACGGCTGTTCCTCCGGAAAATCTAGCTGCCTACATTCGTGAGTTCCGCAAACTGCTTGAGTCATATGGTTTGCAGTACGCGATGTTCGGACATGTTGATGTGGGATGTTTGCATGTGCGTCCTGCGTTGGATTTGAAAAATCCGCAAGAGGAAGGTTGGATCCGGGAACTTTCAGATCAAGTAGTCGCGCTGGTGAAAAAATACGGTGGTGTGATGTGGAGTGAACATGGCCGTGGTTACCGTAGTGAATACACAGCAGAATTTTTTGGAGAAGAACTGCATCATGATTTACGTCGCATCAAAGAAGTGTTTGATCCGGAAAATCGCCTCAATCCCGGAAAAATTGTCACCCCGCTTTCTCAGGCTGCAGACAAAGTGGTGTCTTTGGAGGGACCTTTACGGGGACATCAAGACCGGCAGATTGCTCCGGAATTGCAGAAGGAATATGAAACTGCGGTTAACTGTAACGGTAACGGTGCGTGTTTCGATTATTCATCTAAAAATGTGATGTGTCCGTCTTCCCGGATTACACGTGACCGTGTTCATTCTCCGAAAGGCAGGGCCGGAATGATGCGGGAATGGCTCCGGATGCTTTCACTTAATCCTGAAAGAGAAACTTCCGTATCAAATAATTCAAGTGGGAATAAAAGTGTCCTGACGCAGACGAATTCTGTTGCTGATAATTTTTTCAATAGCGCTTACAGCAAAATAAAAAATACCCTTCGTAAAAAACAGGGTGAGTACGATTTTTCACATGAGGTTTATGAATCAATGGCCGGATGTTTGGTTTGCAAAGCTTGTGTAACGCAATGTCCGGTACACGTAAATGTTCCGGAATTCCGCTCAAAATTTCTAAATCTTTATCATACTAGATATTTACGTCCACTTAAAGATTATCTGGTTGGCTCAACTGAAACAGTCGGACGTTTATTCTCAAACATACCGCGTCCCGTAAACGCGATTTTAAATTGGCCGATGAACCGTAATTTGCTGAAGTATAAAATTGGTTTAAGAGATTTTCCATTATACAGTCCTGAATCTGTTAGGCAGCGTCTGTTGGATTCAAATGCAATTGAATTCGATCTGGACAAGATGAGCTCGCTTTCTCAGGAAGAATTAGAACGGAGTGTTATCTTAGTTCAGGATGCGTTCACTTCGTTTTATGAATCTCAGCTTGTGCTGGAATTTTATGAGTTGCTGCGAAAATTGAATTACTCTGTTTATGTAGCGCCTTTTCATCCAAACGGTAAACCACTGCATGTAAAAGGTTTTTTANCTCAATTCCATAAAGTTGCAGAAAAAAACGCTAAGTGGCTGTCACACATTGCACNTTGCGGAATTCCCATGGTTGGACTTGATCCCAGCGTGGTTTTGACCTATCGTGATGAATATTTGAAAATTNTTGACGAAAATGAGTTGCCGTTTAAGGTCCTGCTGCCGCAGGAATTTCTAGTTAGGAATTCAGAAAAATATATTAAATATGCGCTTGCTGCAACTGATAAATTACATGATTATCAATTGTTGGGGCACTGTACTGAAAAAACCGAGGCACAACTTTCTCAGGAGCAATGGAAGGAAGTGTTCGAGAAATTTGGATTATCACTGAAGCTNATACCTGCAGGCTGTTGCGGAATGGCAGGCACTTATGGACATGAAACAGAACATTACGAAGAATCGCGCGGGATCTATGATTTAAGCTGGAGCGGAAAAATTCCACAGGATCCTTTTCTGCGTCAAAACATATTGACCACCGGTTTTTCTTGCCGTAGTCAGATTAAGCGTTTTGAAGGTTTTCGTCCGCTGCATCCGCTGCAGGTTTTGTTAAGAGAAATAAAATCAGATAGTTGAACTGTACAATTATGCTGCTATCTGTACATTACTCTGAGTAAAGATGGAAGAAATTAATTTTGAAGATTTTCAGCAGGTTAAAATCCTGACCGGAACAATTCTTGAGGCGAGCCTTAATTCNAAGGCGCGTAAGCCGGCTTATTTGNTACGCATAGATTTTGGTCAGCATGGGATAAAAACCAGTTCGGCTCAAATAACAGAAAATTATCAGCCAGAAAATTTACNAGGTCTACAAATTTCGGCAGTCATAAATTTTCCCGTTAAACGCATTGCNGGAGTTAAATCNGAGGTGCTGATACTGGGAGCCTATTCAGAAGATAAAGGGGTAGTGCTGCTAACTCCAACGGAATCTGTAGAGGACGGTTCGTTAGTCGGTTGAGTTAATTCCATCTTCACTTCTGAGTCGTTCTGAATTGTACTGATTAATATATCTTTGGNTTTCCAAAGCTCAGTTAAACACTTCCTGATTGCTAATGATCCTCCTTTGCCTCTAATTGTGTCCAATGACGGTACGGGACCTTCTCCAAGTTTCAGGGCTTCTATACGTACCACTATCCGCGGAACCCTACCCTGCANCAAGTCGTTCAAATTTGGAGAAGAGTGGCCTGGATAAACTAGAGTGACGTTGAGTATTGCCGTCAGTTCGTTACCTAAACTGCTCAAAACAGTGTGTATTCCACCAGCACGCGGTTTCAGTAAGTGTTTGAAAGATGACTTAGTTTGAGCATGTTTTGCATTTGTGAAACGTGTACCTTCCGGATAGTTCAAAATTGTAACTGGGTATCCTAGTAATTTTTCACAGGACTGCTTTGCTGTATCCAAGTCTTTACCGCGCAGTTCAGGGAATTTATTCAGGGTCTCTTTTGAATAACGTCTCATCGTTGGATATTCAAGCGCCCAGAGAGCTTGTCCCAAAAAAGGAACCCAGACCAATTCCTGTTTAATAAAGAAACGCAAAAATGGAATCTGTTTGAAAAACATACCTTGCGCGACCGGAATATCGAGTAGCGACAAATGATTGCTGATGACCAGATATGTTCCATCTNGACTTAAATCTTCCAACCCTTCTATGTCCCACTCAATATGGAAAAAGATTTTAAGTAGAAAATTATTTGTGATGATGAAACCGCCTGCGATCCAATATGAAATACGTCCCCAAAGATTACGCCAGGCGTTAACGGGGATAACGAATTTTATGGGAGCGCACAGGCTGACTAGACTACCGTGGAAAGCAGTGTTAAGGATGATCAAAAAGATAAAAACCGGAATCCGGATCAATTTTACCATATAAGAAACAAACTGTTTTCTAAATTATTTTAGTGTGTACTTGCAGAAACTCAGTAATTCAATACTGAAAAACACAGCTTGATGATGACAGAAAATGTTGAATATTTCAAGTTGTTGAAATGAAATTGAAGCAGTGTGAGCTAGTTGTTTTTGCTGACAAAGCGTTGGATATCACCGATTCCCATTGGAGGAAATAACCAGTAGTCCGGAAGATAACCTGAAGGTGAAACCGGCTTTGCCTGATGATTGAGGTGCAGACGATGACTGAATGAAAGCATGATTCGTGAATGCTTCAACTGGAAAATTGGGCCGGACATGTTTTTGGGAAATGGACCGGTATTTGCCCCAATCAGAACACCCTTCGGAATCTGTTTTGTCAGCGCCGCTAGAAATTGACAACCGTTTCCGCAATGCTGGTTGGTCAGCACAATCAGGCGTGTATTCCACTTTGGAGCATTTTTGTTACCGTTGAAAATGAACTTGGTCTCGACCCATTTTTCAGCAATTTCTTTTTCTCTTAAATGTTCTATAAGAGCCTCTAACTGCTGTCGTTTTTGTTCAAGTTGGTCTTGACCTATAATTAAACGTATCGATGAATGATGCAGGTTCCACTGTACTCTGTTCAGCAGTCCTTTTAAGATTGGAAGAGTTTGGCGTTCCTGAACGATCACATTTTTCCAATGGTTGCGCGTAAACAGCTTCAACCATTTTTCTATAAATGCAAAGCTCCCGTTTTTGTTACCGCGTACGTCAATAATAAGCGTAGAGGTTTTTCTTAATTTCAGGGCCAGTTTTTGAAACTGTTTGACTGCCCTTTCTTCACTTCTTCCATCCCTGTACCAGCGTATATAAGGGGTCCGTCCACTTTTGTATTCATAAACAGGTGTTTTCGCTCGATTTAATTCTGCTTGCGGAATAAGCAGGGGCAGCAGGATATTTTGTTTTTTACCTGAATCATTTTCAAATTCACAATTAAGCGGCTCAAGCTGATGATTCGCCTGTTGCCCCATCATAAAAAGAGCTTCAGACTGTCTCTCCGGCAGAATAGGATAAAAGACCTCCTGTTGGGTTGTACATCCGATATACCAGTGATTTACTATCTTATCAGCAAAATTCAAGGTTGGTAAAACTCTGAAACGTTCATTATCCTGAGCCAGGCGTATAGCGGAATAAAATGCGACTTTTGGTTCAACACGCTGAACATAATGTCGTTTTTTTAAAAAAAGGTCAGTCCGCAAATTAGTGTCTTCAGTAAACTCTAAGGCTTTTATCAGTTGTTTTTGAAAATGGTGTGTCAGTGTAGGGTTTTTGTTTGTTGCTAAATGATCAGCTAATCTTTGAAAGGCGGCTTCCCATTTCACTCCGGATTTCTCAAGGATTGGATAGCGCACATAGTTCTCGCGCAGCATGCGTTCTGCCTGTATAATGTCTGCACGCATTTGAATTTTTGAAAGAAACAAGGGGCCGTTTCCGGAAAAGTCGAGGGCCGGAATTGTCTCTGCACCCATAGAAATTACAGCAAAGCTGAATATAAAAAGGGTGTTAATACAAAATGTTTTCGCAAATAATTGAAATTCTGATAAACGCAATTCCTCACGGTTTTTATTAAACTGCTTAAATGCCTTAACGTATTTCATTTTGCTCAATTTTCATGTAATCACTAAACAAGTTCATCCATTCTGTAAAATCCAGGGTTTCCGGACGTCGTAGGCCGAAATATTCTCGTAGGGAATCACCGTGATTTTGNTGCCATTCCGGAAAATGCTGGCGGATTCCGTTCATCAGGCTTTTTCTGCGCTGTTGAAACAACAACTGACTCCACTTGAGGAAACGTTTTTCATTTTCAGAGGTGAGTCCGGAATCACGCGGTAAAAGCCGGATTACCGCAGAATCAACTTTCGGTACAGGTTTAAAAGATTCCGGTGGTATCTTTTTGATAATTGCATTTTCAAATCCTAATGCTCCAACGAGGGACAAAGGTCCATAAACTTTTCCGGATGCAGGTGTTGCACAAAGCCTTTCTGCGACTTCCAATTGAACCATGAGTGTTAAAGATTGCCACGTATTACGGACTGGCAGCATTCTCAGTATCAGCGGAGTTGCAATATTGTATGGTAAATTTGCGACCACTTTTGCAGGTGCAGGAATTAATCCAGCCAATGCTTCCGGACTCAGTTCCATGGTATCCATTTCCAGCAGAGTGAATCTTTTTTCATTTTCGAAACGTTTTCTTAATTTTCCACACAATTCCGGATCTATTTCTACAGCAGTAACGTCTGCGTTGTGCTCCAGTAAAGCAGTGGTTAACATTCCGAGACCTGGACCAATTTCCAGAATAGAGTCACCATTCTTAACATCTGCAGCCTGAACTATTGAATCAACCACTTCCTGCTGGATGAGAAAATTTTGACCCCACTTTTTTTTTGCCATTATTTCTTTATGTTGAATGAACTGAGATTAAACCAGAAAAATATGATTTAATGAAATTAGCTAAATTTTTGTTTTTTCATTGAATTGCTTTTAGTGAAAGTATAGCTGTATTTTAAAAGAGTGGTCTGATAAAAGCAAATATCTGTTTTGTTATCAGATTACTTTTATAAAATAATGTTTGACTTGCTTATCAATTTGAAATAGTCTCAGATACAGTATCAAAAATACAACATCATATTAATCTCCGATTCGCTGAAGCCTAAGGTAATATCCATGGTTTGGCGAACGATAGGGCTGATTGGGAAACTTGTCTGCCTCCCGGTTTTGGAAAGGAGAACCTCCATGATTGACCTGCACGGTCGAAATATCAATAAACTCCGTATTTCTCTGACTGAGGTCTGCAATATGGCCTGCACTTATTGTGTTACCAGTTTGAGTGATCATAAGCGTGTATCTGATGAATTAAATGCGGAACAGATGTTGAGTTTAGTCCGGATGCTGAAAGAGCATGCCGGAATCGAAAAAGTACGTCTCACTGGTGGTGAACCTTTACTCTACCCAAACCTGATTCCGATTGTTTCCGGAATTCGTGAAATGGGAATCAACAGTATCGGTATGACAACAAACGGTCAACTACTCGCCAGAAAAGCAGAGGCTCTCGTTGATGCAGGACTCAAAAACGTTAATTTGAGCCTAGACTCCCTTGATCCTGAAAATTTCAAAAGGATGGGTCGTGTTGGAAAACTACATAAAACTCTTGAAGGTATTGAGGCTTGTCTGAAATATGGACTGAGTGTCAAAGTCAACATGGTGGTAATCAAGGGTGAGAACGATGATGAAATCGTTAAAATGCTTGAATACGGCGTAGCACATGGAGTAGAGGTCCGTTATCTTGAATTGATGGGCATGGGACCTCTTCACAATAATGATGATTATAAACTGGTGAGTATGGAGGAAATGCTGGAGCGAATCTCGGACAAGTATGATGTACAGCCGGTTTCAGCGGAAACCGACTCAACTTCGCTGAAATACTGGGTCCCAGGCGGTTATTTTGGAATAATTCCGAATAACAGCGCTCCTTTCTGCTCTACCTGTTCACGTTTACGATTAACTTCCAATGGGCAGTTAATCGGTTGCTTAAGCAACCCTAAACCGATCTCTGTCCGGCATTTGTTGGAGCAAGCTGATCCCGCAGATGCTCTGCAAAAACTTGTGAAAAGATCCGTATCTTACAAGCAAGATGTAGTATTCACCGGCTCTTCTCTCGTCATGTCTCGCGTAGGCGGTTAGTCCCCTTTATTCTGAGTGGAGTAACACTTGCATTTTTTCCCTGCTTCCTGTAAAAAATCGGTAATACTTTAGAGCAAAACTGATGCTGCACCTAGTAAAGTTTTGATCCACTTTTCCTCGAAGGCTATCCCTATGCGTGCATTTTTTCTACAAATCACTGTTGTTATTCTCGTAGTAAATGTTGTTTCCTTTTTTTATCTTCCAGAAATTCTCTGGTCAATGGTAATTTTTGGACCGCTTATTTTGCTTGGACTGCATGATATAACGCAAAAGTCACACTCTATCCTGAGAAATTTTCCGGTGTTGGGACATATGCGTTTTCTGCTTGAGGAAATTCGTCCGGAGATCTACCAGTATTTTGTTGAATCAGATACAAGCGGACGACCTTTCAGTCGGGAACAGCGTACAGTTGTGTATTCACGTGCAAAAAATACACGTGACACGATTCCTTTTGGTACTGTAGAAGATGTATATGAAACCGGTTATGAATGGGTCAACCACTCACTCAGTCCCAAAAAAATGGGACATGCGGATGTGAGAGTTAAGATTGGAGGTCCAGAGTGTAAACAGCCCTATTCGTCTAGTATTCTCAATATCTCTGCTATGAGTTTCGGTGCTTTGAGTAAAAATGCGGTGATAGCGCTCAATCAAGGTGCCAAAATGGGAGGTTTTTCCCATAACACAGGAGAAGGAGGAGTAAGCCCCTATCACCTTCAGGGAGGTGATTTAGTCTGGCAAGTGGGAACAGGATATTTTGGTTGCCGTGATAAGGATGGTAAATTTAGTCCTGATTCTTTTAGTGATCATTCGGGAAGAGAACAAATAAAGATGATTGAAATAAAACTCTCTCAAGGCGCCAAACCAGGACACGGAGGAATACTGCCTGCCGCTAAACTGACTGCGGAAATAGCTAAAATACGTGACGTGCCGATGGGGCATGATGTTGACTCGCCACCAGGACATACAGCTTTTTCTAATCCTCTTGAACTATTGGAATTCATAGCTCAACTTCGTGAATTATCNGGAGGAAAGCCGGTCGGTTTTAAGTTGTGTNTTGGAAAACGCAGGGAATTCATCGCGATTTGTAAAGCCATGCACGAAACCGGAATTGNTCCGGATTTTATCACTGTAGACGGTGGAGAAGGCGGAACTGGTGCAGCACCGATGGAATTTTCAAATCATATCGGAACTCCGCTGGTTGAGGGTTTGATTTTCGTGCATAACGTTTTGGTTGGATACGATTTACGGAAAAANGTAAAGGTTATCAGCAGTGGTAAAATGACATCCGGATTCGGACTGGTAAAGCGGCTTGCCTTAGGGGCAGATCTATGTAACTCGGCAAGGGCAATGATGATGTCGTTGGGTTGCATTCAGGCACGTAAATGTAACTCAAATGACTGTCCGGTTGGAGTGACGACACAAGATCCCAGCTTATTTGGAGGGCTTGTTCCTGAAGATAAAAGCATGCGTGTTAATAGTTATCATAAAAACACTGTTGACAGTGCCTGTCAAATCATGGGTGCAATGGGATTGGAAAGTGCTACTGAATTAAGGCCATGGCACCTGATGCGCAGAATTGAGGCTTACGAAATCAGAAACTTTTCTGAAATATATGAATATATCGAAACTGGTTCCCTGCTCCAAAAAAGCAAACCTGAAAGCTACGCGCGGGCCTGTGATGCAGCTCGTTCGGATAGTTTTACTCTCGCAAATTAAAGTAAATAATTTAGGAATTAACTTTGAAAATCAATCCTGCTAACAGCTAACTGATAACAAAAAATATTATGAAATCATCCGATTTATTTATCAAGGCACTTGAGGAAGAAGGAGTAGAGTATATTTTTGGTATTCCTGGTGAGGAAAATCTGGATTTTCTTAATTCACTCAAAGATTCATCAATCCAACTGATCTTGACACGTCACGAACAGGCAGCAGGTTTTATGGCAGCTACTTACGGACGGCTCACCGGCATGACCGGAGTCTGCCTCTCCACTCTTGGGCCAGGGGCCACGAACCTTGTAACTGCTGCAGCATACGCTCAACTTGCAGCTATGCCGATGGTGATGATTACCGGCCAAAAACCGATTAAACACAGTAAGCAGGGGCGGTTCCAGATTTTGGATGTAGTGGAAATGATGAAACCATTAACCAAATACACACGTTCGATTGTCAGCGGTAATAACATTCCATCACGTGTTCGAGAAGCTTTCCGGATTACTCAGGAAGAACGTCCAGGAGCAGCGCATTTGGAACTGCCGGAAGATGTTGCCGGAGAGGAAGTTACTGAAACTCAGCCTTTGCCACGCAGTCGCGCGCGCCGTCCAATTGCAGAAGGAAAGGCGGTCAAGCAGGCAGTGGAAATGATTGAAAAAGCAAAAAACCCGTTGCTTTTAATTGGAGCAGGATCCAACCGTAAAATGCCAGCGCGTATGCTGCGCTCTTTTGTAGATAAAACTCAAATTCCGTTCATCAGCACGCAAATGGGCAAAGGAGTCCTTGACGAACGTGACCCTTTGTTTTTAGGAAATGCCGCACTTTCCGCAAATGATTTTCTGCACCGTGCGATTGCGAAAGCGGATTTGATAATCAATGTAGGTCATGATGATATTGAGAAACCTCCATTCATTATGGAACGTGGATCATTTGAGGTAATTCATATTAACTTTTCCTCCGCGGAAGTTGATCCGGTTTATTTTCCGCAACTGGAAGTTATCGGTGACATTTCGAACAGCATTTGGCAAATAAAAGAGAGAATCCTACCGCAGGGTTCGTGGGACTTCAGTTATGCCTTAAAGGTCAAAAAATCAGTTGATGCTCACCTTCGTGAAGGTGCAGACGATCCGAGATTTCCGATGTTGCCGCAACGTTTTGTCGCGGACGTTCGTGAAGCAATGCCTTCTAACGGTATAATCGCCCTCGATAATGGTGTTTACAAAATATGGTTTGCGCGTAACTACAAAGCCTATGAACCTAATACCGTTTTGCTTGATAACGCATTGGCTACGATGGGCGCAGGCTTACCCTCTGCAATGGGAGCGCACATGGTTTATCCGGACCGCAAAGTGATGGCGATTTGCGGAGATGGAGGTTTCATGATGAACGCACAGGAACTGGAAACCGCGGTACGGCTTAAAATGAATTTAATCTGCCTGATTTTACGTGACAATTCATATGGAATGATTCGCTGGAAGCAGGCAAATTTGGGTTTTGAGGATTTTGGTCTGGAATATGGCAATCCGGATTTTGTTAAATTTGCGGAATGTCACGGAGCGCACGGATATCGAGTGGAAAATACTGAGGATTTTGTTCCGCTATTGAAAAAATGTCACGATACGCCCGGAGTTCATGTGGTTGAACTGCCCGTCGATTATTCGGAAAATGATCGTATTCTGAATCATGAAATTAAAGAACGAAGTCAAAAAATTTGAGGAATTGATAGAGAANCTACTGAATGGAAAAATATGATCTGTGTGTAATCGGCGGAGGCCCTTCCGGTTATGCCGCCGCTATGCGTGCAGTTGATTTTAATAAAAGTGTTCTGCTTGTTGAACGTGACAGAATTGGTGGTGCCGGAATCTATGACGGTGCGCTTTCATCTAAAACATTTTGGGAAATTTCCAAAGAATATTCTTCATTTTGTAAAAAAATGCGTCACTACGGTTTNGAAGAACCGGTTGTGCATTTTAAGAATGTTNTGCAGGAAGTGAATGACGCNGTTTNTGAGCGATCAGATCAGCTTGAAGAACACCTCAGNNTGGTNATTCAACANCGTCCGGNAGCTTTCCGTTTCGTCAAAGGAAATGGTCATTTAATCGGTACAAATGAAATTGAACTGGAAACAGATTCCGGAAAAGAAAAAGTGTTTGCGGAAAATGTCATAATTGCTACCGGAAGCCGTCCCCGTAAAATACCCTCTATTACAATTGATGAACATATCATCATGACCAGTGACGGAATCAGTTCACTGGGGGAGTTCCCGGAAAGTCTGGTAATTCTAGGTGCCGGTGTAATAGGTTGTGAGTTTGCGACCATCTTTTCCAATTTTAATAAAACAAAGGTACATGTAATTTCCAAAGACGAGCGGATATTACCTTTTGAAGATCCAGATCTGGCGCGTGTGATTGAAGCTAATCTGGAAGCAAACGGAGTGCTTATTCATCGACAGTCGAAGCTCGAAAAAATGGAAATCGTAGACGGTCGGGTAGAATACATTCTAGAACATCCCGACGGCAGAAAAGAAGTTTATCATGCGGAAAAAGCGCTGGTTTCGGTGGGCGCATCCCAAACATTGAAAATACAGGCTTGCGTGAACTAGACGTTGAACTGAGTGCTGCAGGACACATTGTAGATAATGATACTCAAACCAGTATTGCTAATATTTACGCGGTTGGAGATATTACTGCNGACATTGCATTGGTTAATGTAGGTGAACTTGAGGGGCGTCATGCAATAGAAAAAATATACGGCAAACCAAAACGTCAGATGCTTTATGAAAATATTTCAACCATTATGTTCCTCAATCCTGAAGTAGCAGGAGTTGGAATGAATGAACAACAGGCACAAAAAGCAGGACTGAATTACCGTCTTGCCAGCTTTGATTACCGCTGTATTCCACGTGCAGTGGCAATGCGTAACACACAGGGTTTTTTCAAAATACTGGTAACTGATGATGAACAAATGAAAATTCTCGGTTTACGTGCAGTTGGTGAACATGCTTCCAGTGCGATTCAGGCCGTAGCTTTACTGATTGCCACCGAAAAGGGTATTGATGAATTAGCCGAATTGATCCACCCCCATCCTTCAATTATTGAAGGTATTCAAGAATGCATACGAATGCTTCTTGGAAAATCAATCTATAAACCTTATATATTTCAGCAATTTCTAAACTGTAAACAGTACAGAGATGGTCAATACATCGATTGAAGAAATTCTGAGTCCAGCCAGTTAATAATAGAAAGTCCACTTAAATGCTTAGCACAAAAATTATATGTACTATTGGTCCTGCCAGTGATTCACTTGATATTCTGGCTGAACTCGCTGCGGAGGGTATGAACGTCGCACGTCTGAATTTCTCTCATGGGACACATAAGTCTCACCTACAAATTATCGAAAAAATTCGTGAACTGAATAAGCACAGACAATTTCCAATTGCAGTATTACTGGATACACAAGGTCCGGAAATCAGGACAGGAGACCGGGAAATGAAACTCATTCCAGGAGAATGTGTCTCCGTTAATACTCCTCCAAATGAGGAGAGAGAAGGTTCACTTTATGTTAACTATCCGCATCTACTTGATGATCTGGAAATTGGCAACAGGATTTCGATTGATGGCGGTTTGATGTGTTTGGAGGTTTTAG
>JGI24815J26687_1000201_pt1 | contig 13942 bp, 9 predicted proteins | sample METZYME_3_150m_FD_26687 | JGI IMG/M metagenome (IMG submission 26687) | reverse complement strand
GGTGTCGGCTACGAGGCGTTGAATCGCGGCCCCGCCACCGAGCTTGTCAGCGAGGTACATCAGGAACATGAAACCAGCACCGTAGTCGGCTATCCTGCCGTTCCACCACCGCACCCCGAGGCTGCTGTCCTGCGACCATGCGTTGGCGTGGCCGGTCAGCGTGTCTGTGACCCCGAAGCAGAGGTATGCGGCCATGTCGGCCGCGCCTTCGTCGATCCACAGAAACTCGTATGGGTCACGAGCGCTGTGTAGCAGGTGCTGGAACTCGTGTGCTAGGATGGTATTCCTCCAACTCAGGTCGTCGACATCGACGAAAACGGATTCTCTGATGGATGAGATTCCAGGGGAGAAGTAACCGCCCGTTCCCCCGGCACCGTCAATCGAGATAAGGGCAATCTCCACCTGACAGTTGTTGTCTACATCCGGAGGGGTGCCGAAATATGTCGTGTCTGTCGGATAGATGGTTGATTCCCAGGTTGAGGCGATGTCGTTGAGGGTGGTCGAGGGGATGATCTGCCCGTCCTCCACCAGTATGGCCGAGTTGGCCGATATCTTCTGTACGGTCACAGCCACCGACCCGCTGGCAGTTGAGATGTTCCCAGTGTCCCCTTGGCTCCAAGCGTCCTCGCAAGAGCGGGCCGAGGATCTCGAGTTGAGATAACCGGGCGAGAATGGAAGGACTAGCCCAGGATAGCCCGCGTCCCTCCATTCCATCTTCAGGAAGCCAGTGGCTGAGAAGACCGGCGCGGCATCCTTGGTGAACATGTACCGCTTGCCCTCAATAGAGGGGGTGAAGTCCGTCAGGTCACCCGACATGACTTCAAGAACCGGTTCATCTGACTCAGGCTCTGCCAGGGCCATAGGGGATAGGCTAGCGAGCAGCATGGTCGCGATGAGCAGCAGAGGCGCTCTGCGTGAGGCCACTGTTCTGGTTCCTTCCATGTTCAACACTCCGTGTTGTATTCAGGTTCAATCCGCTCAAAGACCTATTTTAACATCGATGGAGCATCGTTCGTACATGATACGGCCCGGCCCGGCGCCACATGTCTTCCCGGCTCTGTTGATAGTACTGCTTCTGACATTCGCACCTGCCGCTGCTGAAGGTGGCTCAGAAGCGACCGAATTGCATGTCATATCGTCTTATTCCCACGACGAGAACGCGTTCACCCAGGGATTGGAGATGCACGACGGCTCACTTTACGAGAGCACTGGTCTGTACGGTAACTCAAGCCTCAGGGAAGTGGACCCATCGAGCGGAGAGGTGCTACGCCAGACACGACTCGACCAGAGCCTGTTCGGAGAGGGCATCACCGTTGTCGGGGATACTATTGTGATGCTCACTTGGAGGGAGGAGATTGCCTTGGTTTTCGACATCGGGACATTCGAGGTCATCGCTAATCACACATACTCCGGCGAGGGCTGGGGGCTGTGTTACGACGGAAACCATCTNGTTATGTCAAATGGAACTTCAGATCTGACTTTCAGGAACCCATCCGATTTCTCCGTTGAAGCAACGCTCCCTGTTACTGATCGGGGCATCAGGGTGGACCTGCTTAACGAGCTTGAGTGCGTTGGTCAGACGGTGTATGCGAATGTGTGGGGCAGCGATTCTATCATCGCCATTGACAAGACCACTGGCGAGGTCCGGTCGACTATAGACGCCTCGNTTCTGGCCGAGAACGAGTCTGACGGTTACAATGATGTGTTGAATGGGATAGCCTACTTCCCAGAGCGAGATGCGTTCCTGATTACCGGCAAGAACTGGACCTCGATGCACTTGGTTTCGTTCGAGAACCCTCAGACTCCCTCCAACGACATCTCCGAACCTCTGCCGTTGAGCATTCTGAAGGGGATATTGCCGGTGCTCCTGATTGCAGCAGCAGTCATTATCCTGAGTTCCATGCGCCTTCTGAGCGCAATCATGCGATTCTTTGTCCTGATGTTCGCTAGGCGGCAAACTGAACAGCCGCCGGCTCCCAGCGAGGAGTGGCAAGAGGGAGGTGAAGCCCGATGAGCGACGACGAGTTCGACGATTACAGTGCCGTGGAACTATGGCTGCACGACCTCTCGATAGACTCCGCCACCAGGGTTGCCGGGGCGCTGATGATATTCATCGGTAGCCTGCTCGGGGCAATACTCGGAATCGCTCTGATATCCGCCGATGTCGGCGAGATTCTGACTGGCCAACTAGACAGTTCCGATGGTGTCGCCGATGTCAACGGAATGGTGAACACAGCGTTGGAGGACAACACCACTGGAGGTGACCCTGTCGAGGGCGTTAAGGTCAGTATCCTCGATTCGGACGAACTTGAGATAGGCCATGATTTCACAGATTCAGGAGGGAGATTCTCAGTTGAGGATGTTCCCCGGCGCGCTTCGACACTGCTTGTCGACCACCCTGAGAACATAACCGTCAGGATACTGCTTATTCCGGGCGATCACGCCCAGATATCCATCACTCTCACCTCAGGTGAAGGGCTTTACGAGTCCGACATGACCGGCGAGAGCTATCTCGCCGAGTCGGTGCTAATCGGCACCACCATCGCCGGACTGACGTTATTGGCCGGGATCGCCGGGATGGTGGGCGGCTTGGAGGCTTACAGGGGCGACCACTACCGACGCACTTGGTGGCTCTCTTTCTTCGGGCTTTGGAGTCGAGGCATGCTTTTCATAGGACCCCTGTTCATCCTCCTCGGTATGGGGATGACGCATCTCGCCAGAGATCAGTTCACAGACCACACAGAGGATTAGTTCGAGGTTTGCCCGTGTACCTGATTACGATAGAAGGCGGCGATGGGAGCGGCAAGGGACTGGCGACCAAGGTCGTCTCCGAAGTCCTGAGCGAGGAGTTCTCGTTCGCTGCCGTGGAGATTACCGGGGAGCCTAGGAGAAAGCATCCTCTGGGGCGACTGGCAATCGAGGCCGTACGCAAGAAGACCATGACCCCAGAACAGGAGGCCGGTCTGTTTGCAGCCGACAGGGTAGACCATTCTCACGGCTGGATACTGCCTCGTCTCGAGGAGGGCAAGGCTGTGGTCAGCGAGCGCAACATCCACTCCTCACTCGTCTATCAGGGGCTCGTCGGCGGGCTCGGAATCGACAGGGTCGCCCACATGAACTCGGCTGCATTNGTCCCGGACCTTTGCATCTGGGTTGATTGCGATCCCGAGGTCGCATTGAAGAGGATCAAGAGCGGGAGCCTGAGAGCGCTGTCGGAGAAAGGAGAATACTTCGAGACGACGGAGTTGCAGCAGCTTATCAGAGCAGGCTACACCTCGTTGCTGTCGGGCGAATTGGAGATGCCCACCCCCTTCGATATGGGAGCTGTCATAGGGCCAGTTTTGAATGAGGGCACTGAGGCTGAGTTCCGTCGGACTCTGATTGGCAGAGTCCGAAAGTTCGTGCATTCCAAACCACTTCCACTAAACGTCGACACCGAGGTCGTTGAGAGGAACCTCCTAAGACGACTCCTCCACATCTCAAAGGGCCAGACCACACTGACCGGACTCGGCGTCGAGCCCGCACGAACCAAGGGCGACTGGTTGAGCGGCAACCCGCCTTGGAAGGTACTCAATGATGCTCAGTCCGAACACGATGCCGCCTTGGAAGAAGTTAGCGAGGATGCCAGAGTGGATGTTCCCAAGAGCATCCTCTCGCATTCGATGTCGGCCATCTGCGGGACCCTCTCTCTGATGCCATCAGCAGATGTGAGGGAACTCCGCCGAGCGCTTGGGCCAGTCAGGGCTGTGTCCGAGCGCCACACCCAGAGACTCGTCAAGTTCCTCCATGAACGCACGGATTGGGTTCACAAGCACAAGGCCTTGCTCGGGCGTGATGCCCCCCGCTCGCAATTAAGGGGGCGATATCGCACCCTCGGGATGCTGGTACTGGCGATATGGCCGCTCAGGCAAGCCATCTCGAAGTGGATAGAAGCCAATCCCGATACCCATCCCCGTTTCGCTATGGGTCAGATAGTCAGATCCGGTCAGTACCCCGCTGCCGTGCGCGACACTCTGGAACGCATCGCGTTGCTTGGTTGTGGGATGGAGGGGGCCTCTAACCCGGCCGGCGCCAGCGGGTTGGTTTCCTGGTGGCAGGGGAAGACCGAGTAGTCACTTGGCCGTCAGTCTGGCATTCGCAGGNAGTACCACCAATCCGGGGTCATCCTCGAAGTACTTGGTCCGGGCGCTTGCCGAGGCGGCAATNAACCACCCTAACACCAGTCCACAGAGTAAACCCGTAACTACCCTTACTGGGTTGGTGGACTCGTAGTCGGTCAGATGCTGGGTGAGTCCATCCACTGCTATTGGGGTTAGGCCGAGTCCTATTATAGCGAGCATGGCCAATATCCTCTTGTCCGCCAGATAAATGGGCTCCAGCCTCTGGTCTGGAATTATNGAGAGGAAGGTGTCNCGAATCGTCCATCGGTTCAGTCCACGCCGCCCGAACAGGGCGGCACCGACCACGATTCCGAGAAAAATTCCAACATCGCGGGTGCACATCGGCATCTGATTGCCGTCGATCTCCCATGAGCGCTCGTGCTTCTGGTGGCAGTTGAGGTCGCCGAAAGCGTACACGAACGCCCACAGGGGGTTCAGTTCGGTCCAAGCGAATGTACCGCCGTGAGCCGATTGGTCGTGCCCCACAGTTGCACCCTCGCCATGATTCTGGTTCCCCCACCCGCTTTCGGTGGCGTAGTCGAATGCGTTGGCGCGCCCTGAGAGCTCCGGAACTGTTCCTTCAGGAATCGCCAGAGGGGCTATGAATGACAGAAACAGGTACCCCCCAGCGACGGCTGCTAGGATTCTGCTGATTTTGATTTCCCTGGATCGGCCTTCTAATCCATTAGCCAAGGTTCCCATGTTCTCTCCAGCAGTCCACACTTGATGAATGCTGTCTCGTCATCTCAAATCCGACCCTTCGGACTCTTGAGCAACCCCGTGCTCCGGCCACCATGGCCGACCTTGGATTACGCGATGCTACATGGCTCGGAGGGGTAGTTGGCTCGATGGTCGCGGTCATGGCCACATTCATCGGTATCTTCGTCAGCGGCCTGGATAGTCCCGATGTGATAGGGTCTCTACGTTCGGGCATTGTGGCTGGTCTTGCCGGTGCTGTAATTATCACCATATTCGCCTATTACAGGACGCGTGAGGTGACTCGCTCGGGCAAGGATGTAGCGGCCATCAGGGAGCAAGAGTTGACTAGGGTCAGAGCCATCCTCTCCCTGATTGAGGACAGAGCCCCTAAGGGTAGCCCCGAGACGGTTTGGACCGTAGAGAAGCAGGTTAGGCGAGACAGGGGCGTACTGGTCGTAGATATGCATGGCCTCGATGCGCCTTCGGCCGCGGCCCTGACCGAGAGGCTGCTCGAACGAAGGACAGACTTGGGCAGGCTGAAACTGGTTACCGGCCGAGGAGAGGACTTGCACGCAGGCTCGGCCGACCCAGGTATCAGACCAGCCGTCCTGCAGAGACTCAAGGTGGATGCCCAGAAAGCAGAATGGCAGGTCATTCAGAAATCGAGCTCTGTGACCTTAAGGCCGATGGGCAGAGCCCCGACCCCAAAGGAGTGGCTCGGCCGTTTCATCGTATTCGTGGTACCGATGACAGGAGCCATGTCCCTCGCATTTCGGGATCTCGCCGGACCGGGGATGGAGGAGCAGGGCATGATGTTCGGCGGGGCCTCAGGACTTCTGATGACGGCACTCCTCTCCGGTTACAGGGATCGCTCAGCTTAGGATTCAAGGCTCAAATCGCTTGTTGCTGTCATGGATCCAGAGATTCCAGTTCCCCGGCGAGTAGCCCAACCAGCCAGCCGTGCAGGACATCACTACCCATCTCAGAAAGCGTCGAATTGAGGAATGCGGCTATCAGCGCGCCTCTGGCGTCAGATGGGTCGAAGCCCCTGCACTCGAGGTAGAACAACTGGTCCTCATCAATGGGTCCGTTGGCGGTCCCATGTCCGCATCCGACAACCTCGTGCTCAAGCACCTCCAATTCTGGAATAGAGTCTGCCTCGGCGTCCACGGAAAGGAGCAGGTTGTGGAAGATCTGAGCGGCATCCGCCCCGCGTGAGCCGTCAGCGACCCTGAGCATCCCCGTCCCGACAGTCCTGCTATCGCCCCCGCATGCTGAGTTCCATGTGAGCCGGCTGAAAGTTTCGGGGGCATCGTGGTGTATCTCCACATGGTGGTCTATGTGCATCGAGTCTGCAGAGAGTACCGAGCCGAGAACCCTGAGGTTGCCTCCCGGCTCCCCCATCCTGTAACGCAGGTCCGCTTTGGTCCGCTCGGAGCCAGAAGAGACAGTCCCTGCGCGCACTTGCGCGTCCCTGCCGATTGCTATAGAATCGACACGGAGCAAAGTGCCCTCGTCCTGCAGGCAGACCACCACATCGTTGAGGNCGGCTCCNGCTCCGATTTCCCCGGTACGCAGAAGACCGAACCACTCGCTAGAACCCCTCACCCGCGTNATCAACTCCAAATCTGACAATCGCCCCACATCGAGTGAGAGATGCAGAATCGATGAAGAACCCTTCACATCGATGTCGAGAACCACAGGGTGTTGCGAGGAGAAGTTGGACTCGACTCGAAGGATCCACTGTGAACTTTCTGAGGCTGCCTGCAGGAATGAACCCGTGACCACATCGCCCTTCGGAAGCCCCGATGCAGGCATCACCCCTTCCTCTAGACATATCCCCTTTGGAGCATCGCCTCCATCGAGGCCGACGAGCCTGAGTCGAGGCGTCCCAACATCAGGGATGCTGGCGATGTCACCGGTGGGGTGAACTCTGCGCCAGGGCGTATATTTCCATAGATGGCTGGACCTGTCGGGCTCGTCGAGGGACAGGTACTCCGCGGCGGTGTCCAATGGCTCACCTCGCATCAGCCTATGCTGCCTTCCATCTCGAGGGCCATCAGCTGGTTGAGCTCGACCGCGTATTCCATCGGTAGCTCGCGGACGAATGGCTCGAAGAACCCATTGACAATCAGTGCAAGAGCCTTGTCTTCTGAGTGGCCGCGACTCATCAGGTAGAACAACTGGTCGTCACTCACCTTGCTGACCGATGCCTCGTGTTCGCAACGGCAGGAAGGATTCTTGATTTCCATTGTTGGATAGGTGTCTGATTGACTTTGCTCGTCGAGAATGAGTGCGTCACAGACGACGTTCACCTTGCAGTTTTCTGCCTTCTTGCTCACCGACACCATGCCCCGGTAGCTCCCTCGGCCGCCATTCTTGCTGATGCTCTTGGAGAGAATCTTGCTGGTGGTGTTCGATGCTAGATGATGCACCTTCGCCCCGGCGTCCTGATGCATTCCTTCGCCTGCGTAGGCTACGGAGATGACTTCGGCGTGCGAACCCTCCCCTTTGAGAATCACTGCGGGGTACTTCATNGTCAACTTCGATCCGATGTTGCCGTCGACCCATTCTATAGTCGAGTTCTCGTGTGCGATGCCNCGCTTGGTGACCAGATTGTAGACATTGTTTGACCAGTTCTGGATTGTGGTGTAGCGGATGTATGCGCCGGGCATCGCAATTAGCTCAACGACTGCGCTGTGCAGCGAATCGGTCGAGTAGGTGGGGGCAGTGCAGCCCTCGACATAGTGAATTGACGAGCCTTCATCGGCGATGATTAGTGTGCGTTCGAACTGACCCATGTTCTTGGCGTTGATGCGGAAGTAGGCCTGGACCGGCATCTTGACGTGAACCCCCTTGGGGACATAGATGAACGAGCCTCCCGACCATACGGCGGTGTTGAGCGCGCTGAACTTGTTGTCTTGATAGGGGATGACGCTGCAGAAGTATTTCTTCACGATGTCCTCATGCTCTCGGAGACCACTATCCATGTCGAGGAAGATAACGCCCTGCTTCTCGAGATCCTCCCGGATGCTGTGGTAGACGGCCTCCGACTCGTACTGTGCTGTCACTCCCGAGAGCCACTTCTGCTCGGCCTCGGGTATGCCTAGTTTGTCGAAGGTGTTCCGGATGTCCTCAGGAACATCATCCCAGTCATCCTCAGTACCTTCTCCCGAGCGTAGGAAGTAGCAGATATCGTCGAACTCGATAGAGTTGAGCAACTCGGTGGAACCCCATGTTGGCATCGGGCGCTCGATGAAGTGGTGGAACGCTTTGACGCGGATATCGGTCATCCACTGCGGCTCCCCCTTGATGGCCGAGATGTCTCTGACGACCTGCTCGGATAATCCGAAGTCGAAGCGGACGGTTGAGTTCTCCGGATCGTGCCATCCGGCCCTGTAGTCTCCGACGGCCTCCCGTGCCACTTGGTTGGTCGGCACTATGCTAGTCCCTCCGCTTCGGTTTTCGAATCCAGCCACTCGTAACCCCTCTCCTCTAGTTGTGTGGCGAGTTCAGGGCCTCCTGTAGCAACTATCCGTCCATCCATCAGAACGTGGACCTTGTCAGGCTGGACATACTCAAGGATTCTAGAGTAGTGGGTGATTATCAAGGCCCCTGAGTCAGTACCTCTGACCGCCGAGTTGACGCCGGCAGCGACAGTCTTGATACCGTCTATGTCGAGGCCGCTGTCGGTTTCATCGAGTATAGCAAACTTCGGTTGCAGGAGTAGCAGTTGGAGGATTTCGAAGCGCTTCTTCTCCCCCCCGCTGAAACCGTCGTTGACATATCTAGATAGGAAGCTGCGGGGAATATCAAGGGTCTCCATGGCACCCTTCAGGGCGTTTCCGAATTCCGCGCCCTTGGCGGCCTCCTCGCCCCTGATGCTTGCGACCGACTTCCTGAGGAAGTTGCCGACTTGCAGGCCCGGGACGGCTTGTGGATACTGGAAGGATAGGAACACACCCGCCCGCGCTCTCTCCCACGGCTCGAGTTCCAAAAGATCCTCCCCGGAAAGGAACACACCCCCCTGTTCGACCTCGAAGTCAGGGTGTCCCATGATGATGTTCGCAGCGGTGGTCTTGCCACTGCCGTTACGTCCCATAATGGCGTGAATCTCTCCCGGTTTGATGACGAGGTTGATGCCTTTGAGGATTGACACATCCTCGATTCCAGCATGCAGATTCCGAATCTCTAGTAGCGGCGTGTCCCGGCCCATGCTGTTCCCTTGTTGGCTCGCCAACTTAGGACCCTTTTCAATGTCCCCCTAAAGTTTAGGTCACCCTAAAAACAGATTGCACGCTCGGTGGGGCGATGAAGTCCGGTGAAGACGATCCCTCTCCTCTGTCCGACAGTCTCGAGGAGGCCTATCGGGCTCAAATCGAGGCAGCGATTCAGAAGGAGTCCGAGAGGAGGGTGACCGAGGCCCACGACCCGACCGAGATTGCTCGGCTCGAGGCGCTCTCCCTCGTCGAACTGGTCGAGAGCGAAGACTCCGACTTGGTACCGGCACTGATGGCCAGACTTGGTCCGGTAAGGGCCGCTTTGGACGGTCACGGCGGAGGCCTAGTGGTCACTGAGGCAGAAATCGAGGAGATTTACAGCGGGGACTCCGCACTGTCTCTGGTCCTCGACTTGGATGGGGCATGTGTGTCCTGCGGAGCCGCCCCTGGCACACTCAAGGGTATCCAGGACGATCTTCTGATGGACTCCGAGGTCATCGCGGTGCGCTTCAGCGTGGCTATGTTGGAGTGGTTCGACGAGCTCCAGCGCGACTTCGTGCTCAAGCACGGTGGTGTCGTATTCGTCTAATCGAGAGACTTGAGCAGCGCATCCATCGCCGTGTGAGCGAAGCCTAGAACAGTGACCTCGAAACCCTCTATGAGAACGGCGTTACGGCCAGCGTGGCCCCCTAGATCGTAAGCCCCCGCTTTGCCGTACCACGACTCGTTGCGAACCATCTCAACCAGCCGGTCCTCACTCAGATCATCGAACTCGACCACTGCTGAATCTGTCCAGATGTTCGCGCTCCAGCCTCCATGCAGTACCTCGGTCCCCTCTTGTCGCCCATCCGGCGGGTACAGGAGCGCCGTAGAGGACCATACGCGATGCCTGCGGCCTGAGAGCTTCAAGAGCATCGTCGCGGCGGCTATCGCATCATCCGGCTTACCCATTGCAACTAGCGGGTCCTCGGGATCCTCGACGAGGGTGTCTGCAACCACTACTAACTCGATATCCGACTTACCAGAAAGGAAAATCTCCCTAGCGGCCGACTCTGCCTTGGCTAGGCATGTGGCTTCGGCCTGTACGCCCACATCCAAGCCAACGCTAGGTCTGGACTCCGCAGATATCAGTGGCTGGACTTCTATGTCCGTACCGGTCCCGTCCAACCAGTCACTCAACCATGAGTGCCTTCGAGGGGAGGCCGAGGCGAGAAGAAGCAGTGCCATCCAAGAACCTCAGAAGGCGATGCGTTCGTCGCACACCGGGCACTTTGCGGTCTTCACATCGGCCGGGGCCTCGAATCTGCTGGAGCAGCCGGGGCACATCACCGGACGATTCAGGAGCGGCATTTCAGGCNGAGCAGGCGCTCCCTCAGGAAGGGTCTCATGAGCTGTGGAAGTTTCGGGCACTGGAAGTGGCGGCGTGGCCTCGGGAGCGGTTGCCACACTACCTCTCAACTCCCTGCGCTCCCTACGTTCACCAGCCCCCTCGTTGATGTCGACCAACTCAACTATCTGCGCATCGTCGGCCTCACTGGTGGTGACCGCTATGTCTTCCTCGTCGATGACTTCTACCACATCCTCCTCCAGAAGCACGGATCCGGATGCCTCGGTCCTCCTGCGCCCCCTCATCCATCTGACTGCTCTGGCGGAGAGGGTAGTCAGGACTATGGCGCACAGCAGTAGGATGGTGATGGCGAAGCCCCCGAGCAGGATATTGAAGTTCTGTTCATCGAGTCCCAGTGCGTGTCTTACCTGATCCAATAGCGAACCGTCCCCGTTGTTAGGGCCGTTGTCGTCTATCAAGGCCCTGATCTGCCACCCGCTGGCTGAGGTGTGGATGATGATGGTCTCGCTGCTGGCAGGGGAACGGTCGACGAGGTAGAGGAAACCTAGATTCAGCCGGTTGGAGATTCCCAGCCAACCGTCTTCAGCATCGATCATCCCGTACTGGACCTGCGGGCCGGTCGGTCCAACCATGTCGAAGAAGAGTTGAACACCCCTCTCCACCTCAATCATATCGATTGTGCTGATGCCCCGTGCAGGGTATCTCCGACTGAGGTTATCGATGGCTTCGAAGGACGAGTCTGAAACAATCGCCACCAATTCGGCCTCGTCTTCTTCTCCCTCCCTCCAGGCTGCTACGATTCGCTCCTCATCGTCGATGATTAGGACCTTAATGCAACCGAGTGAAGCCTCGTCACCGATGGCCTTCTTGAAGGTCCAGGATGCCTGCTCGACGAGGCCGTGTGCATACCACAGCCCCAACCTCTCGATTCCGGTTGAGTCGCTTCTAATCGACTGATAGAGGAGGTGGGCACCATCGTCATCCCCTATCTCCACATCGACCGGGTCTGCCGTGCCCGGGATGAGGTCTATCTCACTGACCACATGGGGCGTCAACTCCCAGTCCGAGGACTTGGTCGGAGCATCGGCGTGGAGTAGGAAGACGCTGGTAAGGTCCTCGTAAGTACCTCCAGTGAAAAGGTCGCGATGGTATCCTGCAACCAAGACCTCCGAGTCCTCGACATCGATGTCGATTCCCCAGTACTTGCCGTCAGACAGCAGAATCGGCTCCAGCAGGTCTTGAATGGGAGTTATCTGGCAGGTCGCATCGATCGTGGAGTAGCTCAGCGTCTGCTGGAAGTAGCCATTTGAATCTAGGAACCTCCTCGTCCAGACCACATGGGCCACCCCGTCCTCATTGCTCCAGATTGCGATGTCGCCCGACCACATGTTGTCTAGGACATTGGTACATGCTGTAATGCCTCGATTCGAGTTCAGTCTGTAAAGCCCTAACTGGCCGTTCTTCTCGGTTATGACGAGTCCTTCTTCATCGAGGTCGACGACTTTGATTGGCATTTCGCCGGATTCGAAGTTCATCGACCTCGCTCCTGAGAGAGTGGACTCGTCGACTAGGATGGTTGCCTCGACCTGATTGTTGGTCCAGTCGAGGTCGGCCAAGGCCGAGCCAGAGAGAGTAATCCTGACTTCCAGTGGCCCTGACTCGTTCTCCCTGTGGGCGAAGGATATCTGCGAAGCACCCTGTCCTACCACCAGTGATATTGCGGTCGATGAGACCAGTTCCCAACCCTTATCGGTCATGATCTCGAGCATCGCCTCCACGCTGGTCGCATCGCTTGAGCCTAGATTGTCAACTCTAGCTGTGATGAGGAACTGCTCATCCGGGTGCGGGATGGTGGGCTCTGTGCGAACGGCACCCTCGCGGAAGGCCAGGTCGATGCCTTGCGGCCTCTGGATTACCGGGAATGTAAGTGACTGATCGTTGTCGGTCTCATCGCTCTCCTCGATAGTGTCTGATGGGTCCAAGGAGACCATGATTACCTTGTCCCCAACTGTCGTCGGGTTCCAATACAGCACTATCTCAACAATGTCGCCGCTGTCTATGCTCGGCAGCACCATCTCATCCTTACGAGCTCCGTCTTCGTAGAGAGCGATGGCGAGGTTAGAGGCCGCTAAGTCTCCGTCGTTGCGTATCTCGCAGCGAACCTCGAGGAATGTGTTGACATAGGTCTCCGAGAGTGGGATGCCATATTCCTCGACGGACAGCCCGGTTCTGAATATCAAGTCTGGTGCCGGCGGGTCGTTGTCGACCTCAACGGTTCTGCGGATTTCCTCAGAGTGCACTCCGTCACCGCTGATCATCCTGACTGAGAGCCGGTAGAAGCCGTCGTCGACCTCCTCGGTATTCCAAGTGACCGACCAGTCCCCGTTCCCACTGCCGCTACCGCCGAAGGTCTGGGCTGTCTCCCATGAATCGGTACCGAGTCGCCACTGTACGGTTCCACCGTTAACCGACTCCCAAGTCCCGTAGACATTGATGGAGCCAGTGACTGNATCCTGACCACTGGGGCCCCCCATGGTGACTTCGACTAGGCCGACCTCGTGCTTCTGCTCTGCGATGTCGCTCCATTGGTCGAACTGATTCCTAGCCTGAACCTCGATGCTTACCTCAAGGATGTTGATTTCGTCCTCGGTGAACTCCGGCAGGCCAAAGGGAGTACTCCAGTTGGTCGTACCTTGAGCTGTGTGCCAGTCGAGCAGTACGACCTCTCTCTTCGGCTCGCCTTCGGGTCTGTGTGTATACGAGATCCTGACAGCGACCTCTTCGATGGTGCCGTTGGTCTCGGCATCCTCGTCGATATGGCCTCGGGCGCTGTAGGTCTCGCCCTCTATCAGCCAGGATTCCTCTTCAGGATTCTCGATGACCACCCAATCGCCTGAACCGGCTGGGGGCGGATCTGTTCCGTTGCCCGGATCGGGGGGGTCGACCCCACCTCCCAGCATCGCCTCAAGGATCATATTGCCGTCGATGATTCCGAACCCGTACTGATCGTTCCACTTGTCGGTGATGCTGGGCTCGGATGCTGAGCCACGCGTCTCCGAGTTGTTTTGTAACAGATCCTTGACCTCCTGCGGATCGACACTGTCGTCTATCTGGAGCATGACGGCGACGAATCCGGCTACAGCGGGAGCCGACATACTAGTTCCTGTCATCTGGGTGTAACTGTCCTCAGCCAGAGGTTTGGGNGCCCCTGGGATACTGCTGCTGGAAGCAGCGTTTTGGGCAGACATGATGTTGGATCCGGGCGCGACCACGGTGGGCTTCAACTCCTCCCATTCGTTGTCGTCCCCATCGTCCTCCCGTGGACCCGAGTTAGAGTAGGAATCAATCATGTCGTCACCACGCTCTATGGTGTTCTCATCGTCGATCGCGCCTACCGTTATGGCGCTGTCAGAAGCTCCCACAGAGGTAATCCTGCGCCTGCCGTCGTTGCCGATGGCAGCGACTGGCACGATTCCCGCATCCGCAGCTTCGTCCACGGCTCTGGCTTCCGCGTT
>JGI24815J26687_1000200_pt1 | contig 13978 bp, 13 predicted proteins | sample METZYME_3_150m_FD_26687 | JGI IMG/M metagenome (IMG submission 26687) | reverse complement strand
GCACCAATACCGATCGCAAGTCGCTCCCAAGGCAGCTGGTTCATCAGTTGGTAAAACCCCTGGCCAGGTTCAAGACCCAGAATATTTCCTTCGGGGACAAGCATATCGTCAAAAAATAGTTCCGAGGTGTCCTGGCCCTTAAGGCCGATTTTTTCCAGATTCTGGCCGCGACGAAATCCGTCGACCTGATCTGTTTCAACCATCAGTAGTGAAACACCGCGCGCACCCGCATCGCGTTGCGTTTTTACCACCAGACAGATCAGGTTTGCCGTCTGCCCATTGGTGATAAAGGTTTTGGAGCCGTTGACCCGAAAAACACCATCCTCCAGCACTGCGTGCGTCTCTACAGACTGCAGGTCCGAGCCTTGCCCGGGCTCNGTCATAGCCAAAGCAGAGATACGCTCCCCCGACACNAGTTGTGGCAGCCAGCGGTGTTTCTGTTCTGTCGTCCCATAGGCGAGTACGTACTGGACGACGATCGTATGGATTACAAAACCCCAGCTGAAATCCCCCGCAAGTGCCTGTTCGTACGTCGTGACGACGTCAAATGTAATCCCGGCGCCTGCGCCGCCATACTCTTCAGGAATGGCAGCTCCAAGTATCCCAGCCTCTCCAGCGTGGTGCCAGAATTCTGGATCGACATAACCCTGATCGTTCCAGCGTGTTACATGAGGNATATATTCACTGGCCAGAAAACGCCTCACAGATTCAGCATAAAGCTGATGTTCTTCGGTCATCCATGTTGGGTTCTGTGTGTCACTGTGCATCTGCTTATCTTCCTTGATAGTTTGGTGCGCGTTTGTCTGCAAACGCGCGCGGGCCCTCCACGGCATCCTCCGTACGCATCACACTGTTGAATAGTTGGAGTTCCAGGTTCATCGCCTCGTTAAATGGTAGGCTGGCACCCTCGAGGATGGCGCGCTTAGCAGCACGCAGCGCCAGCGGTCCACGGGCAAGCAGCGTATCTGCCAACGCACGGGCTTCGTTCATCAGCTTATCCCCCGGAACAACACGATTCACCAGGCCTAGCTGNTAGGCCTCGTCGGCTGTAATAGGATCACCCGTCAAGATCATCTCCATGGCGCGGGCAAGCGGGATNGCGCGTGGCAACCGCTGGGTNCCCCCGGCACCAGGAATGATAGCCCACTTCACTTCAGCAAGACCCAGCCGGGCATGATCCGCTGCAACCCGTAAGTCGCATGCCAGCACCATTTCCAGCCCACCCGCAAGTGCAACACCATTGATGGCGGCGATGATGGGTTTATAGGTCGTAAAATTTCGGGTGATCCCGCCAAAGTTCCAGTCGTCCATGACCCCGGCACCCTGCGCGGGAATCAGGGTCTTAAGGTCGGCACCCGCTGAAAATGCTTTATCACCGGCGCCTGTGAGAATTGCGATCCACAGATCGTCATCATCACGGAACTCAGCCCAAACACGATCGAGTTCTGCATTGTGCGCCATATCAAGCGCATTCATAGTCTCGGGACGATCAATCGTGACAATCGCAAGACGGTTTTCTTTTTCAAATCGAATACTCATTGCCTTTTCCCCTTTGCAACGTGGCACTGTGGCCTTTATCGCACTTTCCGGACAAGACCGCTATAAGATAGTGTAGTCTTCTCAAGGTTCAAACACGTTACGCGCAAACATTACGTAAACGGTATAGAGGCCTCACACCCTCATTCATTGGAAGACTCTCGTATCATCCAGAACAATCCAACGCCAATCAGGGCACAAACAACGGAAACAGAGTAACTCAGGATATAACCTCCGGTCTTGTCGTAGAACACACCTGAAAGCCAGGCACCGCTCATACCACCCAGACCAACACCCATGGTCATGGCGCCGTAAATGGTACCGAGACCATGGCCTGAGAAGGCTCGGGAAACCAGCACAGATACGATGGGGCCTCGCGCACCTTGGCTCAAACCCAACGGCAAGATTGCCAGAGCCAGCAATACCATCACCGGGGTGACACTCAGGCACGCCAGGAGTATGAAAGCTGTGATGGTCATCGCATAGGAGACGCTGGCGATACGTTTCATACCAAAATGAGTCGCGAGCCATCCAGTTCCGGCAATTCCGAAAACAGTTAGAAATCCGTTTATGCTGAATGCCAGCGACGCCACGGTCGAGTCAAACCCCACGGACACTAGGTAAGCCACCAGCTGCGGTCCAACCAGATACATTGCCGCAGCCGTAATAAACATAATCATGAATAGCAACCAGAATGTCTGGGTTTGAAGGGCGGCTCGCAAGTGTCCATCCTTACGTCCGCCTAGGAACCTACCAACCTCCGACTGTGGCGGTGTTTGGACTTGCAACTTTCTCCAGGGTAAAACGAACACAATGACAGCCAAGGCGCACAGAATTAGTCCCAGCATCCTGTAGGTCTCTCGCCATCCCAAGATCTCAATAAGCTGATTGGTGATCGGCACACATAGAATGACACCCGCACCCAGGCCGGAGTAGGCAATTCCAATCGCCGGTGAGAGTTGACTTGCTCTAGGCCCTTGATACCAACGTGTTATAAATACTGTAGCCGTTGTCATGCCGATTGCCGTCATTGCGATACCAGCCATTACGCCTGTGGTGAGGTAGAAATGCCAGGCCTTAACCCCAAACTGAGCCAACAAAAAGGCAAAACCGTAGATCAGAAGTCCAACGGAATAAACAATCCTGGGCCCGACCCTGTCGACAAACCAACCAATCACCACTGCGGCAAGGCCGTGTGTCCCCATGTAGATCGCATAAATACCCGCCAGCGTGGTCCGTGTCCAACCCATCTCTGACTCGATGGGCAACAGGAATACGGCGAAAGTCTCGCCAAATCCGCGTGACAAAAGATTCATCACAAAAGCAAGTATCACGACCAGCGTGGCGGTTTCACGCAACCCGTGACGAGTAGATGAATCGGATACGTCGGTCATCAATTCCCCTTCAGCGTGGATACAGTAGAACGCTTGGAGTGATAACTGTCATGACCACTTAGCGTGTTGTCGATTCGAGTTCTAGTGGTTCCAGCCGCCGGAGTGCATCAAGTAATCCGTCGTCCAGAGGCCACCGAACAATGTCCGGACATTCAGACACTGTATCCAAGGTCGCGAGAATATCCTTTTCAACTATTCCGATGGTATTGTCCAGGGAATATCCCTCGTCCGACCAGTCGATCTGGTCGATATGATCTGCAAACCAGTTCGAGCCCGAACTGTGTTTCATCACCTCCAGCAGGTGGCGCCGATCCAGGCCCAGCGCCTGCGCCATTCCAAGCACGCGATGTGTAGCCGCTATAGACGATGCCGCACAGTAATTATTGAGCACCTTGGTCGTCATGCCCATGCCAACATCTCCCAGACGATATAAGCGATTGCCCATCACCTGCAAAATCGGCATCAGGCGGTCGACAACAGCATCTGGACCGCCGAGCATAAAAGAAAGTGTTCCCTCTCTCGCACGATATGGCGCACCGCTCATTGCAGCGTCAACCAAACTTGTTTGTGCCGGCAACTCTGTCAGTAGCTGGCGGATAAACCGAGCTGAAACCGTTGAACTGATAACCAGAATTTCAGGCGGGTTGGCGCCACGAACGATGCCCTGCGCTTCGCTGAAAAGCAATGATCTAGTCTGGTCCACGTCACGGACCACACTGATCACCACATTACATCGCCGCGCGAACTCTGCGGCATCCTCCAACATATGTTCAGCGATGGCACCAAATTCAGCGAGCGGCCGCACATCGTGAGCCCACACCTCAAAACCAGCCGTCAGTAGGCGCTGGATCATCGGTTCTCCCATTGCACCACAACCTGCGATACCGATCACTTCCTTTGTCATATGCTAAATCCCTCTGGATTTTTCGAATACGATATAAAATCTATCAACAGCAGAACCAGATTCGACGTATTTACCGACCTGACTATGTGTCTGAAAGATCTGAGTTGATGTTAACCCGTTGCGGGCAGAATGCGACATTGAAGATTGGATCCTGTCCAGCTGGTCTGACCCGGCCCACCGCCGGGATAATTATGGCCACTGCGATACCTGACTTCAGGGCTGTCTCTTCAGACGATCCCCGCGTAACATATCGGGCCAGAATATCGTGCATCGCCACTCGGATCCAAACGCCCAGCACCAAGTGAACAGATCCAGACCGCACCTGACGACATTCGACAACTGAAAAGCGTCAACCACACAAGGAGAACCGTATGGCTACCGATCGAAAAGTAATCATCACCTGTGCCAGTACAGGGTCAATTCACACACCGACCATGTCTGAGTACCTGCCGCTGACACCACAGCAGATCGCCGAACAGTCGATTGCGGCTGCAGAAGCCGGTGCAGCGATTCTTCACCTGCATGCCCGCGATCCGGAAGATGGCCGCCCAACACCGGATCCCGACGTCTTCATGCAGTTTTTGCCACCAATAAAGGAAGCTTGCGACGCCGTCATCAATATCACCACTGGCGGAGGCCATGGGATGTCTGTAGATGAGCGCCTAGCAGCACCGCTTCGAATCAAACCAGAAATGAGTTCACTCAACATGGGATCGATGAACTTCGGCCTGTTCCCCATGCTGGCACGGTACGACGAGTTTCGTTACGAATGGGAACGGGCGCATCTTGAGAACAGCCGTGACTTTATCTTTAGAAACACATTCAAGGATATTGAATACATCCTGGAGGTTCTCGGTGAAGGCTGTGGTACTCGATTCGAGTTTGAATGCTACGACATCGGTCACCTCTACAATCTCGCCCACTTTCTAGATCGTGGCCTGGTTAAGCCCCCCCTTTTCGTACAGTCAATATTCGGAATTCTTGGCGGCATCGGCGCGGATCCCGAAAACGTGACCCACATGCGACGTATAGCTGACAAACTGTTTGGTGACCAGTATATCTGGAGCATTCTGGCTGGCGGTCGACACCAGCTTCCGTTGGTCACAATGGGTGCGGTAATGGGTGGCAATGTGCGGGTCGGACTGGAAGACAGCCTTTACGCGGGCAAAGGACGACTGGCAACGTCGAATGCGGAACAGGTTTCGATTATCCGAAGGATTCTCGAGCGCCTCTCACTTGAGATTGCAACACCTGATGAGGCCCGCGAAATGCTTGACCTNAAAGGTGCCGATCAGGTCGACTTCTAGTCCAGTCCTCCACTGGGTGTTTCAGCAGTCCAAACTGTCTGCGCAACACGCAATACCAGTTTGTTACTCCGACTCAAGTAATTGGGGAAAATAGATGACTACACCACCTATACAAAACATTGCGGTCATCGGCCTTGGCACCATTGGTCACAGCGTCGCCCAGGTTTATGCCGCAGCAGGTTGCACAGTCAGATGCTTTGATCCTGACCCTACAACTGGAGCCAGTCTTGCTAACCGTGTTCGCACCAATTTAAAACAGATGGCCGCCGCCGGACTTTCGTCACGTGATGATATTGAACACGTTGTGTCGAGGTTTGTAATTTGTGACAGCGAAGCCGAAGCGGTTTCCGGTGCTGGATTTGTGTCTGAGGCGGCTGCCGAAGATTTAACTATTAAGCAAGCGCTGTTCGCCAGGTTGGAAAACCACATTGACCGCCATACCATACTCGCCAGTAACACCTCGACTTATCCAATGACGCAGATATCACGGGATATGGTCCATCCGGACCGCGCCCTGGTGACTCACCCCTTTAACCCGCCACATCTGCTGCCAATCATTGAAGTCGTACCAGGAAAAAGCACCTCGGAACAGACAGTGTCCGCTGCAATGGCACTGATCGAGTTCACGGGTAAACGCCCGGTTCGGCTGAACCTCGAAATGCCCGGCTTCCTAATCAACCGTATCCAGATGGCTATGGTACGTGAGGTATGGGATCTGCTGGATCGAGGTGTTGCGTCAGCTGAAGATATCGATGCCGCGGTGCGCGGCAGTCTTGGCTTCAGGCTGGCCGCCATCGGCCCACTGGCGGTGTGCGACTTTGCTGGGCTGGATATCTGGGCCAAAGTGTTTGACAACCTTGCTGCTGAAATCTCAGCGGACCAGCAGATCCCAAGCACGATTCGGACGCTGGTAGATAACGAGCATTACGGCACGAAGAGTGGACGTGGGTTCTTTAACTACTCCGATGAGAATACTCTGAAGACCCGGACCGACGCACGGGATCGCGGTTTTCTGGAGATCCTAAAACTTTTTCATTCCAACTGAGAAAGCTGCTTTAGCATTAATTCTCATAACTGGCTGCGTGCCAGCTTCGCGCCCTCGACCATCACTTTGAGCTTTCGTCGTGCAATATCGATGTCAAGCGGCACCAAACCGCAGTCCGGTGCCGCCTGGATCTGATCGGCCGGCAGATACTCAGCCGCCATCAGCAACCGGGCGGCAACTTGCTCAGGCTGTTCAATCCGGTCAAACCCGAGCGCACCATTGTCGATACAGCCAAACAACACCGTTTTGCTGGGGCACAGCGCAAGCAACCCTGGATCGAGACTGGATGCTTCAAACTCGAGCGCCAACTGGTCGACCTTTGAGTGTTCTAGTTCTGTGAGTATGGCGGGATAGGCATCAACGATCGGCCGTGGCACACCCGGCATCGGATAGCTGTAGCAAACATGAACACAGGTTTTGGCGCGAATGCCTTCAACACACCGATCCAGAGCTTCTATACCCCATTCGGCGACCTTCCCCGGGTAACGGCTAAACACCGGCTCATCAAACTGGATGACAGCTGGACCCAGCGCATCCAGATCGCGGGCCTCATCGTTTAACGCCCTGGCTACCGCCATGGCCAATGCCCGCTCATCTCCATAGTACTGGTCAAGCGTGGAATCAACTACGGTCATGGGACCGGGCAGCGTCACTTTCATCGGGCGACTGCTGTGCGCCAGAGCAAAATGAAGCTCGTCGACCACGATCGGCCCATCACGAAATACCTCCCCCGTACAGCAGCCGACTTCGGCCAGTCGCCGATTGTCTCTCACCCACTTCTTGGTTGGCGTGGCATAGTCAAAACCACCCAGCCGCGCCACGATGTGCGCCAAATAAGAGGTGCGGCGCTGTTCACCATCGCTGATTACCTCTATATCGGCTTCGGTCTGGTCGTGGATCGCGACCCGAACAGCATCGTCCTGCGCCTGTTTCAGTAGTTCTCCCTCAAAAAGCCATGAGGCCCCTTTACCATGGACCTGTTTACCACTGGCATTTAGGGGCAGTTTCTCCTGTAGCCAAGGCGGCTTGGGCAAACTGCCAACAACGGTGGTTAGAAACGGACGGTTCGGGACTTCCATGGCTGTTCTCTCCGAACATAGCGATACGCACGCAGGCTGGATCTGGTGTTCTCAGCTATATTGTGGCTCACACAAGCTACCGGTTGATTGAAGTATCTCGAGCCAGTGTAACAATAACTTATACAGATTCGTTCACCAATAAATATGCGTTCCATGGACCATTACGAATCCGTCTGCAGATCCCATCATAACTCGCTGCCCGAGACATTTAATTTCGGCCGAGATGTGGTTGATCACATGGCGCGGGATAAGGACAAGATTGCCCTGATCTGGTGCAACGACTGCAACACAGAACGGATACTCACCTTTCAGGAAATCGCGGAGAGTTCAAATCAGGTTGCCAACTGGCTTATTGAACAGGATGTCAGCCAGGGTGATCGCGTCATCGTCATGCTGCCCCGTATTCCTGAGTGGCAAATCTGCCTGACTGCATGTCTCAAACTGGGTGCAGTACCCATACCATGCATCACGATGCTCACAGAAAAGGACATTGCCTACCGTATGGATCATTCGGGCGCTGCGGCCGTGATCACAACGGCGGCAGAGACAGCCAAGTTTCAGACCTATGTGCCCACACTTAAAGCAGCACTTGCAATCGGTGGGTCGGTTGCGGGTTGGACGGATTACGGGTTGATCAGCAATCAGGACAGGAGATTTGAATGTTGTGACCTCGACCTGGACCAACCCGCCATTATGTACTACACCTCCGGATCGACCGGTGATCCTAAAGGGGTATGTCATCCGACAAGAAGCCTTTACGCCTGGCGCTATTCGGCAGTGCACTGGCTGTCTCTACAGGCATCCGACATCATGTGGTGTACTGCAGATACCGGCTGGTCAAAAGCAGGAACCAGCATCCTGTTTGGTCCGTGGAGTCAGGGCAGTACGGTCCTTTTCTATGACGGGCCGTTTGAACCACGGCGACGGTTTGAGCTGATCGAACGCTACCGCGTTACCGTGTTCTGTGCTGCAGCCACTGAACTTCGGCAACTGATCAGAGAAGACGTCAGCGGAATCGATCTTTCTCACCTGAAGCACGCAGTCTCTGCCGGCGAATCAGTTAATCCCGAAATTATTTCGGCCTGGACTGCACAGACCGGCTTACCTTTGTTGGATGGTTACGGTCAGACCGAGATTTTGATGACGGTACTCAACTACCCCTGGATGCCGGTTAAACCAGGGTCAATGGGCCGTCCTTTACCGGGTATAGACATCGGCGTGCTTCGCACAGACGGTACCCTAGGTGGTCGAGGCGACCAGGGTGAACTGCTGATCCGCCTGCCCAGTCCCCAGATGATGCTGAGTTACTGGAACGATCCCCAACGTTCCGCCGAGGCAGTGGTGACACTGAATGGATCGGACTGGTTCAAGACAGGAGACAACGTGCGACAGGACACAGACGGTTACCTCTTTTACGTCGGTAGAACTGATGACATCATCAGTTCAGCGGGTTACAGGATCGGCCCAGGAGGTTGAAAACGCCCTGATCACTCATCCCGCGGTTCAGGAAAGTGCAGTCGTCGGCCTGCCCGACCCCGAACGTGGTGAAATCGTCAAAGCTTTCGTGGTTCTTACACAACCTGATTCACAGCGCGCGGATACCGAACTGGTTGCCGAACTGCAGACCCACGTTAAACGGACAACNGCACCTTACAAATATCCCAGNGCNATAGAGTTTGTCGACGAACTGCCAAAAACAGTGAGTGGCAAAATCCAGCGNAACCTGCTGCGGCAATCAAACCNGAATAAGTAACCTGGCTTCAGTTATCAAACTGCAAGCGCCATGCCAGCACCATAAACGATGTCCGCACCCCCCGCTGGTTCACCACCTGCCGTAAAACCAATGGCATGCACCGATGCAATATCGTAACTGGCTGCACTTCTGACAAAGCGATATCCATCGTTCTCGAGATCTGCATAACTGTAGCGCGGAATACGAGCGGTAACCGTAATCGCATCGCTGGTTGCCGAGAACCGTGGAGCGAGAACGGCCTGTTGTGGGGTCATGCCAAAATCAACCACATTGAGGATAACCTGTAGCACACCCATGGCAATCTGAGTCCCACCAGGTGCTCCCAACGCCAGTAGCGGTTGCTCACCATCAAAAAGAATTGTCGGGCAGATTGAACTGAACCTCGACTTGCCCGGTGCAATAGAACCCGCCCTGCCGGGTCTTGGATCAAATACACCCATACAACCGTTATACATAAACCCCATTCCGGGTGTAATCACACCAGACATCATACCCAGTGAATGAGTCATTGAAACAATATTCCCGGAATGATCGACCGTACACAGGTGTGTCGTAGCTGGAGACTCCGACAGTTGCAGCCGTTCAACATGCGCCTTCTTTCCCTGTGAGATTGCACTGGCGTGCTCACTCGCATAAGACTGACTGGTAAGCCGCTCGACAGGCACATCGATAAAACGAGGATCTCCAACGTGGTTGTCTTTATCCGCGGTGGCTATCTTCATGGTTTCGGCGACCGTGCGGATATATTCAGCGGAGTTGTGCCCCATTGTTTTCAGATCAAAGTGCTCAAGAATGTTGAGCATTTCAATAATCATGATGCCACCCCCGGGCGGGTGATTTGTCGCCACCCTCAAGCCCCGATACGTACCCCACAACGGGTCTTGTCTTTCCGTCGTGTAGTCGGCAAGATCATCGGCACTCAACAGCGCATCGTTACATCGCATGTCTGCATTGATTTGCCGCGCAATGTCTCCGCTATAAAAGATCTCAGCACCGGCAGCGGCAATCCGACCGTAAGTCTCAGCCATGCCTGGATTGCGAACAATACTGCCAACCGGCTTGACCTGTCGTTGATCAAAATAAATCGCTCGCCCATCGGGCGAATAGCCTAACCTGTCCTCAACGCTAACCCGACCCGGCAGCCCAGCACCTGTCCAGTAACTGTAGACGCCGGGTGTGACCACATAGCCGTTGGAAGCTGCCTCAATAGCGGGCTGGAGCAGTGCCGCCCAGGAAGTTGTGCCGTATCTCTGGTGTGCTTCCCAGAAAGCCTTCAGTGTGCCTGGGGTAGTAATCGACTGATAGCCGATATCGTTCAATGCATCTTCAAGTACAAACCCAAAGCCGTCCTCAGTCTCCCCCAGCACACGGTCCTGCCACATCTCCGCTGTGGCACCAGCAGGGACCCGGCCATGGAAGTCAATACATTCGTGAACACCCGCTTCCGGCAGGTAGAGATGCATACTGCCAAAGCCTGCAATACCGCACATCATCGGATCAACCACCGTTTGTACGAAAGCACAGGCCAGGGCTGCGTCTACTGCATTGCCGCCCGCGCGAAGAATATTTGCACCAGCTTCTACGGCGTCCGGCTGCAGGCTCACAATCATTGATTTGGGCATTGCGTGCGCTCCATAAAACGAACTGCTGCGGCAATCATACGGGTACCTGGTGCCTTGGGGAAAGCAACAGACCAGCAATGTTGCCCTTAAGACTGTTTAGAGCGTTACTATGGTCTCTTTCCTACGGATTTGCCACGTGAACCAGAAGGCCACCACCGATAGGACAACCATCCAAACAAACACATGATGGTAGTCACCAAAAGCATCGTAGACAGCACCACCCAAGTACGCTCCGGCACCCCCGGCTGCCTGATGGGTCATGATAATGATGCCACTGAGTACGCCCAGGTCCGCCCGGCCAAAGTAGTGTTGGACAAATACAACTGTCAGTGGTGCTGTAATCCAGAAAGTGATGCCATAGCACAATGCAAACAAAATGATAGTCGTCGGTGTTGGCATCAGCATCACCAGAGTAAACACCACGATGCGCACTGCGAAACAACCCAGTGTTGGCAGCACGGGACCATAGCGATCGGTCAGAAACCCGGTTGCGAGTACACCAAACAGCCCGAAAAGTCCCATCAGCGCAAAAAGATTGCCGGCCATTGACGATGTCAGCCCCTGGTCACTGGCAAAAGCAACCACATGGGTGGCTACGAAAAAATCCTGTGCACCACAGATCACGTAGATCACGATCAGGATCCAAAAAATGTGAGTGCAAACCGCCGTTGATACACCGCCCCTCGAGTTATTCACCCCACCGCTGGTACTCCGATCGGTCGGTCGATACGCAGTCGTCGGTGCACCGAGAAACATCAGCGGCACAATGAGAACGAGCCCAAGCCCCGCCAGGAGGATAAACGCGCCACGCCAGCCGATCACGTCGAGCTGCGCAGTTAACAACAAAATAATAACCAACTGCCCCACACCCATACCCGATATCGCGATACTGTTCGCAAGACCGAGTCGATCGGGAAACCAGCGACTGATCAGAACGCCGATGGGGGCCACCGAAGTTCCCGCATTCGACAACGCAAATATCACGCCGTAGAGCAATATCGCCTGAAACGGAGTCTGAATCAGACCCATCAGTGCAATACTGGTGCTGGAAACCAGCAACGCCAGTACCAGTATCACCTTGGGATTGTAACGATCCACCAGGCGACCAATAACGGGCAACACGACAGCAGAAACCACCATAAATACAGTTACCGTTAGCGACAGCGTGGTGCGACTCCATTCCAGATCATTCGCCATCGGCTTGAGCGTTAGACCGATCGTGAACCGGGAACCCCCATTGAAAAGCAACAGTAAGAAAGCCACCGCCAGCACAAAAAGCGCTTTACCAGGCGGCATCTTGAAGCCTGTCATCTGGCTGACTTCACAACAAAAAGCTCACGCTTAAGTAAACCGTCAGCCAAGGCATCTCGCCGTTCTTCGAGGTACTTAATTCGCCTTTCCACAGTCTCAGGACCGGCCGACAACACGAGTTCATTGTGGTAGGTCCGTTCGGCCTCGAGTCGATCTACCGTCAGCTGTGTAAACGACTCTGTCACGTCCTGTTGTTCCTCTACTGTCCACCCTGTTTGCGCAAGCAGCGATCGATAACTGCTCTTTGATGCTACAAATTCCGGACCAGCCTCCAATGCACGGCGGTGATCAGATTCCGACAATCTCGGGGGGATCGAAATCACACTGAACACCATCGGCCTGCCTGGACGCAATATGTTCTGACAAGCTCGCAGCACCGCCTCTTTGCACAACAGGCAACACAACAGATCCGCGTGGCATACCGCATCGAAACTAGCGTCGGCAAAAGGCAGTGCTGCAGCATCTGCTAACGCCAGCCAGACAGATGAATTACTGGTTTCTTTCATCCGCCTCGTTTGGGCAATCTTCAAGCCGAAAGCCGGGAGATCAACCAGGGCCAAGTCACAACCCGTTGTTCGGGACAGATAAAGACCCGGCCAGCCGGAACCCGAACCTACGTCGAGCAGTCTGGACCCCGGCCTAAGCTCGAGTAGGACGGCCATGCGATCCGCTTCTGACCGTGTCGTCCAGCTACTGGCGCCGTAGTCACAGCCGCAGACCTGGCGCTCAATCTTCAGCATCGCGGGATGCTGCGCATGCTCGTAAAAGGCATCCATGGCATCTCTTTGCTGTTTTTCAGCTGACGTCAACACGGTCTGTTTAGCTCCATTCTCAATCTGAAATCAGGCTCTTCAAGGGCGCCCTAGACACAACTGGTCGGAGTGCTGCCGTACCAGCCACTCCGATCCCCAGTGCTCCACCGATACTCCCCAGGCCCCATACCCACCATCCTGGGGACAACGTAAACCCGAATACTTCTGTTGCCAGAATCGAGGCGGTGGCAACAGCACTCGTCGCTGCCAGCAACCCGGCAACAGCTCCCAGCAGCGCGAATTCGAAGAACTGAGTCAGCCACAAGCGCTGAGTACTCGCCCCGAGTGCTCGAAGTACCGCAGCATCCCGGCTGCGCTCTGTTGCACTTGCTTGCACTGCTGCCGTCAGCACTGCGATTCCAGCCAACAGCGTGAAAATGAAAACATACTGTACCGCCACGCTGGCCTGCTGAATGATCTGTCGAACCTGTTGCATCAGAGAATCGACATCAAACAGGGTAACAGACGGAAACTGATTGATCAGCCGGATCGTCGTTTCGGTGTTCTCGGCTGGCAGAAAAAAACTGGTAATGAGCATTCCGGGCCGATCTACCAAAAAGGCAGGTGTGGTAATGACAAAAAAATTAACCTCGAAACTGTCCCAGGCAACCTCTCGCAGGTTGCTCACCCGACCGGTCAGATCGACCCCGGCAACACGGAAGGTCATCTCATCACCAATACCAACGCCGAGGGTCTGCGCAAACTCTCTTTCCAGCGATAACAGGTGCTCATCGTTCTGGCCCGCTGTCCACCATGTTCCGCTGACGATGCGGTTGGTTTGTGGAAGATCGCNTGAGGGCGAGAGATTGAACTCGCGGGCGGCAAAACGCTGAGCTTGAAGTGTGGCAAACGACTGTGGCTCCACTGGTTTNCCGTTGTGCCCGACCCATCGACCCCGGGTCATAGAATACAACCCCGGCGTGGTCAGGTTCTCCTCGGCAAAGAATTTCGTCAACGAAGNNCGCTGGTCAGGCTGGATGTTCATCAAAAACCGGTTTGGTGTATCGCTTGGGAGCGAATTCATCCAGCCCTCCATTAACTGTGTACGCATGACTGTCACCATCAACAACGCGGTAATGCCAAGACCAAAAGCAAGTATCTGTATCACACCCATTCCGCGTCGACCCCCCACAGCAGACATAACATATCGAGTGGTCGGACGCGAAACCCGAATCTTTGTGACCAGCCAGAGGATCATCCATCCCCCAAATGTAA
>JGI24815J26687_1000191_pt1 | contig 14211 bp, 12 predicted proteins | sample METZYME_3_150m_FD_26687 | JGI IMG/M metagenome (IMG submission 26687) | reverse complement strand
TCTTCTTCTTCTTCTTCTTCTTCTTCCTCTTCCTCTTCTTCCACATCATAGGATTCTATGTCCGGTTCAAGCTCTATTTCAAGGGATTCCTCTTCCTCTGCAGGCATTTCTTCTGCTGCAGCTTGAGTTTCTTCAACAGGAGCAGACACTCCTGAAGGTCCGAGATAACCCTCGCCGGCTGCACCCGCAAACTGAGATGTGGACATGCGCTTTTGAATTTGTGCTGGACTTGGAACCACAATTACTGCNAGCAANAGCAAAAATGCAATGCCGAAAGTAATACTATAAACCAACCCATTTACATACAGGTCGTGGCGATTTTTATCAAGATAATAGGTTGTCAGCTCCATACCCCGATAAACAACATAACTTGTTTCCGAGATACCGNTATAGCAGATTAGAATTCCGCCTACTGTTGCCGCAAGTCCGCCGAAGACGGCAAGAAGATATAAGTTAAGATAATTGACAGGCATTTGCACCTCTGAGATTGATCATTATTTAAAATGGGGATTATCGCCGTTAAAAACCAGACTTTCGGAAAACAGAAAGCCAGGCAACGAAACGGCCTATTCCTCTTGATCATTAATATCGTCAGAAATGCAAATAACTTGAACGCTAATTACCAGACTGTTTTAAGCACGCCACCATCAACGGCAAGACTAGAACCGGTACATAACTTGCAGCATCAGAGAGCAAAAATGCTCCGCATCGTCCAAATTCTTCAATGGTACCGTAACGTCCCAGCGGAATATTGGTGTGGTTTACCTCTTGTATTTGTTCAATTGAAACCCCCTGCTTTTCAGAATTCAAAGCGTCCAAGCTTCTCACCCGATCCGTGTTGATACGTCCGGGCATCAGATTATTGAGACGAATGTTATCCGCAGCAAGTTGCTTGGAGAGGCTTTTAATCAAACTGGTAACTCCGGAACGCATGACGTTCGAGAGAATCAGCACGTCAATCGGTTCTTTGACAGACATTGAGGTAACCGTCAAAACAGAGCCACCTCCACGTTCACGCATTGATGGTAAAGCTGCCCGGATCATGCGCACAGCACTAAAAAGGTTTAGTTCAAATGCCGCCTGCCAGTCCTCATCAGAAAAATCCTCAAATTTCCTGTGGGTGGGCCTCCGGCATTGACTACAAGTTTGTCGATTCCTCCAAATTCTTTAAGAGTGGAATCAGTCCAGTTTTGGATAGATTGAGGATTTGACGAGTCCAGAACATTTGCTAAAACCTGTACTCCGGTTTCGTTCCGGAGTTTTTCGGCTGCTGCTTCAATATCCTTTTCAGTACGGCTGCCAATTGATAGTGAAGCACCTTCCTGGGCCAGTGCTTGAGCGATACCATAACCCAGTCCTTTACTTGAAGCCGCCACCATGGCGACTTTCCCTTTGAGTTTTAAATCCATTTTTTCTCCTTTTAAGGTGAATAAAAATAATGAGTGTAAATACTTATTGAAATGTTTTACCTCGACGGAGTGCCGGAAGCAACAACAGCAAAAATAAAAAGATAAATCCTGCCCAAACCCATTCTGCATATTCACGGTAAAACGAAAACTGGGATTGAAGCTGTACTGTAGAGTTTAGTGTGCCTTCTTCAAAAAGTCCAAGCTGTTGGCTCATGTTTTTACCGTTTGCAGCAATGAAGAGGCTTTCTCCATTATTGGAAGCAAAGACAACCGGCACCCGATTTTCGATAGCCCGCCAACGCAAAATCGCGACCATGTTGTCAGATGCGGCTGTGCGTCCAAACCAGGCTAAATTACTGAGGTTCAGCACCAGGTTTGAGCCATTAAGCACCATACCTCGCATGACTGCAGGATTAAAAATATCGAAACAAATAGGTGCAGAAAGCTGAATATTTTTCTCCAAAGGGAAAACTGTGTATTCCGTTCCTCGATCAAACTCAGACATATTGGCAATGTTCTTCCGGAGCCATGTGGCGATACCCGGAAACCAGTCTGAAAAAGGAATCATCTCTCCAAACGGTATCCGGAAAATTTTGTTGTAGCGTCCCAGAACTTTACCTTTTTTGCCGACCAGCACTGAGACTCCATAAAATTTATTACCGGTTTGAGTCTGTTCCCAGTCCACAGTCGTAAATAAGATGTTGGTTTGATGTTCCTGTGCGAAAGCTGAAACTTTAAGACGAGAGTTGTTAGACTTGAAAAAAGCATCCGGAAAGACGGATTCCGGCCAGACCAGCAATTGTTCTGTGCCTGTGTTTTGAGGAAGTTCTGCGAGCGCTTTCCTCGAATCAGTCAGGAGGCTTTCCAAATTCTGCTGCCGTTTTGAATGAGCAAGTTCCGGATTAGAAGCAAGATCCTGAAGTGAAAAATTAGGCTGAATTACGATTACGGTCAAGTTTGAGCTTTTTCCGTTGGGTTCCGTAAATTTTGTTTCGAGGTTGTTAGTTCGCCACGCACCGTAACTTAAACCGAGAATCCATAAAAGCAAATATAGAAATGAGGCCTGCAGAATTTTTTGTGACTTAGTTTTCCGGATTTCCAACGCAGCCAGCCGATCAGCAGGAAAGTCAAACCAGCGCTGTAAAGAAGGAGTCCGGAAGATCCGATTATATCCGCAAGTTGTTCAATCCATGGAAATTCGGAGAAGGTTAATGCTCCGTAATTCCAATGAATTAAGCGAGGATACCAAGGATCTAGTGCGAGTACAAATGCGAGTCGAAGCGGTAAGTCCCAGTTATTGAGTTTAGGGATTAAAAGCAGCGGAATTCCGAAATAGACAAAAAGCTGAAAACCTACTTCAAGTCCGTAACCGACTGCTGTTATAATTAAAGCCACCGGCCAGGGGAGGTGCCCAAAAACGTGGGTGCTGTTGGTTATCCAATAGCCTCCAATTGATGCGGCAATTCCTCCGGAGAGCCAACAAATCCCAAAAAAAAGCAAGGCCCGTTTCCGGAAAGATAGATCATCTTCCGCATGGAGTTTCTCCAAAGTGAAGATCAAAGGAAACAAGGAAATTATTCCCAGCCAGTGTGTGCCAAATCCCGGTGCATTCAGGCCAACCATCACACCTGAAATTAAACTTCCCGTCCAAATGAGTTTTTGTAAATTTGGCAGGACGTTTTTGTTTTTGGCGGTTTTGTTCATGATTTGTAGTGACCGACTTGCAAGCTTTTGACGTTAGTGCTTAAAATGGTTATCACTGATTTACATTGACAGGAACATTCCGCACATTTGTGGTAAATATAGGATAGCTGATGATTAGTTTAACACCATATTCTCGTGAAAATCCTGTAAAAATATCCCAGGAAGAGTATGAAAAGCTGGTTCATATGAATGAAAAAGGCTGGAGCCATTGCGATTCAAAAGAAGAGTGTCTAGCAAAACTGCATTATCTCCGTGAAGGATTTGCTCAGGGAAAAATTACTGATGGTGATTTCCATGAACGGGAAGAAAAGATGGTTGTCGGTTACTGGAACAGAGGAAGTTGACAACAAAGANTCTTTCTCAGTTATAGTCTTAAAAGCGGGATTTGATCACCGCAGTAGTTTAAGCAGTTCATCGTTACCACTTGCTTCCGCCAGCGTTAAAGCACTCTCACCGTCAGGTGTCTGGACGNCGGGTGAGGCTCCAAGTTCCAGCAGATTTTTAATGATTTTCACTTTTCCACGTTTTACTGCAATCATCAGTGCTGTTTCCCCAGCGCTGTTAAATGTATCCAACAGAACTCCCCGAGAGATTAGTTCATGCATTATCCTTGAAGCACTTTCTTCTTTTTGTCCGGAACCGTAACTGGAATCGTTGTCTTCATTTTCTACATCACTCATCGCCATCAAGTGCCAGATGCCGTTACCGTTGGAATCTTTTTGATCCCCTTTTTGTCCAGCGTCCAAAAGCTGAATTACAACCGACAGATGATTGTTGGTTGCAGCAAGCAATAAAGCCGATCTTCCGGAGGAGTCTTTTAACATTGGGTCAGCACCAGCGTCCAACAAAAGACCTGCACTTTTTCCATGACCATTCAAAGCTGCAACCATCAGAGCTGAATGATGAAACATCAAATCTAAATCGTTAATTACAGCGCCTGCTCTCAACAATCCCAGCAAAACCTCAGCATGTCCATTTCTGGCTGCCTGAATCAAGGGAGTCCCGCCTTCTCCACTCATGTCAAATGCATTGGCATGAAGATTTGCACCTTGTGAAAGTAGCATTTCAACCACAAATAGATGCCCATTTTGAGCTGCTCTCAGCAGAGGCGTTTTTTTATTAACATCTTCTGCGCGTATATCTGCTCCGTATTGTATCAGCAGTTCCGCAATTTCACGAAAGCCTTTAGAAGCGGCAAGTATCAATGCGGATTCTTTCCAGCGNTTTCTATTTTCAACTTTTGCTCCAAGCTCTAGCAGCAGTTTAACTAGCTCAAGATAACCGTGAACTGCGGAGATCATTAAAGGTGTATTCCCTATAAAATCAGTAGTATTCAGTTCAGAANCCTGACCTCCATATGTCGGGTGACGCAGCATTATATTTACTAAGTTTACTTCTCCGGTCATAACCGCTAACATCAGCGGGGTCTGTCCCTGTGAATTCTTTAAGGCTGGGTCAGCCCCATGTTCCAGCAAAATCCTGGCGGTTTCCCAATGTTTTCCTTGTGAAGCAAGGGCTAATGGTGTTTCATTCTGTGCAGTGAACTGATCAATTTCCGCATTTTCNTCAAGTAGAAAGACAACCATTTCGCTGTAACCACGCTGGGATGCGTAGAGTAAATTCTGATTTAGATCAGCACCGTGTTTGATCAATGTCTTTGCAGTAGAAAAATGACCCTGCAGTATTGCATGTGCCAAAGCAGTTTTCCCGTGTAGATCTTTTAATTTCACATTTGAGCCTTTTATTAACAGGGCTTGTACAACATTTTCGTGTCCTTGAGAGGCTGCCCAAATAAGTGGTGTTCCCCCATCAGATCCGCGTACGTCAATACGGGCTCCATTATCTGCTAACAGGCTTACAATATCAGGATGACCCTTGAGAGCAGCCCAGGTCAGTGCCGTCCATTTGTCCTTATCCTGAGCTCCGAGATCGGCACCTTTGTTGATGAGAGTTTTTACGGTGTCAATATGTCTGCCTCCTGCTGCCAGCATAAGCGGGGTCCAACCGGAATCATCAGGATTTTTCTCAGGACTGCCGTTTATGTTTGCTCCACCTTTTAGCAGCAGTTCCACAATTTCCGAATGACCGTTATTTGCTGCCCACATCAAAGGAGTCCATCCCTGAAAATCACGAATTTCTGCATTTACGCGTAAATCAAGCAATATATTTACTACTTCAAGATGCCCGTGTGAGACTGCATAAAAAAGGTTTCTCTCGTTATCAAATTCTTTTTTACTGAGAAATTTAACCATGGATAACTGCTTCTTTTCTGCTGCATAAATCCAGGCGGTCCAACCATAGCGGTCACGAAAATCCAGTCTACTTTGCTCTCGAAGTAGCAGTTTGGCAATTTTAATATGGCCTTCACTGGCTGCGACCATCAAAGCTGTTTTTTCAAAGGAATTTTTGGCATTTACTTCAGCACCTTTTTTGAGCAGAAAACTGGTCAATTCCAAATCTCCCTGAGCAGTTGCTGACATCAACGGTGTGTTTTTTTTAAGGTCAGGCGTATTGACTGGAATTCCGGATTTAATCAACAAGCTCGCTGTTTTCAAATGTTTGTTGCTTAAGGCCAGTAACAGAGCATTTTTTCCTTGCTTGTCAACTGCCACCAAATCGGCTCCGGAAGACAACAATTTTTTCACTGTTGAATCCAGACCGTACATTGCTGCGAGAAGCAGCGGGGTTCTTTGGAATTCGTCTTCAAGAGTATCTGTTTTTGCTCCAGCATTCAGCAGTAATTCCGCAATTTTTTCATGTCCTGATCTAATTGCCCAGATTAAAGCAGTTGATCCATTGAGCGAAGTTAAATCTACTTTAATTCCACGTTTAAGTAAGTACTGCACAATCTCAAAATGACCGTTCTGTGCTGCATACATCGCGGATGACATAGACAATTTATTCTGAAAGTCAGCTCTGGCACCGTGTCTCAACAATGTTTTGAGAATTTCAAGTTCACCTCGTTCTGCGGCAAACATTAAAGCAGTCCACTGCTGATTCGTTTCTGCATTTGGATTTGCACCTTGCTGGAGTAAGAAGCTGACGGTATCAGAATGTCCTTTATATGCAGCCTGAATTAAGGCTGTTTTACCGAGGGTATCAGTATCATTCAGGCGAGCTCCTTTTTCGACAAGAAGTTTTACAATTACCTGCGCTCCAATTCCGGATGCAAACATAAGAGGAGTTACTCCGTGAAATTCCTCAGTTCCGCGAATGTTTACGCTGACACCATTGGACAAAACACTTTCTACTGCAGACACGCTGTTAAGTATGGCCAACATCAGGCGGGTCCAGTCATCACGTCCTTTTATACTGATTAAAAAATTTTCCAGGCGGTGACTTTCCTGACGCGTAATTTGATCTGCAGAGCTTTGCGCAAAAGCCTGAGATGAAAAATAATTTGCAGAGGGAGTTTGCAGTAAAGCTGAGGCTGCAAGAGAAAAAAGCATCAACTTCCGAACTGAAGATACCAATGAGGAGGCACGGAGGCAAAAAGTTTGTGACTTCCGGAACATCCTGAATGAGGAAATTTTACTCATTGTTTGGTGTTGTGGCAGGAGAGGACAAACCATTTTCAAGTTTAGCTTCTGTTGAATGCAGGCTACCGCTGATGTTGAGTAAAAGACCTGTTAAAAACATGGCAACCACTAGAGAAGTACCACCGTAACTAATGAAAGGAAGCGGCAAACCCTTAGTCGGAAGCAGGCCTACTACAACAAAGAGGTTAAGGATTATTTGCAGGCTGAGAATTGTAGTTGCTCCAAAAGCCAGGTGTTTTCCAAATGCATCCTGCGCATTCCACGCAATCCAGTAACCACGCCAAATAAAAACAACAAACAGAATTATCAGGACACAAATCCATAAAAATCCTAATTCTTCTCCAATGATGGCAAAAATAAAATCGGTGTGAGCATCCGGAAGAAAAAGTCGTTTCTGCAGGCTCTCACCAAGTCCTCTTCCAAGCCAGCCTCCTGTTCCAAGTGCAATGAAGGATTGAATAATTTGGAATCCGGAATTTTGTGGATCATCCCAGGGATTCAAAAAAGCCAGCATCCGCCTTACCCGATATGTGTGTGAAGCAATCAGGAGCCCGCCGATAATTCCTACACCTATGAGGCTGGTGGCAATATGAATAGGGCGACCTCCGCCGACGTAGAGCATCAGCAAAATAGTAGTTGCGATCAATACCACTGTGCCAAAGTCCGGTTGCAACAGGACCAGGAAAAGATAAATTCCAGTGACAATGAAGTTTGGTGTTAGACCGCGGAAGAATGAAGCCAGTACTTCCTGTTTGCGTTCCAGATAAGAAGCTACGTAAATAATCAACACCACTTTCAGCAATTCAGCAGGCTGTAGGCTGAATGAACCTATGCGCAACCAGCGTCGTCCACCTTTAACCTCGTGTCCTATTTCAGGTATCAAAACAAGGATCAGCAATACCAGCATGGCCAGCATAAACCAGATAGAATACTGCTGCCATTTGTGATAGTTAACGATCAGCGCGACTCCCATCACGGCAAGTCCAACGAGCATGTGAATCAGGTGTCTATACAAAAAGTATTGACCATCATTGTATTGAAGATCAGCATAAACTCCACCTGTGCTGTAAATCATTACTGTACCCCAGGACAGCAAAAACAAGGTTGCTCCTATCAGCGGTAAGTCATAGCGGGTATGCATATTTTAGCAGGGAAACGAGTGTGTGTTCTGTACAGAGCAAAGTAATAATTTATACAGTGAAAATTAGTTGAAAGACTGACCAGAACGATTAATTTACAAACAATAAAGTATATCGTTGATCTTAAGAAGATTCAAATGCACATTTCATGAGTTTTTGAGCTAAAGCCTCAAGTTGCTGCGAATTTTTATCACGTTCCGTAAATATTTCGATAACTGCGGATTTGTTTTCAATAACAGCTTGTCGATAATCTTTAACAAAAGCGCTGATCGAATCAGGTCGAAAATAATTCAAACCAAACATTTCAGCAACTGACAGGAAGTCATTGGAGTGGGGTGTGCCGAAAAAAGTTTCGAAAATGTCTGTTTGCTTTGCTACAGGCAGGAATGAAAAAATACCTCCACCGTGGTTATTGAGTAAAACCACAAAAACGGCTCTGAAGAATCCGCAAGCAGTTTGAAAGAATTTAAATCATGTATAGCGGATAAATCCCCTATCAACAGGCTTACCGGGCGTTGAAGTCCTGAGGAGTAACCGCAGGCGGAAGCGATGAGTCCGTCAATTCCACTTGCACTACGGTTGAGGGCCGCTGGAATTTCTGCTCCTTTTCCGGATCCAAGCATATCAACTGCCCGGACAGGAATGCTGTTGCCGATGAAAAAACCATGAGTTTCAGGAATTATTTCAGTCAGCCTGCGTGATAATGCAAAATCATCAATCTCCTTTTTTTCAGAATATAAAGGAAAATGCTGCTCCATTACAGCTTCAACTTTTGCAGAAGCCTGCAGCCACTGTTGTGTTTTTAGGGGAATGACATCTGCTCTCTCTGCAAGTTTTAATTCAGCCACAAGCTGCTCACAAAATTCTGCGATTCCGCATTCAATTTTCCAGCGGAAATTATGAGATTGATCGTGGCGTTCAGCATGATCCGCGATCCAGACCATTTGTGTTGCCGGATTTTCCCCCCAATGCGTGAGCCAGCGTTTCGATGTGGGAGGAAAACCAATGTGCCAAACTGCTTCAATTTCCCAGTTTGCTGAATCCATATCCTCGATTAACAATTGATCATAATACGTAATCCTGTTCGGACAATTCTCTCCCAATCGTAGACCGGAAGTGACATCCGCAAATACCGGCCAGGCTAACTCTTCCGCAAGATTTTTGAGAGAATCGAGGGAGTCAGCAGGTACTCGTCCTATGCTTAGAATTCCGGACTCAGGACGGTTTTTTAACATTTCTTTTATTTCTGAGTCTGGTAGAACTTTGCTGAAAGCGGTATTCCGGACATATACTTTTTGTGCCGTAATCGTCTCAACTTTGCTGTTTGTTTGCTTTTCAGCATTTTCGAAAAAAGGTTCACGGAATGGGAAATTCAAGTGTACCGGACCGGACAATGGTTGCAGTGTTTTGGAAACTGCATGGTCAATTGTGGAAAGTAATGCTTCAGTCGTGAATTCCGAACAAGGGCAACCAGGGTCAAAAAACCAGCGGACGTGTGTTCCAAAAAGAAAAGTTTGGTTAATGGCTTGATTGGCTCCGGTTTCACGGAGTTCAGGNGGACGGTCAGACGTCAACACGAGCAGTGGTATTTGGTCAACAGATGCTTCGATAACCGCCGGTAAGTAATTTGCTGCAGCAGTTCCGGATGTGCAAATCAGCACTGCAGGACGCCCACTCGCACGGGCATGACCGAGGGCATAATAAGCGGCGGCACGCTCATCATAGAAAATCACAGATTTTGCNCGCGGATTTTTTGCGACAGCGACTGTTAAAGGCGCGGAGCGCGATCCCGGGGAAATACAAAAACATTCCGTATCGTGCCGTACCAATTCTTCAATAATCAGTTCACCCCAATGTTCATTCCAGTTCACGATCGTCCTAGTAAATGTTGCCAACTTTGGAGTTTGTCCTCAATCTCCCTCCACTCTTCTTCCGGAACCGAGCCTTTAACAATTCCTGCTCCGGTAAAAATTCTCAATGTGCGCCCGCATAATAAACCGGATCTAATTCCCACAGCAAATTCAGCCTGACTGCTGCTGATCCANCCAACAGGTCCTGCATACCATCCACGGTCAAATGGTTCCAGTTTTCGGATCAGTGCTCGTGCCTCTGTATCAGGTACTCCTGAAACAGCAGGGGTCGGGTGAAAAGCAGGCAGCAGATCTGAATCATTGATCTCCTCACGCAAGACCCCCTGCACCTTGCTTTGCAGGTGTTGAACATGCCTCAGCGGGAGACGTTCCAAATAACTTAAGCGTTCAGTTTTCCGGCAAAACTGCTGGAGCAAACCTTCCATACGTTCCAGAACCATCAAATGTTCGCGCTGCTCTTTTTCACTTTCACGAAGTTCTACAGCCAATCGTTTATCTTCTTCCAAGGTTTGTCCACGGGGACGTGTACTGGCAATTGCTTCACTTTCAATTTTATTTCCCGTTCGTCTGTAAAGTAACTCAGGTGTGATGCCCAAAAATGATTGATGCGGAGCAAACTGAAAGCAAAAATGAAAAGCTTGCGGCGCTTGACGTCGCAGTTGAAGCAGGAGTTCAGTCGGATCATAGTCACGCGCCAAACTAAAAACTGCGGCACGTGCGAGTACTACTTTAGCTAANTTCCCTGAAGAAATGTTTTCAAGACCCTGTTCAACCAGGTNACACCACTGNCGATATTCAGGCAGGTCATGACGNTCCAGNCGGATCAAAGGACTATCCGGAATTGAGATTTCTTCCACACGAANGGACTCCAGCATTTTTTGCAAAAGCAGCAGCTTTTCGTGNATATCNTCTNCGTAATAGATATGACAGGCCAGGATTGCTTTTTCAGCAACAATNCTTAATTCGANCATCGGCAAAGTAAAATGTGCTGTCCCCCAATCTTGCCATTCTGTTGATGTAGAAGCCTTTGAATCAAAACGCATTCCACCAAAAAAACGGACAGCTTTTGGAGAATTCTGCAGATAATCACTCACAGTCAATAATATTTTTTCGTAACCATCTTTGCCGTCTTTAACTTCAAGTGCAGAACCAATTCCGGCAAACTGTTCTGTTTGACTGCGATTTTCCCAAAACACNTTACGTTCACAATCCTGCAGCGTCAGCCATTCCAGCGGGTGTGCATTCCCCACTGCTACTTCCAGCCGTACAATTTTAGAATTACTTGCGCCGGGTTTCTCATTTGAGGTAGCCCACGTATTAAGTTTTTTTAATAACGCACAACGAGCTTCTTCAAGTGATTGGTATATTTTGGCTTTCACAGTTACGGTTCAGATCAATTATTAGCAGGTTTGTATGCAACATGAACAGTGGAAGCCCCAAAAATGAAATCATGGAATCCAGCTTGCTGGAAGCCGATCTCAAGCATCATACGTTTTAGTAATTCCTGATTTGGATATTTAAGCGAAGAGTGTGGCAAGTACTGAAACATTTCCTGTCCCGGCATCAACATATTTCCAATCAAAGGGACGATACTGAAAAAATATAAATTATTTAATTCTGCGATAATTGGCAACCGAACTTTCCCTACATCCAGGCTGACCATAACTCCGCCGGGTTTGAGTACACGTAATATTTCCTTTAGGCAACCGTTGAGCTCCGGGACATTGCGCAGACCATAACCTATTGTCACTGCATCAAAATTTCCATCCGGAAACGGAATATTCATGGCGTCACCCTGCAAATACTGAATTCCGGAATTAGCGCTACTTTTGGATTCAGCGATTTTAAGCATTTCTGCGGAGAAATCGAGACCGGTTACTTTACAGTCCGGATGTTGACGTAATATTTCACGGGAAATATCTCCTGTTCCGCAACATAAATCCAGACATTCTTCATCAGGTCGGAGTCCGGTTTGGCGCACAACGAACTTTTTCCAGTAACGGTGCATACCAAAGGTGATGACATCATTAAATCGATCATATTTTTGAGCGATTTCATCAAACTTTTCTTCAACGTAGTTTGATTTGTCTTCAGTTGTTGGAAGTGTATATGTCATTAATTATTAAAGATTATTTTTAACAGAGGAAAAGAGAGACAGATTTTTATCCGCAAGTTCTTTGAGGTCAAGTCGGTAATAACTCGCTAAACAACGTAGCTTACGAATTTCATTTCCAATTAACTTAACAGCGGAATACATGTCAGGTGCGCAGGCATTTACGTCCGCAATTCGGTGACCCATTTCATAATTTTGATGATTCGCCATATAAAGCTGACCGCTATCTTCATCAACTTCATTCCACCATAAATCACACTCCAGCGGAGTTGAAACTTCAACCGGTAATTTTGGTACAGAAGGCACCACGTATGGATAACCGTAGCCTGCCAAAGTCAAAGAGCAGCCAAAATTTTTTTCGGGACTCCATTCTAGCACAGTAGTTTGATTGCGTACGACATTCAACAGAGTTTGAAGAGGGTTTTTTAGCATTCTCAACAGGAGAGCGGTGGTCGTAACTCCGAGACGAATGTTATATTCAATCGCATGCCAGACACCGTTTTTTCGAATCGCGGTGACTTGTAAAGGGCCGGTATAGCCGGTTTTTTCAAACCATGGTTTTAGTGGATGAATTAGTTCTCGTGCCAGTCCATATTTATCCTCCGGATCCTGTTCAACAATTCCGGCCAGCGGAGCACCGGCCAGCGGCCCCATATCGCCTGTAAAAGCACGTTTGAATTCCTGATTTGTAACTAAACTGCTGATTTCACCACCACTGATAAAAACAAAATGCCCTGCTTCTTCTTTTCCGAGATATTCCTGCAGAAACAATCCTTCCGCATAATCCACCCGTTCAATCCAGCCTAGTGTATCAGTCACACTTTCGCAGATTATGGCGTGGATTGGACTGAATGGAGAGCAGATCGGATTTTTCAAAACATAAGGCCGGGGATCATCCTGCATAATTTTGCGGGCCTCCAGTCGATTCTGCACATGGTGAAAAGCGGGTACCGGGATTCCGTATTGTCTGCACAATTCGGAAGATTCCTGCCGTGAGATTTCTATACGCATTGCATCATTAACAGGACTAAAAATCGGCCAACCCTGCTGGACTAAATCTGCAGCCCATGGTTGTTCTGCCCAGGCCACTGCCTGCGGAATTATCAAATCCGGTTTAAATTTTTCAAACAAAGGCAAAGGCGATGGATGATCTTCAGCACTCCATGTCTGACCGAGAGCAGAGGGGCCGTAGTGGCCATAAGGACGTGTCAGATAACAGGCGGTTTCTGCTCCATCTTCCTGCAGGATGGACTGTACCGCATGTGCAAAAGCACCTACTCCCAATACCATCACACGAGAAGTCATAACAATTTTATCTAAACTGAATGTAGAAATAATGCCGATGCCAGCAGGAATGATCCCAGAAAGTAGGAAAATCCGCCCTTTTTTAGCAAGGCAAAAAAAGCAATTTAACCAAGATTGATACTAACATACAAAGTTATATTCTCCAAGCCGTCTCTCATTGAAAAACGCATACTAGTTCCTTGATAACAGCTTTTGATGGGGTGATAAATATTTGCGAATGGATCATGCGTGGAAATTGTTTAAATGACTTCCGCACGTAGAAATCCAATTGGCGGGTTGCCCTTCGACTTGAATAACATCTCAAACTCCGTCAGAATATTGTGTTCATTGTATTCACTANCGTGCAGATCAGAAGTGTGTTCTACAATCGTGTAGGTTTTGAGCTGTTGCAGGATTTCAGTAACCGTTTCAAAATATTCGAGATGATCCGTTTTAAACATTAGTTCACCTTTGGAACGGAAAAAGGGAAGCATTCTGTTTAGAAATTCAGCGCTCAGTATACGATGTTTGCGGCGGGATTTTTTAGACCATGGGTCAGGGAAATTAATGTGCATGCAGTCCATACTGTTGTTTGGCAGGTATTCATACAAAAACTCACCTCGCTCACGCATCAACAGGATGTTGTGAATGTTTTGCTCTTCCATTTTTTTGGCAGCAAGTACGAGTCTTTTGTAACGTAATTCTAATCCGATGAAGAAGTCCTGGGGATTTGCCTGTGCCCATTCGATCAGGTAACGACCGGAGCCGGAGCCAATTTCCAGATGGACTTTTCCGGAAGCAGCAGAGATATTTCCTTTTTTGCTGTCCCAGAGTTGCTGAAAATTTTCAGGTGATGGATGCGGAATTAGCAGTTCAGGATAATCGTAAATACGAGCCATGTACGGATTGGTTTTTACTAGTTGCGCAAAAATTTCGGGATTTTCGTCACGGTGGTTTCGTGGGCGGAATCGCATGGAGACAGGAAAGATTGGGGTTAGTTGAAAATAAAAATTTAGTGTTTGTAGAAGCTGCTCATTTTTCTTATGACGGCACGGTGACACTTAAGCTGAGTGATAAGCGCGAGCTGAAATTGGCTGCTGAAATATGGGCCGGTTTGGGACAACCAAAAGACATAGCGCTTACTGACGAACA
>JGI24815J26687_1000187_pt1 | contig 14318 bp, 19 predicted proteins | sample METZYME_3_150m_FD_26687 | JGI IMG/M metagenome (IMG submission 26687) | reverse complement strand
TTGGATTTATTTTTCGTTTACTGGATTACTATCATCTGATACGTTGTATTTGCGTAATTCAAATAAAACATCATCAGTCAAATCATGTACAGGATTCCCATATAACAGTGCTACTGAACCATCAATAATAAAATCGATACTTTTTGCAGCCGCAACTTTATCTACAGCACGTTTTACTTTTGAAAGAATATCAAATTCTAACTGCGCTTGTCTGCGGTATAGTTCACCTTCAGGACCAACCTTTGTTACCTGGAATTGTTGAATCGTTTGTTCGCGGGAAGCGATTTCAACTTCTTTTTCTTTACGCCAATCAGGACTGCTCATAAGACGTTGGGTTTCGAACGCTTGTTTAATACTGTCAAGTTCAACAACCATTTTGTTATACTGCATATTCACTTGGCGATATTCCAGCTGAAGCTGGGCCTCCGCATCTTTGAATTCTTCGTACTCTGCACGTATACGATCTGATTGAACAAATCCAATTTTATTTTGGGCCGTAAGTAATATAGGCAAAATCATTGCTATAATTCCCACGGTTGTGATTGTTTTCCGAATCACATTTACCTCCTTGATTTAATTATCATCTGCCAAAAATGATTGTGTATTCCCATCCCTGAGGATTGCCATCGCCGGTAATGTCATCAAAACCGTAACCCATATCGAAACCAAGCTGTCCAATCATGGGCATAAAGAATCTTATCCCAATACCAGCAGATCGTTTAAGCTCAAGCGGATACCTGCGCGGAAATCCCAATGACTGCATAAGCCGTGTATCATTCCATACTCCGCCTGCTTCTGCAAACAACATTCCGTAAACAACCGGATTTTCAGAAAATGGCACTCTAAATTCTGTAGTATACTTTAATATTGTGTTACCACCGATACTACGCCCTTGCGATGTTGTTGGGCCAACAGCATTATCTGGATATCCTCTAAGCATCGTCCCGTAAGGAATACCGTTACCACCCATAATGAATCTTTCATAAGGCGGGATATAAGCGAAATTATCGCCGCCAGTATTTAACATTCGGATGGTACCTACTTTCAATGAACTGGTTAATACAAATTTCCAGAATGTAGGTGTATACCAGTCTAAAGTCAAAACATGTTTATGGTAATTCTCATCACCACCTAAAATACCTCCGGAAAATGTAGATTCCCATGTTGCACGTGATCCTTGGGTCGGGAACTCGGCCCGGTCACGACTGTCACGGCTAATAGATTGTCTTAAACTTATACCTGTGGATTCACGGAAAATTTCCAATATACTGATTAAGGATCTCTTCATCACCCATGTATTCAGCTTTTCTCACAGTCATTTCCCAATAGGCTCTAAAATAATCATCTGGCCATTTTAATCGCCGACCCCACTGTATTGATGCTCCTCGTGATCTTTGGTCAAATGGGTAAAAATAATATGAATTCCCTTGTCCTCTAAATGTATAAAAAATAGAAAACCCAATTCGATTTGGAGTATCCCTGAACATTGGATCCATAAAGCGTATATTAAAAGATTCATATTTCCCTGGGGTACCATAATTATTCATTACTGACATCTGTGTACCAACTTCAAATCCCACAGAAAGGACTTGTCCTCTTCCTTGGAAATTATTGAATTCAACATTTGCACCTCCAGTCATTCCATAGATACCAGTAAATCCTATATTCGCGCTAGCTTTATCAGATGATTTTTCTTGAAGGGTAATATCGAGGTCTATTTCGTCCTCATCAATAGGAATAACATTTGGACTAAGAGATGTTGGATCAAAATAATTTAAAACATGTAATTTTCGGATACTGCGTTCCATCAATGCCCGGCGGAACAAATCACCTGGGAAAACATCCAATTCTCTACGGATGACATTCTCCCGAGTTTTCTCGTTTCCATATATATTGATGTTACGTATATATACTTGATTGTTTTCTGTGATAGAAAAATGGATATTGACGGAATCTTCACCAACTGGGGTAAAGAATGGTTCAATGTTTACATACAAATACCCACGATCCATATATAAACTCTGCACGCCTTGAAACGCTTCCTGAAAACTAGATTGGCTGAAGTAATCTCCTTTTTCTAGATTTAGTACATTAGCCAAATCTTCAGTTTCGTAAAGCGTATGGCCTTCCCAAGTAACATCCTGATATTTATACCGGTTGCCTTCATCCACATTAATATGAACCACTAATCCTTTTTTCTTAGGTTCGTAATAAATTGAATCAGACAGAATTGTAAAATCGCGGTAACCTTCATCTCGATAAAAGGTAGCAAGAGCTTCTAGGTCTTCTTCGAATTTTTTTTCATCAAATGCAGCGGCCCATAAACGCCACCATGTTCTTATTTTTGTCTCTTTTAGTTGCCACCTAAGTTTATTAAGAGATAAATTTTTTCTTATGAATTGTGGTAGTGGAATCCAAGATTTTGATGCAATCCATCCAAAATTATTGGCATTCCCTCTAATCTGGATATCCTTTATTTTAACTTTTTTACCTTCTTTTATTGTGAAAACAACATCCTTTTTTCCTTCTTCACTGCCCACTACCGAAGGCTTCATTTCACCTTCAATTTCTACTAAAAAGTAGCCTTTTTCTTTATACAGGCCTTTCATTTTTTTAATTGTTTTAGTAATAAAATTAGGCTTGATCCTCATCCCTCGCTGAAAGGAAAGTTCACTCTTAAATTTTTTATCTTTAATCTTTTTGTTACCATTAAAAATCACTTCGCCCAACACAGGTGATTCTTCAACCTCAATGCTTATTAATATTCCTTCAGGTGTTTCACCATCAAAATGAATTTGTATATTGCTAAAAACACCTAATTCCCATAGGCGTTTTACCGCACGTCGAAAATCTTCTGTAGATACTTCTTGGCCATCCTGTAGACCGGCCGTGTATAACACCATGTTTTCGCTAGTAGCAATATTCCCTTCAACACGCACTTCTTTCAGCTTAAATGATGGCGGTGCCTGGGCCATGACAAAAACGGCTAGAAAAAATACGCTCAATTTTTTCATGCTGATACTTGTTCCCCTATTCGGCCAAATCGCCGCTGACGTTTTTGATAATCCACAATCGAATTTAATAGATTATCTTCTCTAAAATCGGGCCAAAAGATATCTGTTAGGAACAATTCGGTATAGGCCAATTGCCACAATAAAAAATTACTGATACGTGATTCGCCGCCAGTACGGATTAATAAATCCGGATCAGGTATATCCGCGGTGTATAATTCACTAGAAAATATTTTTTCTGAAATTTGATCTAAATGCATTTCGCCTGATAGGATTTTACCTGCAATACGCTCAACAGCCATTAATAGTTCCTGTCGACTGCTATAACTCAACGCTAAAATCAAATTCAGTCCTGTATTATTCTTAGTTATCTCAATCCCTTCTAGTATCCCCTGCCTTGAATTATCAGGTAAATCATTCAAATTCCCAATTGTAGATAGACGAACATTATTATTATTTAAGTTTCTAACTTCTTTTTTAATCGTACTTAACAGCAATTTCATGATGGCAGAAACTTCCTTTTGGGGCCGCTTCCAATTTTCATTGGAAAAAGTATACAAGGTCAAGTAGGATACACCAATTTCTCCACATACCTGTACAATTTCCCGCACAGAATTAATTCCTTCACCGTGCCCCGCAACACGTGGCAAATTGTTTGCCTTCGCCCATCGACCGTTTCCATCCATAATAATAGCGATATGCGCTGGTAAATCCCCTAGTTCCACAATTTTTTTTCTCAGCGATTTATTCATGAATCAGGTTTCATAAAACAAGTGAAAAAAACGAGGGCAAAATTACCCTTTCCGACGGGTGCAATCAATGAATAAACACTATAGATTATTCAGGTAACTCATACAATTCTGCTGTGTGGTGATCAAATGGATTGAGCCTATCAGGTACAAGCACATCTTTAAATTCCGATTTACATTTATAACATTCAACAGAATCTTTGACACGGCGATATAACAGATAATCAACGATGGAAAGGACAAGTAAACTGATCCCATATGTCCATGGGACCAAAAGTGCACCGATTAAAATGACGATGCATCCAATGGCTTGGTTAAAATCCTTTTTCCGATAGAAATGTTCACAGCCACATACAGGACACTCAACAAAATCTAAATTACTTTCAAATAAAACTGGTTTTTGACATTCATTACAATCAAGAGCTTCTGGAAATGACTTTGTCTTTTTACAAATTTCGCAATCGAGTCGATTCACAATAAAAATCCATATCGGAGTAAGTAATATTTGTATAACAGATCACCAAACAAAATGGATAAAACAGAAATATATAAAAGTCCGGTAGCACTTTGGGTGGCCTGTAATTTTAAAGTTTTCCATATAAAGATATTTAAAACAATGGGGACGATATTGCCCATAAAAAATGCCACCAACAGCAAGAANCCTTCAAATTGTAGCATGTATGCCCAGAGGCTATGACTTATTCCAAATGAATCAACAAAAGAATCAATTGATATAAAAAANACATCCCAAATAGTGCGGATAAATAATAAAACCCACATTACAAGTGTAGCTTTTTTTAACAATTTGATGGGTAAAGCGACAACATTTAAATACCAATGTCCCAGAATCATCGCAAAGAATACTGCTGCTGTAATTGCCGAACCCAAAAGAACGATAAACCACACACCATAGGAATAAAAATCAGGAGTCAGGTTATTCACCACCTGAATCATTGTAACAATAGGTTATTCACCACCTGAATCATTGTAANAATNCCAAAAATTGAAATACTTGTAATTACTATATTATTGATATGGTTGGAATTCCAATAAATGGCCGTAATAGACATGATTGCGCCAAACCAAACCCAAAGATAAATTTCACTAACAAAGTCTGGATTAAGAAAGTGGAATGTGGTCACTCCTATTGCACCTACGATACAACACATACCAAGGTTAAACCGATAAAAACCATTGTCGATCGTTCTGAAAGGTGTGATCCAAAGAAAGAAAGGATAAACAAAAGCGAAGCCCAAGAAGATGAGCGTAATTATATCAGAAAATGAGCTGAACATTAGTTCAGGACATTTACAATCTTTTCAGCAATGGATCGATAAATTTCGGACACTTGTGATTCAGGATTCTTACTTGTAATAGGTTCACCAGCATCAGTGGCTTCCATAATTTCTTGCGAAATCGGAATTTCACCTAACAATTGTACTTCTAATCGATCACTTTCGGATTTTCCACCACCACGCTTAAATAAATCAATCCGAATTGCAAATCCCCCATCAGGTTTTACATCTACAGGTTGACCTTCTATTGAAATTGCACGACCACCTTCAACCTGACCTTTTATAAACAGGCCAGACATATTTTCAATAACACCCAAAACAGGTGTGTGTACTTTTTTAAACATATCGGCACCCTTACGTACATCAGCCAATGCAATATCCTGAGGTGTAGTAACAATGACTGCTCCATTAATTTTCAATTTTTGAGTGAGGGTAAGCTGAACATCCCCAGTGCCTGGGGGGAGATCAAGAATTAAATAATCCAATTTCCCCCATTCTACATCGCGAAAAAATTGTTCTGTCATTCGAGCAATCAATGGACCACGCCATATCACTGGTGTTTCGTTCCCACTAATAAAACCAAAACTCATGATTTTTAGTCCCATATGATCTAAGGGAATAAGTTTACGGTCCTGCGTCATTTGAGGTTGTTCGTTAGTCCCTAAAATAATTGGCAGAGATGGACCATAAATATCTAAATCGAGAAGACCAACAGAATTGCCTGCATTTTTAAGTGTAAATGCTAAGTTTGCGGCAACGGTGGATTTCCCTACACCGCCTTTTCCACTTGCAATGGCAATAATATGNTTAATTCCATCCAAAGTTGTTGCTGGTTGTTGTGCGGGGGATTGGGCTGCATCCCCGATAGTGGATGGTGCGGCATCTTTATTTACTGAAACATTAACATTGGTAAAAGCTTTTGACTTTTCTAATGTTTGGGTAACATTATTAATTACAGCAGTTATTTTCTCTTCTTGCTGAGTAGTAATCTTGAGAGTAACGTTTACAGTTTTACCATCAATTTTTACGTCATCCACCATCCCGAAAGAAACAATGTCTCGGCTGAATCCGGGATAGTTTACTGATTTTAGTAATTCAAGTACTTGATTATTATTCATAGGAAAGCAAAAAAAACGGCTGTTGAAATTACAACAGCCGTTTTATGCAAGTTTTTTTAATTAAGTAAGTCTTAACCTGGATATTCTTGGCCAAACCATTCATAATTAATTCTACTGAACTTGTGCCATTCCTCAGGGACTTCACTTTCTTCAAAAATAGCTTCTACAGGACATTCTGGTTCACAAGCACCACAATCAATACATTCTTCTGGATCAATATAAAGTTGTTTTCCCTCAGGATCAAAACCATCTGCTTTTGCTTCTTCACCAGCACCGGTTTTATCATCTGGTCCATGTATACAATCTACTGGACAAACTTCCACACAAGCAGTATCGCAAGTTCCAACACATGGTTCAGCTATAATGTAGGTCATCGTTTTCTCCTATAAAGTTCTCAAAACGTCGGCAAAATTAAATCACTTTATTAATTGACAAAAAGGGTTTTGGTGATAAAAAACAAATTTTCGTACTTTTTGTACTGATAACTCAACCCTTTATCATGGCAAATAACTATAAATACGATCATTATAAAACAGTTCCGGAACCAGCCGATAAGGTTAATTTCAAGAAAAAGAAACCAAAATTAATGGCTGTAGTCGACGAGGACGGTTGTACTGGATGTCAGGTTTGTGTACCTTTTTGCCCTGTAGATTGTATTGAGCCCGTTCCAAATGAAAAATACGGGATTCCGATTGCACCGGTTCAAGTTCGCTTTGATGAATGCATTGGATGTCAGATTTGCGCAAAAGTATGCACAAAGTTAACTTGGGATGCAATCCGTATGATTAAAACTGAAGAATTTGAAGAAATTTATGATATAACTCTCTCTGGCTGATTTGCCGCCAGATAAAAAGAATACCACTCTGGTTCTTGATCAGGGGACTTCTTCCACAAAAATATTTTTATTCAATTTATCGAATCATGTTGTATTTAAATCGGAAGGTAAACACACTTTAAAATATCCAAAGCCTGGGCATGTAGAGGCAGATGCTCTAGCCATTGCTCATACCTGCNAAAAATTAATTCGCCAGGCTATAAACTTTTCCAAGGAAAAANATATTCATATTTCTGTTGCTGGAATTGCGCTTCAGCGATCCACTTTTTTATTTTGGGATAGAAAAACATTAAAACCCTTAACACCTGCACTGAGTTGGCAGGATGGACGCGCAATAGATATAGTAAAAAAATTAAAAGACCGTTCAGAAACAATATTTAAAATTACAGGTTCTCCTCTTAACTCCCACTTAGGTGGTCCAAAATTTGCACACCTTACAAATAAGTCAAATTCTCTTAAGGAAAAAACTAAAACTGGTTCTGCAATTTTTGGTACAATCAGTTCTTTTATCACTCAATATTTAACCGCGAATTGTTTTATCGATGAGACGATTGCTTCTCGTTTCACTATGATGAATCTGAATACTTGTTGTTGGGATCAAGAATTGTTGGATTTATTTGGAGTACCAAAAATTTGTCTCCCACAAATAGTCTCTTCAAATTATAATTTTGGATCAATTAATATTGACCAACATGTTATTCCACTGCGTATTGTGTTAGGTGATCAACAAGCAGCATTGATTGGACAAGAAGGTTATATCCCTGGGTCTGTTGCCATGAATTTTGGCACGTCAGGATCTGTACAAATTAATGCTGGAGAAAGTATATCGTATGTAGATGGTCTAATAAGTAGTGTGTTGTTTGCTGACAAAAAAGAAAGACATTATTTACTTGAAGGAACCATTAATGCCTGTAACTCTCTTTTTTACAAGCTGGAAAAAGATCTGGAGATTCTACATAAACAAATGAACTGGCATCTTCGTTGCCAAGATACTGAGACTGATGGCATTTATGTTCCTTCTACTTTTGGGATCGCAGCGCCTTATTGGGTAGATCATACCAAAACAATTTCAGAAGGTTACGGGAATAATCTCCCCAATGAAATTGTACGCGCAGGAATGGAATCGATTGGTTTTCTTGTAAATGATATCTGGACTTTAACAAAAAAATACTTAAAAGTTTTACCTCAACATGTTACGGCCAGTGGCGGTGGTAGTAGACCGCCATTACTACAATTCATTTCGGATTTAACTGGTATGACCATTTACCATAGCGCCATGAAAGATAGAACAGCCTTGGGTGTTCATCTCCTATTAAAGAAAGCGCATATAGGACAATGGCCAAATGTTCAAAGTGATTATGAAAATAGTTATTCCCCAAGAATGAAAAAAAAGATAAAAGATAAAAAAATTAATCAATGGCACTCGGCTTTAAAGAAAGCCGGGGTGACTTAAGTTAGAGATGAGTATTCAAGAATGATTGAATTTCTTTACCAATGAACTCCCCCTTTACAATTCCTATATAATCCATATTATCATCTACGATAATGATATGAAATGGCGTTCCCCAGCTCCGAGGATCATTAAAGGATTTTCTAAATTTGAAAAATAGTGTATTGTTTGTTTTTTCTTCATCCTTTTCATTCAATTCACCTGGAATCCAGTTCATTGTTAAGCCATGTAATTGCGTGAATGCTTTTGAGGCCTCCTTAGGTGCATAATCCATTACTAATGTCATACTAAGGCCACTTGGAGTAAATTTTTCATAGAGCTTTTGAATCTCTTTCGCTTCATAATGGCAATTAGGACACCATTCTGCAAAATAAGAGATGATAGAAATTGCACTTTTAGAATCACTTTCTACCTTATCCATGCCGGATAGGGAGGATAATGGTATTTTATCTTCACTTAGTTCTACCCATTCAATGGGTGCATATTCATGTGGTCTTTCCATTTTAATTGTATCCTACAATAATTATAACAATAGTAAGGGCCAATAAACACAAGTTTCGATTTAAACTGAATTTTTGCTTCACATATTCATCATTCATATCGCTGTGAATTAGCTTTGCCCTAGACATATGAGTAAATCCAACCGCAGCAAGGCCAAACAATATTTTTAAATGCATCCATCCTACCTGGAGCCAGTGAGTTTGATCAATCATCATAAGAACACCGGTTAAAGGAATAAAAAAAGATGCCGGCATTTCAACCTTTGTAATTAGATCAAATACCAGATCTACATCGCCAGTTTGTTTTTTAGACCAAATAATAGTTACAGCAAGTGCTGTCCCAAACCAGGCTGCCATACCTATAAAATGGAGTAACCTCAATGTTGTGTAATATGTGATATTTTCCATTATTGAAATTAATATTCTAATTGATTTGGATTAAATAATTGAATTCACATCCACTTCGTTTAAATCATCCACAAGAATTGTTGGGTTTGAATTTTCCAATTCATTTCTACGCTCATGCTTTCGACATACAACAATAGATTTTGTTTGATTTTTATTGGCAGCGATAGCATCCTCTGCGGTATCGCCTACAATAATAATATCTTCAAAACGAAAAGATTTCTCCAAGGCATCCCATGCTTTTTCTCGTGCTAGCCAAGGCAGATCCGATCTCATTGCAGCATCATCTCCAAAAACACCAAATGGGAATACATCCCATAAATTAAATTTGTCCAGTTTTATTTTAGCAGTGGCCTTAATGTTCCCAGATAGTAGTCCATATGATAGTCCGGCTTGCTTTACCCTATTTAATAAATGAACACAGTCATCGTAAACAAAGGGTAAATCCGAATTATTGTAAACTGGTGCTAACTCTTTCTGATATTGATCAAAAATAATTTTAGCACCTTTGGATATTTCTCCATCCGCAATACCAATTTTAGCAAGTGCTCTTTCCACAATTAAGGGGTCTGTGGAACCGGCCACATCATCATAAGTGAGGTTGGGNGATTGGNCAAAATTTCTAACAATAATTTTATCTAATAGTTTTCGGGCAACATTCCCCGGAGATATGAGAGTCCCATCAATATCGAACANAAAAAGCTTATTACGCATCTATAATTTTGTTTTAATTAATTCCGATATTTTCTTTTTAACTAATTTTTGTAACTCTTCTACGCTAAGATTTGCATAATCTTCATTTGTGATTGGGTCACCGAAAACTGTAGTTAGAACACCAGGCTTAATTCGCCAGTCACTTTTACTTTTTGCACTATAAGCACCAAGTAGACCCATTGGTATAATCGTCACTCCAGTATTTTTTGCAACATGGAATGGTCCTTTTTTAAATGTGCCCAGTTTACCTGTAAGTGTTCGTGTCCCTTCTGGTGCAATCATCATAGAAACACCTTTTCTTATGGCTTCTTCTGCTTTAACCAGGCTAGTAATAGCCAGATCCAGGTGTTGCCTTACAATAGGAATCGCACCATATTGCTTTGCTAAATATCCCCAAATAGGGTAGGAAAATTGTTCCACCTTACCAACTCCGGTAAAGTAATGGCGTATACTTGCAACCATCATAAAAGGATCAAACAAAGATTCATGATTCATCATATATAAATAAGGACCTTTTTTTGGATCAGGGGCTATACCTTTTACGCGAAACCATTGTCCTCCAAAAAACATAATTATTCTGGATATAACTCGCGCGAGAGGATGGAGTCTATTAGGAGAGAAAAAGACAATTGAAACAGAATAAACAATTGCCCCAATTAAAAATATTATAGACCCGATAGGCCATAGAATAATGGAAAAAATCGCTCTAAACATTTTCTTTTTGGTATAATTGAAACAGTTTATGGTTTCCCTTTGAAAAGGCATATTGATCTAATTCAGACCATCGTANCCATTTCGCGGAAGNATCAACTTTTTGATTATGTTTTAGAATACAACGAAAAAGAGTAATATTCATTTTAAAATGTGTAAATGTATGGTGAATTAAACCAAGATTTTTTCCCACTTTTATAGTACAAGCAAAGTGAGTATTAATACTTTTTTTTAATAATTTTTTTGGGGATTCCCCATTTTTTAATTCAATATTTGGTAATTCCCATAATCCACCCAATTGCCCATCTACAGGTCGTTTTGAAATAAGGATATAATCACCGTATTCAATTAAAGCAGCAGCAAGGTTTCTTGTAGGTATTTTCTTTTTATATGTTTTTTTAGGGTATTCAAGAGGGTTACTCAAAATACAAGCTTTACATTCAAATTGAACTGGACAAAAATCGCAAAATACTTCTTTAGGTTTGCAGATAGTGCTACCAATATCCATTATTGCTTGGTTTATGTCTCCCGGTCGATCTATTGACACCAATTTTTTTAAAAAATTGTTCATTCGATTTTTATTGTACCTAGACAGATTTTTTATTCCCAATATTCTAGATATTACCCTGCGATGATTTCCATCTATTGAAGGATGTGGTTGATTAAAGGCAATCGACATAACTGCACCTGCAATATAATCCCCAACACCAGGCAAAGATTTAAAGACATCAAATTGATTTGGGATAATACCATTGTATTTATAGTGAATTTTTTGGGCTGCGTAATAAAAATTTTTGCATCTGGAATAATAACCCAGCCCTTCCCAAATTTTTAATAATTCATCTAGATTAGCATGAGCAACTGATTGAATAGTTTTGTAATGCTCTAACCAATTATTATAATAAGGGATGACAGTCTCAACCCTTGTCTGTTGCAACATGACTTCAGATAACCAAATTTTATAGGGATTGCTTGTTTTTCTCCATGGTAAATCCCGCTTGTTTTTATCATACCAATTTAAAATCTCTTTTGATATATTTGTATTATACAATATTAATTATTTAATCTATATTTTGAAACAATCCAATGAAAAGAGGATAATATTTCCTTTATTTCATCTTGATCTTCTAGAGGTATTTGGGAAAATAATTCAGAACCAAAACGATCGATTTCAGATTCAATTGATGAATGAAGTATTTCACCCTGCTCGGTCAAGCTCACTAAAATAGATCTTTTATCTGAGGGGTGTTTATTTTTTTGCACATATCGATTTTTAGCTAACACATCAATAAGGCGAGTAAGAGTGCTATTATCTACTCCTAACCGGTGCGACAAGGAAGTCATATCAATTCCATCTGTTGGAATAGATGAAAGGAGCATGATTTGGGGTAATGTAAGATTTAAACTTTTTGTATGCGTACGGAATAAAGATTGAAGGTCAATCAAAAATTGATTAAGTAATTCCCCAAATTCCATATTTGTATATTACAAATATATATTCCTTCAATCAAATAAGTTTAATTGACCACCGAACCATTTTCAATCTCTTTATCTGGTTCAATAAGTACAATATTACCATTACTATCCTCAGCTCCCATTACAAGTACTTCGGATTTAAATGTACCAATTACTTTATTCCCCAGGTTCATAGCCGCAATAATTCGCCGGCCTACCAGATCGATTAATGAATAATTTTCTGTAATTTGAGCACTAGACCATTTCTTTCCAAACGGTCCAAAATCAATTCTAAGTTTATAAGCCGGGGTTTTTGCTTCAGCAAAATTCTCTGCTTTTTTTATTGTTCCAACTCTTAATTCCAGTTTTTTAAAATCCTCAATATTAATCATCTTTTATATACCTTTATTCTGGTAGGGTCCATAGTAATGACATATGATCAGAAAATAATTCTTTTATAGAAGCCTGTTCATTTGGAGTTACGCCATGACCGATGAATTTTCGATGGTCAGACCTGTATTCACCAATTACATACCATTGACCAGGGATTAGCAGTTCATTTTCATGATATGTTGCGATTGGGTCTGGTCCGTTCATTCCGGTTGTCGGTCCATACATAGATATTTTACTAACAATACCATCATTTGCAAACCACGTTGAATCAGTGGAAGACCCATCACTATAAAAAGCTTTTTTCATCCCGATTAGCCGAGAATGCGCTCTAATAATAAAGGTCATATTTTCATCAGGTATGTGACGCCCAGAACTTGAATCCAATACAGTGCTGCTTGTAACGAATGAAAAATAATAAATATCTGGATTTGCAATACAAAATGTATTCATTTGTCGTGCTCCTTCAACACTGGCATCCCAAGCCACAATATTTTTTGTCCCCCACGCTGGATGTTCTCTCATACGGCTAAAATAATTACTCCAAGATTCATCGTTACTTCTTTTAAATCCCCAATGTTCAAGATCAAAACTGTAAAATGAATTACCGACTACTGCTGCAACAGCAATAAAATCCTGTAAAAATGGGATAGCCGTGGTAACAATATCAGATAAAGTAGTTCCGTTATGGGGCGTTGAAATTGAAGTTATGGATTTTATCCATTCTAAGTTCGACCTACCCATTAATTCACTTTCTTCCTCAATGCCTGAAGAGTCCACAATTGTGCTTTTCAAGAGATATTCCAACATTCGAACGGTTTGACCGCCCATACTATGACCAACAAGATGAACAGGATGTTCATTATCCCATTCCGGGTATAAACCAGTGTATATCTTCCCTTCCGGTTTACGGACAAGACCAAATAATTCAGAATGCGTTTTACCGTAATCCACTTGACCGCCTTTAATTTGATAATAAAGTTCAACAGCGCGGTCCCAGTTTGAAGAAACAGGCCCAACGCTTGCTGTAAAAACCGTATAACCTTCATCTATCAAATATTGTTCTAAATCAAATTTACCACCCCAATAACGATAGGATCCCATTTCTTCCCGTCCCCAACCCATAAAACCATGCACCAAAACAATGGGATGTTTATTTTGGGCATATATCAATCCACATATTTGAAAAATTAATAAAAAAAATACATTAACAATTCTATTCAATATTATCTGAAAACCAATTTTTTATTTGAATAATCCTTATTGGTAATACCAACCAAAAAGTATCATCATTTCATTGGTTGATAAAAATCCAAATTTCACTGTTTGGTCTGTCGGATTATCATAGGTTGCAATAAGCGTTAATCCTTCCCCGGGATTTAATTCAATGGCGGGATCATAATTTATTATGGGCGGGTGTTGCCAATCATCTGTCCAATAAATCACTTCATTATTTCTGGGACCACCAGAAATTTTAACCACAAATTCTGTCATTTTTTCATGTGCATGGGAAAACACTTGTCCAATATATATTTTGTTGTTTACATCAAATGTTTTTGTAATGGTTGTAATTTTATTGGGTGGTAAACTGAAATCCATATTGGACCATCCAAATAATTCTGCTATATGCTGCACTTTTGATTTATCAATTGTATGTATGTTTGAATAAACTTCGCCAACCATTA
>JGI24815J26687_1000179_pt1 | contig 14517 bp, 13 predicted proteins | sample METZYME_3_150m_FD_26687 | JGI IMG/M metagenome (IMG submission 26687) | reverse complement strand
CCTATATCCACAAGTAGATTCAAACCACCGCACTGAACCAAGTTGGCAGGCCCGTATCGTTTTGTGCTCACCGCAGGGCAACCAGTGCCCAGCAAGGTGATTCCCAGCCTGGTGTTCATCCGTTTTCAGCCTGTATTTGAATGTTCAAACTGATCTGATAACTCGCAAATGTCCTAATCCGGTACCAGTGTTCCATCGGCAAGCAGTCCCCTTAGTTCATGTTTAAGCACCTTGCCCATGACATTTCGCGGTAGCGCATCGACGCGGACCACCGCCTTGGGATGCTTAAACCGGGCCAGTACCCCATTGAAACACGACAGCAGCGCGGCATTATCGATGTCATGGCCTGCTTCGAGCACGATAACCGCAACAGGCACTTCACCCCACTTGCTATCGGGCATCCCGACTACTGCAGCCTCGGCCAGCCCCTCAATTTGATCGAGTACGTGCTCGAGTTCGGCAGGATATATATTTTCACTGCCAGAAATCACCACGTCTTTCTTCCGATCGTTGATATACACATAGCCATCAGTGTCGCAGTAACCAATATCACCTGTTCTGAACCATCCGTCCTGTAGTGCTTCAAGGGTCGCTGCCGGATCGCCCCAGTACTCCGAGAGCACATTCGGCCCTTGCAGCAGTAGTTCACCCGACTGGCCCGCAGGCACGTCCCGATCTTCGTCATCGACGATTCGAAAGCGCGTATGCAGTGCCCCACGGCCAGTTGAACCAACGTGGCTGAAAGCATCATCAATACGAAGGTAAAGTGCAACGGGGCCGGTCTCTGTCAAGCCATAGTTCTGGATAACCGGAACGTTGCGGTCGTGAAAAATATCGATCACCGACTTCTGAACAATGGTCGAGCCCGTCGTCAGTGATCGAATTGAACCAAGGTCTGTGGTCTTGAAGTCCGGATGTTCGGCCAGCGCCATGATGGTAGCCGGAACCAGCACAAGCCGGGTTGGACGAAGGTCCCGAATGGCTGACAGCACCATGGCCGGCTCAAAGCGTCGCTGTAACGTAACGGTTGCTCCGACATAAAGGGCGGGTGTGGTCTGAATGTTCAGTCCACCTACATGAAACATCGGCAACACGGTGAGAATATGATCCGAGATATCCAGGTCATGCATATGGACACTGTTCAAAGCATTGAACAATACGGCTTCCTGTGTCAGCACAGCACCCTTGGGCTGGCCTGTCGTACCGGAGGTATAGACCAGCAGCACGGGTGTTGTGAGATCAACATGAGGATTGCGGGTTACACGGCCCTGCGTATCATCTATAGCCGTAGCGATATCAGCATGATTACAGATCTCACAGCCGGGCAGGGTTTCTGATAACTGATGCCCAATCGTCACGTGATCATCATCGCAGACCAGTATCCTGGCCGCGGCATTTTCTAGGATATAGGTCTGCTCCGAAAGCGTCAGTCGCCAGTTGAGTGGCAATAGCAAGGCACCCAGCCGTGCACAGGCAAAGAAAAGCACCAGCATCTCGGGAGAATTAAACCCAGGTAGGCGATGCGGTCGCCCCGACCGATGTCATGACTCGCCTTGAGAACAGCCGCCGTCGTTCTGATCTGCAACAGCAGCTGGCGATAGGTGATCTCTCGCCCTTCGAATCGAACGGCAAGTTTTTCAGGAACAAAGTCAGCGTGTGTTTCGATCCACTGACAGATATCGCTGCTCATGACTCATCCGTCTCACCAGCTTCGTAAAGCGTGTCTCGACCCAGTTTGTCGAGGCACAGTTCAGCCGTCCAGGGCAGCATCAGAGAACCACAGCGGGAATCCCGGTAGATTCGCTCCAGCGGCAACGCCTTGAGCATGGATTGGCCGCCACAGGTCCGGATTGCAAGTTGAGCCAGTTCATTGGCGTTTTCCATAACGGTATATTGAGCAACGTAAGCCCGCATCACCTGATCTTTAGTCGGGCTTCGGCGCGCTTCGCTCATCACCTGAAACCAGACCGATTTTGTCTGCTCCAGCATGACCCGCATCTGCGCGACCGCCAGCTGCTTAGTCGGATACATCCTCCGCTTGATCGGTGGCATCCCAGATACTTCGCCACGCAAGTACCGGACGGTAAAGTCATAAGCGCCTTGGGCCAAACCAAGATAAGCAGGCGACAAAGTCAGAAACATGTGTGGCCACTGACTGGCTGCCTGATAGTAAATGCCGCGTGGCATCAGTTCGGATCCGTCAGGCACAAAAACGTCCTGAAACAGCAGTGTACGGCTCACCGTCGCTCGCATACCCATCGGGTCCCAGTCACCAACAACTTGAACCCCGTTGGCCGCCGCAGGAATGGCCAGGTAAAGCGTGTTTCGCCGGCTCGGCCGATCATCGTCGTTAAGCAGTTCGGTACACAGTGCACCGTAGTAATCCGCACTGCCTGCGAGCGAGGCGAAGATTTTTTTACCGTTGACCTGCCAGCCCCCCTCAACCCGATGCGCCGTGGTGCCGAACGCAACAGCGCCTGATGCGGCTGCTCCCCCTTCAGAAAACGGCTGTGCGTAGATTGCACCATCATCCAGAATTCGCCGATAGTGAATCGAGCGATTCTGGTGATGCTGTGCCCGAGTCGCATCGTCCATATCAAGGTCGTCTGTCAGTGCGCCGGACCACAAGCAGGAGCTCACGTGCATGTTCCAGGTCAGTGCAGTGGCACCGCAGTAGCGCCCAATCTCCGCTGCCGCCAGGGCATAACATCGCAGCGGTGCCCCATGCCCACCATCGCTTTGGGGTATACAGATCCCGAGCAGCCCCGCCTCGTGCATATCCCGATAGTTCTCTGTTGGAAATGATGCATCCCGATCGTAGCCGGCAGCGCGTTCGGCAAACCGGGATTGGCCCAGTTCTCTGGCCACAGTTGAAAGCTCACTCTCCTGGCNGGTCAGTTCCCANGCAGCTGCTTCGAACATCGGTGCATCAAGTCGGTCATCTACCGGACGAGCTGCCATACCTATGACTCCAAGCCTTGCTGATGTCGTTGAATAAACCCGAGCACAGTGCTGTTGAACCCTTGTGCATTCTCTATGGGTGCCAGGTGCCCTGTGTCAGTGAGTAAAACATACTCAGCGCCTGGTATCTTCGAGGCCATCTTCTCCATCATGGGTGCGGGCGCGTTTCGATCCTGATCACCTGCCAGCACCAGTGTGGGTCGCGTAATTCTGGGCAGGTTGTCCCGACCCTCGAAGGTCACAATGCATCGCATCGCTGCGCTATAGGTATCAGGCGTGATTTGATTCATGCAGGCCTTGGCCAATCTCAAAGCATCATCGGATGTGCCCGTTGCAATGAGCTCCGGAATGACATCTTCGGCGATATCGGCCATCGTCTTCCCCTCCTGCAGCGGCTTGAGACGATCAGCAACGAACTTTTTCTGAAAATCACCCGATGGATTGCCGAATGCCGGCGAAGTCTGGGCCAGCACCAGGGTCGCCAGCCGGTTCTGGTGATGGCGGGCGAATTCCTGCACCACCATACCGCCGATAGAGTGGCCAACAGCGTGCACTGTGTCGACATCGAGTTGATCCACCAGCCAGAGCATAGCATCAGCCAGCGCCGGAAAATTCATGTCTTGCAACGAATCCGACTGGCCGTACCCTGGCATGTCCCAGGCAACAGCGTGAAAGCCAGCCTGGGCAAAAACTTCCAGCTGGTACTTGAACCCCAGGGCCCCACCACCGATGCCGTGCAGAAACATCACCGTGGGACCTGATCCTGTTTCGATATAGTCGACCCTACTCACTCGATTCCGCTCCAACGAGCTGACCGCTTTCAACGACCGGCACCCCATCTAAGGCGACTGTGCACCCGATCATGGGCAAATCAAAGTGTCCCAACGTAAATCGTTTGGCAAATTCATTAGCGCCAGTTGAAAACAGAAAGTTTCCTGCGAGCGCGCGCAGTTCAGTGCCGTTGATGTCATGTTTGTCATACATGGTCAACGCTTCGTGGCGCGCATTGGGGTTCAATCCCCAGCCCACATGGGAGACCCCATAAGCTTCAGGATCGTCCCAGGCTGCGTAATACTCACGCATCAACTGCGCATCGAGTCCGTCGCCTTCGACCTGGGTCACATAATCATTCTCAATAACCAACGTAATGGGCGTTTCGATATAACGCTTAAACGTAAGATTGATATCACCCGGCTTCATCACCAATTGGCCGTTAACTGCATTTCGACCTGGAAATGCGACCAGTATCCCGCCCGGCCAGTGTGTCACGGTACCTGGTCTGTCGGTCCACCCCCACACACCGGCAACAGGACAGTCAGCAATATCGATCACCAGATCACTGCCGGCATCCGAAGTCACTGTCATCTTGTGAGCTGCCTTGGCCTGTTTAACTGCATCGCGGACTCTGGGCTTGAGATCTTCGGCTGGACGCAGGCGCTCGAGTGCTTCCGGATGCTCATTCGAGATCATCAACACCCTGGCGCCACCCTTCAAAATCGTGGGCAATTCGGTTGAATGCAGTAATCCTTCACAGGTGAGATCGATAACCATCGTCGCGCTAGCGAGCGCGCTTAATGCCGCTGTGTTCTGCTGCAACGCATCGGACGCACCAGTTGATCGAACCGGAACCGGTGCGGTCTGAGCCGGTGTCGGCATCACCACATGAAATGGTCGAGCCTTGAGATCCAGCAGGGCGAGTTCCGCAAGCTGAACATTCACAGCACGCGACTGGGTCTCAGACAGGATTGCCACCTCCTCACCTGGGGCGACTTTGCACAGCTCGAATACATCACGGAATGCATCAACCCATTTGCCTTCAATACGGTCAGTAAACATGCGTCTCTCCTTGCCCGATGGGTTCCAGCTAACCCAAATCTTCGTCCACGACAGCTGTACACTCAATTTCGACCTTGGCCCGATCCTCGACCAGGGCTGTGACTTCAACCGCAGTCATGGCGGGAAAATTCCGCCCGATAATTTCTCGATAAGCTTCACCAATTTCCTTGAGCCCGGCGATGTAAGCGGCTTTATCNGTGACATACCACGTCATGCGAACGATATGCTCGGGCCCGGCCCCGGCGGCTTCCAGAACCGCGACAACATTTCGGAGTGCCTGTGTCGCCTGCTCTGCGAGATCATCAGAATTAAANCTCTCCTCACTATCCCAGCCCACCTGTCCGGCGACATAGATCTGACGCCCCTGGGCGACAACCGCGTTCGAATAACCCTTGGGGCGACGCCAACCCTCAGGAAGTACTGTTCGGTTACCCATTATGCGCTCCTTCTTTGTGTGCCATTTCACGGAGCCGGAAACGCTGAATCTTACCGGTCCCTGTTTTGGGCAGTTCATTCACGAATTCCACCTCTCGTGGGTATTTATAAGGGGCGATCGTGCGCTTCACATGATCCTGGAGTTCAACCACCAGGTCTGATCCGGACTTAATGTTGTCAGCACACACGACATAGGCCNTAATAATAGTACCGCGCTGGTCATGCTGCCGACCGACCACGCCACANTCGGAAACCGCCGGATGTTTAAGCAATGCATTTTCCACTTCTGGNGCACCCACGTTGTAACCCGATGAAACAATCATGTCGTCGGTCCTTGCTTCATACCAGATATAGCCGTCTTCATCCATACGGGCGGCATCTCCCGGCAGATTCCATCCATCATAGACATAAGTCTTCTGGCGTTCATCAGCCAGATAGCGGCAACCCGTGGGCCCCTTTACTGCCAGTCGACCCACCTGTCCTGCCGGTAACTCGACGCCATTATCATCCAGAATAGCAGCACGGTACCCGGGAACCGCTATGCCGGTCGCACCGGGTTTCATATCTTCCTCGCGGGCGGTCACAAAAACGTGCAACATCTCGGTAGAGCCAAGCCCATCGATCAGTTTGACCCCGGTGGCCTGAAAAAAAGCATCAAAGGTAGCGGCTGGCAGATGTTCCCCGGCCGACACCGCCTTGCGCAACGACGAAACATCATGCATGGCAAGTTCCGGCAACATCGCGCGGTAAGCGGTGGGCGCTGTGAAACAGATCGTCGCACGGTAATGTTCTATCGCCTCAAGTAATACGGAGGGCGACGCCTTTTCCAGTAGAAGCACCGCGGCACCCACATCGAGTGGAAACAGCGCCATACCTCCCAATCCAAACGTAAACGCCAGCGGCGGGCTACCGCAAAAGATATCACCGGGCTCAGGCCTTAAGACCATGCGATTGAATCCATCGCAAATAGCCAGCAGATCCCGGTGGAAATGCATGGTCCCTTTAGGCTGCCCGGTCGTGCCAGAGGTAAAGGCAATTAGGCAGACATCGTCTATCGCACTGTCAAAAGCTGTGTATTCAGTCGGTTTTCCGTCCATCAGCGCTTCAAGCCCGTCGGGCGCTGTCGAATGAAAGTAACCAATCGTCGTCAGGTCCGGCGCGTGGTCCCGACAGACTTCAAGCTCGTCTCGCAGTCGCCAATCACACAATGCATGGGTAATTCGAGCCTTATTCAGTATGTCACTTAACTCCGTAGACCGTAGCAGCGGCATGGTACCTACGGCGATCCCACCCACCCGTATCACGGCCAGGTAGGCGGCCAGCATCATCGGATTGTTCGCAGAGCGCAGCAGCACTCGATTTCCCGGGACCAGGGCATAGTCTTCAACCAGAACATGCGCAATCCGGTTGACCTGCTGATAGAGATAGTCGTAAGTCCAGCGATCATTCGGCGTTACCAGTGCTGTTCGATGGCCTTCACCTCGCTCGATCCACTGATCGAGAAACCGCGTGATGCAGTTGAATCGATCGGGATAGTGGTATGCGCTGTGCGTCAGGTCGATCTCTGGCCACAACTCGATTGCCGGTAGGTTTTCGCGGGCAAATGTATCTATGGCTTCTCCCATTCGCTTTATGATCTCTGTTGATCAACGCACGATCGGTCATTGCGGTAACGGGTCAAATCAAGGCGCTCCCAGGGTCTGCCGGGCAATAATCAACTTCTGTATTTCGCTTGCACCCTCATAAACTCGCATGGCCCGAATGTCCCGATATAACTCTTCAACTTTGCGACCTGTCCGAACACCCTGGCCGCCGTGTAACTGAACCGCAGAATCAATAACACGCTGCGCCTCTTCGGTGGCGAACAATTTTGCCATAGAAGCTTCCCTGAGATTCGTGGGGCCCCGCTGTCTTTCGTCCATGCCGCACGATAGACCAGTAATGCAGCCGCGTCGACACCGGTTGCCATATCTGCAATACGGGCCTGTGTCATCTGATAACTGGCAAGCACCCTATCACCGATTTTTCGTTCCCCAACAAACCTGACTGCTTCACTCAAGGCACGTCGGGCCAACCCCAGTGCCGCCGCACCGACAGTAGAACGAAAAATATCCAATGTCGCCATGGCCACCTTGAACCCTTCGCCAGGTGCACCAACTCTCAACTCGGTCGGTACCCGGACCGAATCAAATTCCAAGGTCGCCAGTGGATGGGGTGCAATAGTCTCAATTCTTTCTGTGATAGATAGCCCCGGGCTATCAACCGGCACGATAAAAGCGGACAGCCCTCTAGTTCCTGATTCCTCACCGGTACGCGCGAATACAACGTAATGATCGGCAATGCCACCGTTGGATATCCAGGTCTTGCAGCCATCAATCAGGTAATCGGTACCATCTGCCCGCGCAGTGGTCGTAATTGATGCGACATCAGAGCCGGCTTCAGGTTCGGACAAAGCAAACGCAGGTAGCGTCTGCCCACTCGCGGCACCTGGAAGAAACTGTCTTTTCTGCATTTCTGTACCGAACAGTGAGATCGGGCCGGAACCCAGCCCTTGCATGGCAAACGCAAAGTCAGCCAATCCGGAAAACCGTGCCAGAGTCTCACGGATCACGCACAGCGACCGCACATCGAATGGCACATCGCCTTCGGCCACTGCATGGCGGCAAATACCCGCATCACCCAATGCACGAACCAGATTGATACAGGTGTCATCCAAACCGTTACCCGCTTCTATTATCCGGTCGACATGCGCTGCCGCCCATAGCTCCACACTTTCAGCCAGGGCACGGTGCTGATTATCAAAAAAGGGCCAGTCGAGATAACTTTTGTCTGGCATCTCAGTTACCTTCAAAGACCGGCGTGCGCTTGGCAGCAAATGCTTCGAAGGCGCGCTGAAAATCTTTAGTCGTCATACATTCGGCCTGGGCGCGTGCCTCCGCATCGATAGCCTCATCGACGGACATGTCCCATTCTGCGTGCAGCTGTCTTTTGGTTACGGCATGCGCATAGCTGGGCCCTTGTGCCAGCGAAACAGCCAACGCCTGAGCGGCTTCCAGAACTGACTCTGGCGCTTCGATCCGATTAAAAAACCCCCATCGCTCACCTTCGTCAGCATCCATAAAACGACCCGTGTAGAGCAATTCTGAGGCTCGTCCGTGCCCGATAATCCGGGGCAAAATGGCACACGCACCCATGTCACACCCGGCCAGGCCGACCCGGACAAACAGGAATGCAGTGCGCGCTCTGGCGGTTGCGAGTCGGATGTCTGAAGCCATTGCCAGTATTGCGCCCGCACCGGTGCAAATGCCATCCACAGCAGCCACGATTGGCTGTGGACAATGACGCATCGCCTTAACCACTGCACCGGTCATCTGCGTAAATTGCTTCAGACCCGCCTCGTCACGTTTAGTCAGTGGCTCAATGATTTCAAACACGTCACCACCGGAGCAGAAATTGCCCCCGGCACCGGTCATCACAACGGAACGGATCTGGTCACAACCATTCAACTGTTCAAAGACATCCTGTAGTTCGGCGTAGGACTCGAATGTCAGCGGGTTTTTTCGCTCGGGACGATTCAACGTAATTGTCGCGACCCTGTCGGTGACCTGCCAACCGAAGTGTTGGGCTTGGTAATCAGTCATGCTGCCCATATTCATTCCTCCTGTTGCTCATTCAATTTCTCCTCGAGCGACGTCTTCAACTGCCCAAGCGTCTGGTTCAGCATCCTCACCTGGTCCGGGTTCAGATCCTCAAAAAGCTCACCTATCCATTTTTCGTGTTCACGTGCGACTTGAGTGAAACGTTCATAGCCATAATCAGACAGAGCAATAATCTGTACACGCCGATCGGATGGATCCTGTTCTCTTTTAACCAGACCATCTGCAACCAGTCTGTCCGTAAGGCCAGTGACATTACCACCGGACACCATCAATCGCCGACTGAGTTCAGTCATGTTCATCCGACGGTCCGGTTGCCGATAAAGTTGTGATAAATAGTCAAAACGCGGCAGTGTCATGCCGTGATCGCTGTATAAGCGTGTGCGCACAACTCTCTCGACCGAGCCCACACAAGACCAAAGCCGTAACCAAGCCCTAAGCGCAGATTTATCGCCGATTCTGCTGCGACTGACGTTGGCGGCAACATCCGAAGTTTGGGATTGAGCTTTCATAAAGCTGTCTCACCGCCGTCAACAGCGAGTGCTGGCCGTTGACTGAAGCCGCTGCCGAGGAACACAGCCATAACACGCAGTCGGCCACTTCTGCCGGCTGGATCAAGCGGCCCTGGGGATTCATCCTGGTTAGATCCGCTCGGGCCTCTTCTCGGTTACGGCCTGTCTTACTCACAATGGTGTCGATCGACCTCGACAGCATTGGTGTGTCAGTAAACCCAGGGCATACCGCATTGACTGTGATGCCACTCCCTGCCAGTTCAACAGCCAGGGCCCGGGTAAATCCGATCGCCCCGTGTTTGGCTGCACAGTAACCGACGACGTAGGGATAGCCCTTCAGGCCTGCCGTGCTGGCGATGGTCACGATTCTGCCACTGGCCAGTTTCTTCATTTGTGGTAGAACACATCTTGTGGTGTTGAAAAGTCCGTTCAAGTTGACATCGATCATCTCGTCCCAGCAGTCGGATTCTCCGCTGGCAAATGATTCACTGACCGCACCGCCGGCATTGTTGACCAAAATCTCAATCGGCCCGTGCTGATCGACAAGCCGCTCGATCGCTTCGGCGACACCAGGCCGGTCTGTGACATCAGCCACAGCAATCTGTGATTTATGGTCGAGTGATTGCGCCACAGATGCCAGTGTTGTGTGTGTTCTACCCATCAATGACACACAGGCGCCTGCGCCGGACAACGCGCGGGCAATCTGTTCGCCGATTCCGCTGCCCGCACCAGTGACCAACGCGTGAATATCTCTTAGGTCGCTCGTGTATTCGTTGCTCGTCATTAGATCTGCCGCAGTAACTGCCCTGCCCGATCCAGGTTCCGATGTTGCTGATCCCGACCGGCCAAGTACTGTTGGGGCCAAGCTTGTGAATCATAGTTCAGCTCAGCTGCGGCGCGCAGCGTCCAGAACGGATCAGACAGATGAGGCCGGGCAAGTGCAACCAGATCAGCCCGACCTGAAGCCAGAATCGAATTGACATGGTCGGCTTCAAATATGTTACCAACCGCCAGGGTTGCCACACCGATCTCATTGCGGATCCTGTCAGCAAAGGGTACCTGATACATTCGGCCATAAACCGGATCGGCCTGTGTGCTGGTCTGGCCGGTCGACACATCTACCAGGTCGACACCCTCGTTCTTAAATGCCTGTGCAACTGCGACACCGTCCTCATCGGTCAGCCCGTCCTTATGCCAATCCGTGACCGAAAGCCGCACGGACATGGGTCTTGCCTGCGGCCACACCCGCCGGACCTCACGAAACACCTCTAACGGAAAGCGCATACGATTACCTAAGGATCCACCGTATGCGTCCGTACGTTGATTCGTTAAAGGTGAGATAAAACTTGATAGCAGGTAACCATGGGCTGCGTGTAGCTCGAGCATGTCAAACCCGGCATCAGCACCGCGCTTTGCAGCAGCTGCGAATTCGGCCACGACCCGGTCCATATCAGAACGACTGGCCGCCCGGGGCACCTGATTGTCAGCAGACCAGGCTATAGCCGAGGCGGCCAACAAGCTCCAGTTATCCGTCTCAAGTGGCATGTCCATACCTTCCCAGCCCAGGCGTGTAGAACCCTTGGGTCCTGAGTGTCCCAGCTGCAGACACACCTTGGCCTGTGAATGCTCGTGTACAAACGCAACAATTCGCTGCCAGCCCGCGCACTGTTCATCATTCCAGATTCCAGCGCATCCCGGGGTTATCCGGCCCGCCGGGGATACCACGGTCATTTCTGAAAAAATCAGNCCAGCACCACCCAGNGCGCGTGTACCCAGGTGAACCAGGTGAAAGTCACCCGGGACNCCATCCACCGCCGAATACATGGCCATGGGTGATACCACCACCCGGTTAGCCANATGCATATCCCGCAAACGAAAAGGTGTGAACATCGGCGGTCGTGCGGCGGCCGAACCGNCTCGGCCTGCCTGTTGTGAAAACCAGCTCTCGATATGGTCTAGATAGACACGATCCCGCTGGCGAAGGCTCTCNTGACTCACCCGCTGACTTCGTGTCAACAGGGAATAGGCAAACTGCTCGGGCGGCAATGCGGTATAGCGGTCTACATTTTCAAACCATTCCGTGGAGTTACGGGCCGAAGACTGTATTTTGAGCACTTCAATTTTACGTTCCGACTCATATTGCTCGAGCACCTGAGGGATTGGCCGATCATCCGGCTCCCTCAATAGATAGCCAGTGCGATGGCATCTTCCATCGCAAGCTTGGTGCCCGACCCGATGGAAAAATGTGCCGTGTGTGCCGCGTCCCCCATCAGCACAATGTTGTCTTTGACCCAGTTCTGATTTGAGACTCGCCGGAAACAAAGCCAGGCCGCAGAACCCCGGAGATGTGCCGCACGGGACATCAGTGACTGACCATCGAGAAACTCGCTGAACAGTGATTCGACAAATGCAATGCTTTCGTCTTCTGTCATGCAATCAAGCCCGGCCCGGCGCCAACAATCCTGCGAAGTTTCGACAATGAACGTCGACGTCTTGGCATCAAAACGGTACGCATGCGCCTGGAACCATCCCCATTCAGATTCAACGAACAGAAATGAGAAAGCATCGAAAACCTTGTGCGTACCCAGCCAGATAAAACGATTCTTTCGTTCGTCAATCTCCGGCTTGAAATGATCTGAAAATTCCTGGCGGATGATGCTATTGACACCATCCGTTGCGACAATCAGATCCGCCTCGTCAAGTTCGCTGGCACTCTTGATTTCGCGTCCCATCTCGAGAGTAACACCCAGGTCCATACATCGGTTCTGGAGTATCTGCAACAGTTTAAGACGCGATATACCGCAAAATCCGTGACCGGTTGAACGGATAGTCCGATTGCGGAACTGAATCTCTATATCATCCCAATGAGCAAATGACTGCTGGATACTTGCCTGGGATTCGGGATCTGCCTCACTGAAATGACCGAGGGTCTGGTCAGAAAACACCACGCCCCAGCCAAAGGTATCNTCTGCGGCGTTTCGTTCGTAGACGGTGACCTCATGATGAGGCTGCTGTTTCTTCATCAGCAGCGCAAAATACAGCCCGGCTGGGCCGCCACCAACGCAGGCAATTTTCAGCGGTCGTTGCAATGATATCGCCACAGTAGGTATAGGGTCGTGACTCAAGCTGGGTAATATACTTTAATTATAAACATTATGGGTATATAGTAAATAACTCGCTGAACCGATCAGGGGCACTCAGCCCAATGTGGAAGCCGCCAGAACGTATCCGTTACCGCACCCAGCCCGGTGAATGGCCATCCGCAGCCGTCGCAGGCGCCTCAAAACTCTTTATGCCGTTGAATTATCAGGCACTCTCGCTCTCAGCACGGACCTGGGTCCCGGCGATGGTGCCCTGGCGCGCGACTGAATCCGGATTTGTTACGCCCGACAATCTAGACTGGTACGAACGGTTTGCATACGGACAGCCCGGTGCCCTGGTTGTTGAAGCCACAGGTGTCCGCGACACTGCATCCGGTCCGCTGCTGCGCATCAGTGATGATCGTTTTATTCCAGGATTGCAGGCGCTGGTGGAAAGAGTCCGTGCGGCCAGCAACGGACAAACCCGGTTACTGATCCAACTGATCGATTTTCTAACCGTGAGGCGGCGCCCGAAACCAGAGAAGTTCTTTGCACGCCACCTGGAAATCACAGATCGTCATCGCGATGCATTGCAGGCGGATGACTGGTCAGAAGACCGAGTTCGTAAAGCTCTCACTGACCTCGAACTGGAAGAGCTCAAAACGATCCTCAGCCCGAGAGAATTCGAATCGTTACGTTTTGGTTATCGGGAGCGGGTTACCGATACGCATATGGCGCACATCGCCGATCTTCCAGAATCCCTACCCGTCCTCTTTGCTGACGCTGCCCGCCGCGCACAAACCGCCGGCTTTGATGGTGTGGAACTGCACTACGCGCATGCCTACACCATGGCATCGTTCTTGTCTGCAACCAACAATCGGCAGGACGGTTATGGCGGGCCTATAGAGAACCGCATCCGACTGCCATTAGAGGTCTACACCGCGGTACGGGAGGTGGTCGGAAAGAATTTTGTCGTGGGCTGCCGATTTCTGACCGAGGACTGTATTGAAAACGGATCAAGCACAGACGACAGCAGTTTTTTTGCGCAGCAGTTTGCAACTGCCGGGATGGATTTTGTCTCGACCTCGCGTGGTGGCAAGTTCGATGATGCCAAACAACCGATCATTGGCGACGCCGCCTATCCGTATACCGGTCCAAGCGGTTACGAATGTATACCGGGCTACCTCTCGGATGCCTTCGGACCGTTCGGCCGCAATTTTGCCGCAACCGCCAAAGTCCGGACCGCAATACGAAGCAAGGGGTTTGATACACCGGTTGTCGTTACTGGAGGCATTCACGACTTTCAGCAGGCGCAGACCCTGCTCGAATCTGGCACTGCAGATGTGATCGGACTGGCTCGACAATCGCTGGCGGATCCCGATTGGTTCTTCAAACTCCGGACCGGGCGTGGCGATGACATCAGAGTCTGCGAATACACCAACTACTGTGAAGGCCTGGATCGAAAACACAAACAGGTGACCTGTCAGCTGTGGGACCGGACCGATCTTGACGAACCGGGCATCACCCGCTCGCGGGATAACCGCCGCCGCCTGGTTGCACCGCAGTGGCAATCAGACTGAGCAGGCGCGTTATCCAAGTACCGCTATACTATTTGTCAGTTAACACACTGTAGGTAACCCTCATGATCTCGGCTGATCTTAACGGTAAGTGCGTTCTAGTGACCGGTGGTCTATCCGGTATTGGCCTTGCTGCTGTAAAGACCTTCGGCGCCTGCGGCGCACGGGTGGCCGTTAATCACCTACCGAACGACCCGGCGACCAAGCAGGTGCTGGATGAACTCAACCAGGATGGGTACCTCATTGTCAGCGCGCCCGGCGACGTTTCGGATCCTGACCAGACTGAAACCATGGTCGAACAGGCGATCGAAACTCTCGGACGCCTGGATATTCTGATCAATAATGCCGGCACATCGAATACCAGAGCACCCATCGCCTTCGATGATCTGGAAGCGATGTCGGAAGCGTTCTGGGCAAAGATTATGCAGACTAACCTGATCGGCGCGTTTCGATGTGCCCG
>JGI24815J26687_1000175_pt1 | contig 14580 bp, 8 predicted proteins | sample METZYME_3_150m_FD_26687 | JGI IMG/M metagenome (IMG submission 26687) | reverse complement strand
CTTTCTCTTAATGAAAAAGGGAGCCCCGGGTTTGGAGGGCTTTTGCCTCCACCAAGAATAGGAAATATTTTTCTAAGAACTGGAAAACACCGGATAAAAATTGAATATTCAGCAAAACCAAATCCTTTTCTTTCATTCTTTATAAAAATTATTATGCCAGCCATGTCTAATATGTTAGAGAAGTTTCGATTTCTTGAAATAGGGTGTAGGCCTCCAGAGCCTTCTATGTTAGATGCGGTTCAGTTGGCTAAAAATGCAGATGTTGTAATTCTTGTTGTAGGTTCATCAGACAACTATGAAACAGAGGCAGAGGATAGGCCGTCCATGAAATTAACTGGAGAACAGGATAAGCTGATTAATTCTATCTTAAATGTTAATAAAAACACCATAGTAGTAATGAACACAGGGGCCCCCGTTGAAATGCCATGGATTGATCAGTGTCCGGTTGTGTTACAGGCTTGGTTGCCCGGCCAAGAAAATGGCAATGCATTATCTAATCTTTTATTTGGTAAAGTAAATCCTTCTGGGAAGCTTCCTGTAACATTTCCAAAGAGAATTGAAGACAACCCTTCTTTCGGATATTATCCAGGAAAAGATCAAGTGGTCTATAACGAAGGTATATATGTTGGATATCGACATTATGAGACCAGAAACGTTGAACCTTTATTTCCTTTTGGTCACGGGTTATCATATGCTGAATTTGACTATAAGGAGTTGGAATGCCCCAAACAAGTTCAGTCCTTAGATAATATAGAGTTAAATTTTTCTATAAAGAATATTGGGAAGGTTAAAGGCAAGGAAGTTGTTCAGTGTTATGTGAGAGATATAAACTCTAGCTTGGATAGACCTTTAAAAGAATTGAAAGCATTTCAAAAAATCTCTCTCTTACCTGGAGAGTCAAAAATGGTCAATCTATCTTTAGATAAATCATCATTTTCTTTTTTTGATGATCGTATAAATAAATGGATAATAGAACCAGGAGATTTTGAAATATTGATTGGCAGTTCATCAAAAGATATAAGACTAAAACAAACACTCAACTATAATAATTAAGTTAAGATGCCCTCATTTATATTGTATTTACTTTTATATGTGTTTCTAATAAGCGATGAAACAGCTCAATTAGATAATCCATTAAACGACCCTGCTTTTCAAGCAGTTTGGAGCCATCTAGAAAAAAAAGATATACCAAAGCAATATGTAATTAATACGTTTTTGAATTCAGAAATAAAAGTTCACCCAAAGATTATTAAGTCATTTAATAACCCATATGAGAAAAAAGAATGGGAGCAATACAGAAAAATATTTATTACTGAAAACAGAATTAAAGGGGGGATAAATTTTTATAATGATAAAAAAGATTTAATTAATCAAGTATCAGATAGCCTTAATGTTGATAAATTTTTATTGGTTAGTCTTGTTGGGGTTGAAAGCAATTATGGAAAACATTACGGACAATATTCTGTTTTTAATGCCTTATATACATTGATTCATCAATTACCTAGAAAAAAGAAGTGGGCATCAAAAGAGCTATCGGAATTTATAGTTTTATGTTATGGAAATAAAACTGATCCACATTCAATCAAAGGGTCATATGCAGGCGCATTTGGTTTTGGTCAATTTATCCCATCAAGTTTTAATTTTTATGCGATAGATTTTGATGGAGATAATATTCGGCATCATGATAAATGGCCAGATGTGCTGGGGAGCATAGCTAATTATTTATTAAAGAACGGATATAAGTCTAATACAAATGATTATTCAAAAAACTCAAGTGCTTGGAAGTCAGTTTTTGCCTATAATAGATCAAATAATTATGTTGGGGTTATTATGGAATTAAGAGAAGAAATAAAAAAGGGAGTATTAAATAACAAATTATAGTTCAAGTTTTAATTCCATTTCTATTTTATTTCTAATTATTTTTACGATTATTTCATCACCACTATTTAATTCTGCCAACCTTGCCATATAATCATAAATGTTTCTTATTTTTTTTGCATTTATTTCAATAATAACGTCACCTTTTTTCATTCCAGCTTTATCCGCAGGACCATTTTCTCTCGAGATCCCATCAATCTCCATACCAACCTTTTGGCTGCTATAAGAAGGAATTACGCCCATAGTGACATTAAATGAAGGAGATTGATTATTTGTATTATCCTGTGTGATCTCAGTAAACATAGGCTTCTCTTTATCGGTTGATAGATGAACAATTAAGTCATAAATAAAATTCAAAACCTCTTTTTCTCCTTGATAATCAATTTTATCCCAGTCATCAGATGGTTTATGATAATCTTGGTGAGCTCCGGTAAAGAAAAACAATACAGGNATATCTTCCCTATAAAAGCTTGCATGATCACTTCGTCCAAAATCCATTCCACTCATATTTTTATCAATTTTTAATTTATGATTTTGTTTTATACCATCAATAGTTTTGCTGAGTGAGTTTGCGCTTCCAACACCACCAATAGTAATTGGCTTTTCATTTAATCTTCCAATCATGTCCATATTTATCATAATAATAGCTTGCTCTAAATCTTTTGTTGGGTTTTGTGAATAAAACTTAGACCCAAGCAGTCCTTTCTCCTCAGCGTCAAAGCATATAGCAATTATGCTTCTTCCTAACAACTTTTTATTCATTGCTAATTTATGAGTTAACTCAAGAATTCCGGCTGTTCCAGATGCATTATCATCTGCTCCATTATGTATTTGAAGTGAATCNGGGTTTAAAGAACCTGACATATATCCTCCATANCCCAAGTGATCATAATGTGCGCCAACAATTATATATTCTTTATTTAAAATTGGATCAGAACCTTCAATAAATCCAACGATATTAGTTGCTATTTCTTTTTCAAATTTTAAGTTTACACTTGCAGAAACTTTTCTATCTAATTCAAAAGAGGAAGAGGTTAGCTCTTGATCAATTATCGAAATCAAATTAGCTACAGTTTTATCATTGTTTATATATTCTTTATTTAACATTGGATCAGAACCTTCAATAAACCCAACGATATTAGTTGCTATTTCTTTTTCAAATTTTAAGTTTACACTTGCAGAAACTTTTCTATCTAATTCAAAAGAGGAAGAGNTTAGCTCTTGATCAATTATCGAAATCAAANTCGCTACAGTTTTATCATTGTTATTAATTATATCATTAGCTATCTCATGCGTTATTTGAATTATTGGCAAACCAGCTGAAGAAGCGCTCTGTCTATATATTAATGGTTTTAGTTTTTCATTTTCTTTTTCAACGCGCGCAACAAATAATACTCCACCAGCACCATGATCTCGCGCAGCAATTACTTTATTATACAATTTTTTATGATAGCCGTATGGTGAGTGCGGACTATTGCCATCGGGTCCATCTAATAACATCAACACCCACTTATTTTTCACATTAACATTTATATAATCATTCCATGATAAACTGTCATTATTTATGTCAAATCCATAACCAACGAATACAACCTTTTCATCAATACTTCCATTTCCTGACCATCCAATCGGCACAAAGTCTTTTTTTATTTTATATCGAGACTTTGAATTACGAACCCGTAATATATTTCTACTACCAAGGGATACATTGTTTATATATGAGAATGATTGTTGATATTTTTTTGTTCCTGCTAAAGCGACTCCCTGCGCCTCCCAATGTTTGCTTATGTATTTTATTGCTTTTTTTGAACCGGCAGAACCTGGGGAGCGCCCCTCCAGCTTATCTGAAGATAGGTATTTAATATGCTCTAGTATTTCAAATGTCATGATCTCTGCAGAACCTGGATCAATCTTTTCTTTGTTTGACTTGATAATGATCATTGTGCCACCAACCAATATCATTATAGTGACTACAATCTTTTTAATAAGTTCGCTCATTATTTATTTTACTATTTATATAATTAAATACTGATCTTAATAAATATTAGATTCTATATGATTAAGGTAAAAAATAAATTGTGATTATTACAGTAATTAATGTCTAAAAAACAATATGATGGGATTAGAATAAATGTTCAATCAGAATACATATCTGAGAGATCGAATCCATTAAAAAAAAGATTCTTTTTTGCATATCATATTGCCATACAAAATCAAGGAGATTTTCCAGCAAAGTTATTAAGTAGGTATTGGAATATTACAGACGCAGAAGGGAATGTAGAGGAGGTACGGGGACCTGGGGTAATTGGACGACAGCCACGTTTGGAAAAAGGGGAGTCTTTCGATTATACCAGTTTCTGTCCATTACGGACTGAATTTGGAGTAATGCATGGAAAGTTTCATATGATAAGAGACGATGGTCAAAAATTTGATGTTATAATCAAACCATTTAAATTAGCGGCTCCTTTTTCAGTAAATTAATTTTATGGTGCCAAATAAAACAAAAATACTTGCAACTATTGGACCAGCATGTTCAAACCAAACTATATTGAAAAAAATGGTTGATTTAGGGGTAAATGCTTTCCGAATTAATATGTCACACGGCTCCGTTGATGATAAAAAATCTCTTTTCAACCAATTAAAAAAATTGTCTTCAGATGAGGATCAGCACCCAACAATTCTTGCAGATTTAGCGGGACCAAAGATCAGGATAAAAAGCGTTAAAGATGGATTAATTCTAAATGAAAATGACAAAATAATTATTGCAAATGATAAGGATGCAGATGAAGAAAAAATTATAGTTTCTTCTGGGTTCACATTTGGAAAAGTTTCAAAAGGTGCACGAATTTTAATTAATGACGGACGCGTCCAGCTTGAGGTACTAAAAAAGATCAACCCAAATTCAGTTCAAGTGAAAACGTTAATTGGAGGAAGTGTGGAAAAAGGGAAAGGGGTTAATTTCCCGGGTATAGCGCTTGATATGCCGCCCTTGACAGAACAAGATTACACAGATTTATCATTGGCAATTGAGGAAGAGGTGGATTGGATTGCTCTATCATTTGTTCGTTCTGCTAAAGATAAAGAAACTGTAGATTCAATATTAAAAGACAAAGGAGCTTCTATTCCCATTATTGCGAAAATTGAAAAATGGGAAGCCCTGGAGCATCTTGATAAAATAATAGATACTTTTGATGGAGTTATGGTAGCGCGCGGAGATTTAGGCGTAGAGATACCTCAGGAGCAGGTTCCATTAATACAGAAAAAGATTATTTCAATGGCCAACAAATCTGGTAAGCCTGTAATAATTGCGACTCAACTTTTAGAAACTATGGTTGAATCTCCGACACCAACTCGGGCTGAAATAAGTGATATCGCAAACGCAATTTTTGATGGCACCGATGCTTTATTGGTAACAGGGGAAACAGCGGTAGGAAAATTCCCTGATAAAGTAATAGAGGTTTTAAAAAAAGTTATAATTGAAACTGAAAACACTATCGATTATAGTAGTATATTGCAACCAATAGGGCACGAGCACCATACTGCCGATGCAATAAGTAACGCAACTTGTCAAATTGCAAACGATATGAATATTAATATTATTTTATCTCTAACTCATAGTGGTAGCACGGCTAGAATGATTGCAAGATATAAACCGTCTGCTAGCATCATTGCTTTAACCCCTGTGAAAAAAACATATCGGCAGCTATCAATTATATGGGGAGTGACACCTAAAATGATAAATGAATATTCAAAGTCAGATGATATTCCAAGTGTATCTGCAAAATTTATAGATGGTAATAATATATTGAATAAGGAAGATAAATATGTTGTTACTGGAGGCGTCCCAGTTGGGATAGCAGGAACAACAAACTTTGTGGTTGTTCAAAAAGCAAAATAATAAAAGTAGGAATATTATATGAAACACGTTTTTTTCTTTGGAGATGGTAAGGCTGATGGTGCAGCTCAAGATAAAAATATGCTTGGCGGAAAAGGAGCCAATCTTGCAGAAATGACAAATCTTAGCATGCCAGTTCCTCCAGGCTTTACACTTACAACTAATTTATGTATGGACTACTTAGCTGATGGGGTTTATCCAAATGAACTAGAGCAGGAAGTAAAAGAAGCAATTAAAAAAGTTGAAGCAATTATGAATCAAAATTTTGGAGATATGGAAAACCCGCTTTTAGTATCTATTAGGTCTGGCGCAAGACAGTCAATGCCTGGCATGATGGAAACAGTGCTGAATGTAGGTCTAACTGAAAAAACTATTCCTGGACTAATCAAGAAAACTGATAACCCAAGATTTGTTTATGATGCTTACCGACGATTGATCACAATGTATTCTGATGTTGTTATGGAGAAATCAGAAGGGATAGAACCAAAGTCTGGGCAGGGGATACGTGAATTATTAGAAGAAATAATGGATAAAATGAAAACAGATCGAGGGGTTACAGATGACACAGAATTAACAGCTGATGATTTAAAAGCTCTATGCAACAAATTTAAAGCGAAGGTGAATGAANCTCTTGGGAGTGATTTCCCAGATGATCCATACGATCAGCTTTGGGGCGGCATATCAGCTGTTTTTAAATCATGGTCTGGTAAAAGGGCAATAAACTATCGTAGGATAGAAAACATACCAAATGAATGGGGAACTGCAGTTAACGTACAGACAATGGTATTTGGAAATATGGGAGATAATTCTGCAACGGGGGTTGCATTTACTAGAAATCCTGCAACGGGTGAAAATGTATTTTACGGAGAATGGCTTATGAATGCACAAGGAGAAGATGTGGTTGCTGGGATAAGAACACCATATCCTTTAAACAGCAGCACTAAAACAGCTGAAACGAACAAACTCCCCGGTTTAGATGAATCAATGCCAGAGGTTTATAATCAATTAGACTCTATAAGATTAAAACTAGAAAAACATTATCGTGATATGCAAGATATTGAGTTTACAATTCAAAATGGGAAATTGTGGATGCTGCAAACTAGAGTAGGTAAAAGAAATGGAGCAGCAGCTATCCGAATGGCTTGTGATATGAAATCAGAAAATCTTATTTCAAATGAGGAAGCCATTTTACGTGTATCACCAAATCAACTTGATGAGATTATGCATTCAATGATAGACCCTGCATCAGAAAAAGAAGGTGAACTATTGGCAAAAGGATTACCAGCTGGGCCTGGTGGGGGTGTCGGTCAAGTAGTGTTTTCAGCAGATATTGCTGAGGAATGGGCAAGCAAAGGTCTAGATGTTATTTTAGTGCGCAATGAAACATCTCCTGAAGATGTTCATGGAATGCATGCAGCAAAAGCAATATTGACAGCTAAAGGAGGCATGACTTCACACGCAGCTCTAGTTGCTAGAGGATGGGGAAAGTGCTGTATAGTTGGTTGTTCTGCTTTACAAATAAATTATACGGATAATCAGATGCTTGTTAATGATGAAATGATAAAAGAAGGAGANTGGCTAACCTTAAATGGATCAACAGGAAAAATATATAAAGGGAAGCTAAACCTTATCGAACCAGATTTGAGTTCCAATAAGTTTTATGGGGTATTAATGGAAATGACCGATAGCGTAAAAAGACTTGGTATTAGGGCAAATGCAGAAAGCCCTGAAGATGCAAAACAGGCGCGAGATTTTGGAGCAAAAGGTATTGGTCTTTGCCGTACTGAACATATGTTTTTTGACCCGGAAAGGATTCTTGCTATTAGAGAAATGATTATAGCCACAGATCTTTCTAAGCGCCGAAATGCAATTATGAAACTATTACCATTCCAAAGAGAAGATTTTAAAGGAATTTTACAAGCAATGTCACCTCATCCTGTAACTATTCGATTGCTAGATCCCCCTCTTCACGAGTTTATGACTTTAAATGATAAGCAGAAAACAGAACTAGGAAATGAATTAAACATACCTTTAGAGGTGTTGGAAAACAGAATAAGAGGACTTGAAGAATTAAACCCAATGCTAGGACATCGAGGATGTCGTTTAGGCATTGCCTATCCAGAAATAACAGAAATGCAATCTCGTGCGATATTTGAAGCAACAGCAGAATTGATGAAAGAAAATGTAGAAGTGTCCCCTGAAGTAATGATTCCGTTAGTTGGTACATATAAGGAGTATGAACATCAGGAAGCGCTTGTTCGAAAAGTAGCAGAAGAAGTCAAATCAGAATCTGGAGAAAATTTCTCCTATTTGGTTGGGACAATGATAGAACTACCTAGAGCAGCTCTTACAGCAGACGAAATTGCTGACAAAGCAGAGTTTTTTAGTTTTGGCACAAATGACTTAACCCAAACAACTTATGGTTTTAGCCGGGATGACATAGGGGGGTTCCTACCAGAATACCTTGAAAGAGGAATTTTAGATCACGACCCATTTCAAAGTTTAGATCAAACTGGAGTTGGGCAGCTTGTAAAAATGGGTGTTGAAAAAGGGAGAGCAGTACGAAATGATTTAAAAATTGGTATATGCGGAGAACATGGCGGGGATCCCGAAAGTATTAATTTTTGCAATAAAACAGGATTAGACTATGTGAGCTGTTCCCCCTATCGGGTTCCAATCGCTAGATTAGCAGCGGCACAAGCAGAATTACAAAAATAGAAAAATATAAAATGATAAAAAAATCGCAGATTATTTTTGCTTTATTCATTTTATCTGTTTCAATAGATGCAAAAAATTTGCAACAACCCGAATTTGTACCAAACGAATTCATAATTAAGCTATCACCAGATACAAAAATTATTCCACCAAATTCTTTAACTACAGGAATAATNGAAATTGACATTATTTTATCAAAGATTTCNGTTCATGATATTAGTTCTGTGGCCCCTTTTAAAAAGAACCTAGACCCGCGACTTCCCGATATTAATCGGATATACAGAGTNCGATATTCTGATAATGTTTCTCCAGATAAGNTAGCAGAAAAATTTTACAATTTAAATAATGTCATTTATTCTGAGCCNAGATTTATCCAATATGAAACAAGAGTTCCAAATGATCCTTATTATTCTTCCCAATGGCATCTTTCTGTAATTGATGCAAGTCAAGCATGGAATAGTACCACTGGAGACACTAACGTGGTAATAGCAATTGTCGATGATGCTGTGGATTTAGACCATGAAGACTTGGCTGATAATATTTTCACAAACTGGGTTGAATACCATGGAACAGATGGGGTGGACGATGATTTTAATGGTTATGTCGATGATGTACATGGATGGGATTTTGCAGAAAACAATAATGATCCTAACCCAGCAATAGGAAGCCAAGATCATGGAACGCACGTTGCAGGCTGTGCTTCTGCTGTTACGGATAATGGTGTTGGAGTAGCAGCACCTGGATGGAAGTGTAAGATTTTACCATTAAAATTCTCAAATGATAATAATGGTTCTTTATCAGGGGATGCAGCAGCAGCAATTATATACGCTGCAGATATGGGGGCAGACTTAACAAACAATAGCTATGGTGGTGGAGGCTTTAGCAATTATTTTCGCGATGCATTTTTATATGCTTATGAATTAGGCACTTTATCCATTACGTCCGCAGGTAATAGCGATGCAGATGAGGCAAGTTATCCAGCCGCATACCCCACAGTACTAAGCATTGCATCAACAACAACAGGAGATTATAAATCCGGCTTTTCAACGTATCATTTATCAGTAGATATTTCTTCTCCAGGATCTGGAATCCTCTCATCTGTCCCAGATAATGATTATGCATCATTTTCTGGAACCTCAATGGCTTCACCAGTTGCAGCTGGAGTAGCGGGATTGATCAAATCCCAGTTCCCAGATTTAACAGTTAGCGAATTAGCAATTAGACTTTCTGCAACAGCGGATAATATATATGATATTAACCCTGAGTATTTTTTGCTATTAGGGAGTGGGCGTGTTAATGCCAATAATGCTGTATCCTTTAATAGTAGCCAGTTTTCTACAATACCTGTGCGGATGGATCTAGCAAATTTCGCAGCAAGTGATTTATTGCATGGTAACGGAGATTCATCGTTTGATCCAGGTGAAACAATTGATATGGATCTTTCTTTGTATAATTACTCGATTATGGGTTCTGACAATGTAAATGTATATTTAACAAGCACCGATTCTAGAATTAATATTATTGAGGGAGAAATACTAAATCTTAATGTTCTTCCAGAAGAAACTATTAGCTTGGATCAAGCTTTTTCATTATATATTAGCGACTCTGCGGATGTAGGGATATGTGTTTTTAATATTACAATTCAACAAGGAAGTCAAAACCTAAACTCTTTTGAGCTTTCAATTAATATTGGAAAAACACCCATACTAATTGTTGATGATGATGGTGGCGGGTCAACTGAAAAGTTTTATACAACTATATTGGACAGCATGAATATTCCTTATTCCTTATGGGATAGAATGAATGGTCCGTTATCTTATCAAATGGTACAAAACAGTCCAGTTTTAATTTGGTTTACTGAGTGGTCATTCCCAACCTTAGATTTTGAAGACCGTGAAGTCATTATGGAATATCTTGATAATGGGGGGAATTTATATTTGTCTGGTCAAGATTTGGGTTGGGAGTTAAATGAATACCCAGGAGATTCATCTCAAACCTCATTTTTCTATAATTATTTGCATGCTGATTGGGGAGGAGATGACGCCGGAGCTTCATCGGCGCAGGGTGTGCCAGGCAATTCTATATCTGATGGAATGAGCTTTGATATATATCAACCTGGATACCCATCTTCAAATCAGTATCCAGACTATTTTACACCTCATGATGATGCGGACTTGATATTCACATATAGCAATGAATTAAATATGGGTTTGAGTTATAAGGGTGATTATAGATTGGTATATACAGGAACAGGTCTCGAAACTTTTGGAAGTAATTCCAGCTCCACAGCTCCAAACGATGTAAATGAATCTCAAAGTGTATTTTTAGAAAGAACTCTTAATTATTTAAATTTTATTAATCATACACCATTATCTGATAATGAAGATTCAACATCAGGCATTTACTTTCATGTAAACATTTTTAATGATGGCTCTGGTTTCAGCAGCCCTTTTTTGTATTATAGATTGAATGGTGGTGAATTCAATATGGTAGAAATGCATGATACAACAGATGGATTTTATTATACCGTTTCCCCTCCAAATCAATCTGCATTAGTTGAGTATTATTTTTCTATCAACAATAATTATTATAACTGGACAAACCCAATCAATACAGATGAAGTATTTCGGTTTAGTATCGGTAGAGATATGATATTACCTGACGTACACGATCTAGCAAGCCTGCCTAGTCTCATTGATCGCTCAGGTATTGCAACAGTTTCTGTGTTGGCAACTGATAATATTGGAGTTGATAGCGTATCCCTCTATTGGTATTACTCTTTTAACCCACAGCTGCTGCACATTACACCAATGAGTCTAAATGGTTATTTTTGGGAAGGAAATATTGAATGGGAGAATCTTTCTGGAAATGATAAAGTGTTTTATTTTGCTACGGCCAAAGATAGTTCGTTAAATGCCAACATTGGATATTCGGATACTTTAAATTTTCAAATCATTAATAAAACAATTCTTACTACGTGGGATGAAGAGATTGTTGGGCGGTGGGACACTGGACAGAATTGGGGATTATCTTTTGTGAATTCTGCAGTCAAATATGGCATGAACGATTCCCCCAGCATGAACTATGAAAATAATAAATCGGACTATCTAACCCTGATTGATCCATATGATTTATCGGATTACAATTCCGCATATTTGCAGTTCTGGACAGGTAGCTTTTTAAGGGATAATGATATTGGCACAATACAAATATCCGACGATGGAAGCATTTGGGAATCTATTTATTCAATATCAGGAATTAACTTTGTCGATACTGTAAAAATAGATGTTACAGAATATATTGATACTGGTGTTCATCTAAGATTTCATATTTCAACGGATGCTTCAGAAGTCNCAAGCGGATGGTATATCGATGATATTCATTTATTAGTAGATACTAGTTTAGTTATTTTATCAAATGATAAAGAAAACGATGTTCCAATTAATTTTAGCTTATCACAAAACTACCCTAACCCATTCAATCCAATAACATCAATTTCTTTTTCTACGCCAACAAAGCAAATGATTAGAATAGAAGTTTTTGATTTACATGGTAGATTAATTAATACTATTTATGAAAGAATAGCTACCCCCGGAGAACATACAGTCCTCTGGGACGCAACGAACTCTTATCATAATTCTATTCCTAGCGGAGTATATTTTTATAGATTAACTTCTGAAAATTATTTTAAAACTAGGAAAATGTTGTTTTTGAAATAAGATTTTAATGAGAAGGATTAATCATTTTGGATAATTTAGTTTTAGATAAGGCAATCAATTTATTAAAGGTTAATAAAGACAGCTGGTCAAACCTAACCATAGTTGAAAAGATACCTTTATTTCAATCTATAACAACAAAAACCGTTGAAGTTGCAAAAGATTGGGCAGACGCAGCCAATCAAGCAAAATCTATTTCTAAAGATTCACCCCTATCTGGTGAAGAGTGGACATCGGGACCATGGGCTCTTATCTATGGGGTAGAGAGTATGGTGGGGACTTTAAAAGCATTAGAAAGTGGAGAAAATCCCCCGATTGGAAAAATCAGATCTCGGCCAGATGGTCAATTAGTCGCCAACATTTTTCCTTACAATATCTACCATCGTTTATTATTAAGTGGAATTAAAGCAGAAGTGTGGATGCAAAAAAGTGTAAATGAAAACAACTTCAATGACCATATAGCACAAATCTATAAATCAAATTCACAGAATGGTCATGTATCATTGGTTTTAGGCGGTGGAAATGTATCATCCATTCCACCATTAGATGTTTTAGATAGATTATTTGCACACAAGTCGGTTTCTTTATTGAAAGTTCACCCTGTAAATAATTACCTAAAGGAAATTTTTGATAAGATTTTTGAGGATTTTATATCTGCAGGCTATGTTCAGATAGTATCTGGTGGCGCAGATGTTGGTAAATATTTATGTAATCATGAAGGAGTAGATCATATTCATATTACAGGTGGCGCTAAAACATATGATTCTATAGTGTTTGGCTCTGGCGAAGATGGAGTTGAAAGAAAGCAGAATGGCGAAAAGAAAATTAATAAATCAATCACAGCAGAGCTGGGGTGTGTGACGCCAATTATTGTTGTACCGGGGCCCTGGTCAAAAGGAGATATAAAATACCAAGCTGAGAATATTGCCACACAGAAACTTCACAATGCTAGCTTTAATTGTGTTGCGGGACAAGTATTGATTTTACCTGAAGAGTGGGATAAGTCAAAAGATTTACTTACAGAAGTAAAATCAACGATTTCAAAAACCACCGCAAGAGATGCATATTATCCAGGATCAAAAGATAGACATGAAAGCATCAAACAAAACTACGGCAACTGTGACCATCTAGATGAAAATGAAAAGCTTTCCAGATTATTGATTCCTGATTTAGACCATAAAAGTAATAATGAATATTTATTTCAAAATGAAGTCTTTGTAGGCGCGCTTGCTCAAACATCCTTACCAGGGATTAGTGCAAAAGAATATCTTATTAACACAATACAATTTTGTAATGAAAAGCTATGGGGTACGCTTGGAGCAAATATAATTATACATCCAAAAACAATTAAACAACTAGGTTCACATTGGGAAAATATAATTGCAGATCTTAAATATGGCTCAATTGGGGTAAATACCTGGTGTGCGCTAGCCTTTCTAACATCTGAATGCACTTGGGGTGCTTTCCCAGGACATTCAATTGAGGATATTCAAAGTGGAAATGGTGTAGTGCACAACACTCGATTATTTGATAGCCCTGAAAAGACAGTCGTTTATGCCCCCTTTTCCCCATTCCCAAGAAATTTGTTAAAAGGTGAGTTTCATATGTTTCCAAAACCGCCTTGGTTTGTAACAAACAAACAAGCCCATAATGTATCTCGGAGATTTACTTATTTTCAAGCAAAGCCAGGCCCGCTTCATTTGCCAGGCCTATTTTTTGATGCATTGCGCGGTTAAATTATTCAGATAATTGTTTTTTAGTTTTTTTATATAGATCTTCTTTAAGCATATCAAATGTTTCTCCTGGCATAGCAAAAAGGAAATATATATAATGGATCGTAGCAAGTATAAGAAACGTTCCATGCTCCCAGAGCTCCATGCGGTCACCAAACAAAATATCAAAAATACTAAAAGCAAAAAATATCCCCATAACTAATTTCATATTTAATCTATTCCAATCAGAATGAATTTTCCCCAAAACCAATACTAGCAGTAAAGAAACCCCCAATATTGATTCAATTGTTGCTATTGTATATAAAGAAAATATTGCTAACCATTTCGGTAAATTTATTCTTTTAAAATACCCAACCATTTTAGCGTCTCTATTAACACCGAACCAGCCATATGGTTCAACAGGTTGAATCTTGTATACTTGTTCCCCNTCCATATTATANATAATAGATTTTGTTGCATAGGNATTAGGATTNGGGACAAATGTTCCGTTGAAAAATTTATCCATACCATTTAATAACCAGAAAANCCCCCAAAACAGTAGTAAAATTTTATAAAATGATATTTTATAATTTAGATATTTAACAATGTCCATTTATCTAGACTTATTTCTATTAAGCATTATTATATAGTGATTTTACCCAAT
>JGI24815J26687_1000173_pt1 | contig 14648 bp, 16 predicted proteins | sample METZYME_3_150m_FD_26687 | JGI IMG/M metagenome (IMG submission 26687) | reverse complement strand
GGTGCGGGCATTCATTTTATGAGGCATTGCAGAAGAACCAACCTGTCCCTGCTGAAACCCTTCACCGGCTAGTCCCTGTCCTGCCATCAAACGTAGTGTCCGCGCAAAATTCGACATCCCGGAACTGAGTGCAATCAGTGCACGTACGGTTTCCACATCGAGACTGCGTGGATAAACCTGTCCCACTGCGTTAAAAGACGCACTNCAGTCCAAATGTTCCAGTATCTGTTCACCAAGCTGCTTTACTTTTTTTTCGTCACCGTTCAGTAAAATTAACTGATCAAGCCTCGTTCCAACCGCGCCCTGCAAACCCCGCAGCGGATAATTTTCAATCAGATGATCGATCCGTTTTAAGGCAAACATAATTTCTTCACCGAACATTGCCAGACGCTTACCCAAAGTTGTTGGTTGTGCTGGAACATTATGGGTGCGAGCGACGATCATAATGTCTTTAGTGCGTAAACTCCACAATGAAAGTTGATGCAGAACCGTCACAGCTTTGCTTCTCAACAAACGCAGTGAACGTAGAATTTGCAATTGTTCAACATTATCCGTTAAATCCCGGCTCGTCATACCTTTATGAATCTGTTCATGACCTGCCAACTCACAAAATTCCTCAATGCGAGACTTAACGTCATGCCGTAATTTACTTTCTCTATCAGCAATACTTTCCAGGTCAATCTGCTCCAGTTTTTGCTCGTAAGACTCAATCGCGGATAGCGGAATATCAACACCTAAATTTCGCTGTGCTTTCATCACTGCAATCCAAAATTCTCGTTCCAGGCGGACTTTCCCTTCGGGAGACCAGATGGCGGAAATTTTGGTGCTGGCGTAACGTGCGGCTAGAATATCGGGAATCATTTTCCTTTGCTGGTTGGAGGTTCTTTTCAGCCTCTGATTTTCACGGATGAAAACGGATACTAGTCCTGAAACTGGGTTAGTGGTTTTAGCCTCTGATTTTCACGGATGAAAACTAATGTCCTGAATTGACTAAAATTTTTTATTGAAATTGTAGGGGTTGAAAAACTGATTGTTGCGACTGTAGAATTTACAACCCAACTTTGCCACGTACCCTGTCAGTGACCTGTCGAGCAATAACACGCGCCTTGTCACGACCGGATTCGAGGATTCCGTTTAACTTTGTCTTGTCGTTGCGGATTTGCTGATAAATTTCACGCGGACCCTTGAGTTCAGCATTCAGCGTTTCGAAGCAAACTTGTTTTGCCTCTCCATAACCCATGCCTCCTGAGCGGTACCGATCAGCCAAAGCTTCCTGATCTTTTTTTCCGGCAAAGCATTTGTAGAGCGCGAAAACACTGCATGTTTCTGGATCTTTTGGCTCATCCACTGATTTTGAATCAGTAGTGATTTTCATAACTGCTTTACGAAATTGTTTCTCCGGTGCAAGCAAAGGAATCACGTTTCCATAGGACTTGCTCATTTTTCTACCGTCCAGGCCGGGAATAGTCGCAACCTCTTTTTCAATAATTGCTTCCGGAATTACAAACGCTTCTCCGTAAAGATGATTAAAACGAATTGCAAGGTCACGCGTAATTTCAAGATGCTGACGCTGATCCTGTCCTACAGGCACAAAATTTGAGTCATAAATCAAAATATCGCAGGCCATCAACACAGGATAACAAAACAAACCCATACTGACTTCCTGATCCTTTGCCATCGCATCTTTGTATGCGTGAGCACGCTCCATCAAACCTTTTGAGGTAATACAGGAAAGAATCCAGGTCAGTTCGGTAACTTCGGGAATATCGGATTGTCGAAAAAAAGCATGGTTCTCAAAGTCCATACCAAGTGCCGCGAAAATGGCGGTGAGATCGTAAGTATTTTCCCTTAGTTGTTCGGGATCACGTACAGAAGTCAGAGCATGATAATCGGCGATAAAGTAAAACGTTTGATGCGTTTCCTGTAATTGTATCGCCGGTTTTATCATACCCAGATAGTTACCTAAATGGGGGGTTCCGGTAGGCTTTATGCCCGAAAGTGAACGGGGTTTAGAGCCCATAATTTAAACTGAAGCAGCGATTGCAGCTTCGGGCGGAAGAACGCTGATATATTTGCGTTTGTGTTTTCCACTTCCTTTTTGAATGAACTTCACGTTTCCTTCAATCAGAGAAAACAAAGTAAAATCTTTTCCGGTACCAACGTTTGTACCTGCGTGAAAAGTGGAGCCGACCTGACGTACCAGAATATTTCCGGCTTTAACAAATTCGCCACCGAATTTCTTAACACCACGTCTTTGGCCTTGTGAATCGCGACCGTTACGGCTACTGCCGCCTGCTTTTTTATGTGCCATTTATTTTATGAGGCTAAAGGTTATTCTGCTGCGGCTTTTTTAACCGCTTTTTTTACTGGCGCAGTTTTTTTTGGTGCTGCTTTTTTTGGTGCTGCTTTTTTTGGCGCTGCTTTTTTGGCTGTAACTTCTTTGGCGCTAATCTTTTCGATTTTCACCATAGTATGCGTTTGACGGTGTCCATATTTGCGACGGTATGTCTTGCGGCGCTTGCGTTTGAAAACAATAACCTTTTTGTCTTTTCCATGTTGAAGAACAGTTCCCTGAACTTTTGCGCCTGCTATAACAGGAGTACCGAATTTCAGCTCACTCTCTTCCCCTCCTATTGCCAACACCTGATCTGTCTCAAATGTGTCTCCAGGTTCAGCGCTCATTCGTGCTAAACGAATGGTATCGCCTTTAGCAACACGGTACTGTTTTCCATCTGTGCGAATAATTGCAAACATCTTTTAATTCCCTGAGTTAATAAAATTGTTTTTAAAATAACTCTATATAATTACATTAATATCATCTTCAAATCAAGCTTTTTCAAAACTTTTTCCAGATAAAACTAATCAGCAGGCTTTTTTATCGTTTTGACGGTAAAGCTGTGTTAAAATAAGCATTTTTTAAGAAAATTATTATAGCAGAAATGGAGCAGAATGAGTGAACAATATTGGCAAACATCTGGAAGTTACACTGACATACGTTACGAAAAATCAGCAGAAGGCATTGCTAAAATAACGATTAACCGCCCTGAAATAAGAAATGCATTCCGTCCACTGACTGTACGTGAAATGCGCAATGCGCTTGACGACGCTCGTGAAGACACACTGATCGGCGTCATCATTTTAACAGGTGAGGGAGAAAAAGCATTTTGTTCGGGAGGCGATCAGCGTGTGCGTGGTGAAGCAGGATACAAAGACAGTGAAACAGGGCATATGCGTCTTAATGTTTTAGATTTCCAACGTGAAATCAGAACATGTCCCAAGCCTGTTGTGGCAATGGTAGCAGGATATGCCATCGGCGGAGGACACGTCTTGCACGTAATGTGCGACCTGACTATTGCCGCTGATAACGCCATCTTTGGTCAAACAGGACCTAAAGTAGGCTCCTTTGACGGCGGTTATGGTTCGAGTTATCTTGCCAGAATGGTAGGGCAAAAAAAAGCCCGTGAAATCTGGTTCCTGTGCCGCCAATACAATGCACAACAGGCATTGGAGATGGGAATGATTAATACAGTTGTGCCGCTGGAAAATCTTGAAGAGGAAACTCTGGCGTGGTCAAGGGAAATGCTTCAACATTCGCCGATGGCACTGCGCTGTTTGAAATCTGCACTCAATGCAGATTGTGATGGACAAGCCGGATTACAGGAAATGGCCGGAAACGCGACCATGCTTTATTATATGTCAGACGAAGGACAGGAAGGCCGCAATGCTTATCTGGAAAAACGTAAACCGGATTTTAAACAATTCACACGCCGTCCATGAATTCCGGAAAATATTTAAACGTTTGGCTGCTGGCAGTCAGACCAAAAACTCTAGGCGCAGCGCTGGCTCCTATCATGATCGGTACCACCGTGGCTTTCACAGAGGGCAAAGGACACGCCGGAGCANCGCTGGCTGCCCTNTTGGGCGCACTGCTGATTCAGATCGGCACTAATTTTTCCAACGACTATTTTGATTTCATCAAGGGAGCAGACACAGAAGAGCGTCTCGGTCCTGTGCGGGCTACTCAAGCCGGATTAGTCACTCCGCAAGCCATGCTGAAAAATTGCGTGCTGGTCTTCGGACTGGCGATTTTGGTGGGGATTTACCTTGTTTACCGTGGCGGGTGGCCGATAGTGATTATCGGCATACTTTCAATTGCTTCCGGAATTCTTTACACCGGCGGTCCGATGCCCCTCGGTTATCTGGGATTGGGTGATTTGTTTGTGCTTATATTTTTTGGTCCTGTTGCAGTCGGCGGCACTTATTATGTACAGTCACTGGAAATTTCGGAAGTAGTCATTCTCGCCGGTTTCGGTCCNGGATTGTTAGCTACTGCCCTGCTCGCAGTCAATAATTTGCGTGACGAACCAACTGACAAAAAAGTTGGTAAAAGAACATTAGCTGTACGTTTTGGTCCAGGCTTTGCCCGGGCGGAGTATCTTGCCGCTTTTGCATTAGCGCTGATTCTACCATTCGTGCTGGCGTTTAGAACGGATGCTCACTGGTTTGCATGCCTTTCGGCTTTAATCATCATTCCGGGCGGCAGCGCAATTCGTCAAATCACCTCCGGAGTAAAAGGTATAGAGTTGAATGAAACTTTAGCTGTGACCGGGAAACTCATCATTATCTACAGTGTCCTTTTTTCGCTAGGTTGGTGGGTCGGATAAAATGGAATCTTGCCGCTGGGAACTCTTCCGCTATTCTCTCCCACTAAAAGAACCACTGCGGATGCTTGGACAAGTGTTAAATGAACGCCGAGGTCTCATTCTACGTTTGATTGAAATATCCCGTGAAAGTTCCACGGCAGATAATTTTGGTGAAGGTGAAATTGCTCCTCTGCCTGGACTGCATCCGGAATCTCTCTCACAGGCAGAAAGTCAAATCGGTGAATATCTTTCCGCTAATTTAAAGCCAACACCTCGTTCTGAGGCTCTTTTTGGCTCAGTTCGTTTTGGTTTAGATATGGCTCTCAGAACTTTGCTTCAAAGTCAGAAACAATCCGCAGGCGGCATTACATGTCTGCGGAAAACGGGATCAAAAAAAGGCAAATCCCTGTTAACGGCCTGACATCCGCTTCCGGGAAAAAACTCGAACTAGAATGCCAACAACTCCAAGATGCAGGTTTTAAAACCATTAAAATTAAGGTAGGACGGCAGACCGTGCAGGAAGATATTGAACGCGTGAAGAGCGCACGTAAAATATTGGCTGATGATATTTCTTTACGCCTTGACGCAAACCGCATGGGAATGGGAAGAGGCACTCGAGTTTGCTCATGCTGTAAAGAACTGCAGGATTGAATACTGTGAAGAACCGCTGTCTGAATTCCAAAAACTGGAAGAACTGCATCAACAAACCGAAATCCCACTTGCGTTGGACGAAACTCTCTGGCATAACCCAAATTCAGAAGCTTTGCCTAAAAAAGGCATCAGGACTTTGATTTTAAAACCGGGTATTATCGGAGCATGGGAGAACATAAAATTTTGGACAGCCTATGCCGAACAAAATGAGCTGGATGTAGTCTTGAGCAGTTCTTTTGAAAGTGGGCTCAGTTTGCACTGGCTCGCCTATACATCCGCAAAACTGATCAGCAAGCAACCGGCGGCAGGGCTCGACACCGGAAAATGCTTCGCACATGATCTAATCGATCCGCCTTTTACACTCACAAATGGGGATTATGTTTTCCCGGAAACGTGGCCCACAGCTAATCATAATTATCTACACAAAATAGCTGAAGGAAATACTAGAATAGCTACTGAGAATGATGTTTGAAGTTAAACCAGATATCCTGAAGCAAGTACTGGAACACTTTGGGGGTGAACAGTTTTTAATCAGTAAATCAGCAGATTGGACTTTTTCAGACTTTTTTGAGGAGGCTGTTCGTTTCAGCAATTCATTAAATATTAGCCCTCAAAAACATNTCGCGCTTTGNTCNGCAAATCCTGAATTTTTACTAAAAGCGCTGTTGGCCTTGTGGCTTAAAGGCGCAGTTGCGGTTCCCTTAAATCCAAAATTTCCGCAAAAGCAGAAAAAAGAATTGCTTATAAAAACAGGAAGCACTTTACTTGAGCAACTTGAATTAAATAAAATTTCCGCTGACCAGCACTCATCAGGCAACANTCTGCCGTCGATCAATCCTGAGGCATGGGCCAGTATCATTTTTACTTCCGGCAGCAGCGGATCGCTTAAAGCCGTGGTCCACTCGCTGGCCAACCATTTTTACAGCGCGCTTGGAGCAAATCAGAAGATGCCCTTAAATCCAGGTGACTNCTGGTTGATGTCGCTGCCTCTTTTCCATGTGGGCGGGCTGGCAATTTTTTTCCGCACTCTACTTTCCGGTGCAGCCATAGTACTTCCAACTGAAAAACAAACTTTGGCAAACTCATTAAAATACAATAACGTCACTCACCTTTCACTGGTACCAACTCAGCTCCACAGGCTTTTGCAAACAAACGCCGGTAGAGATTCTCTGCTCAAATTGAAACTTATTTTGCTCGGAGGTTCAGTAATTCCTGAAACTTTGCTTGATCAATGCGCTGAACTCGGCCTGAATGTCAATACGACATACGGTTCTACAGAAATGGCATCTCAGGTAGCAACTGGTAAAAAGGGTTGCTGTCAGATTTTGCCTTTTCGCGAAGTCCGGATTTCTTCTGAAAATGATGCCTNCCATGAAATCGAAGTGCGAGGTAAAACCCGTTTTTTAGGTTACCTGGATGAATCAGGGCTNCGNCAGCCTTTTGATAAAAACGGTTGGTTTAAAACTGGAGATTTAGGGACCCTGGATGTTAAGCCGGCAATAANAAATAATTTTCAACCTGAAAAGAAGTGNGNCGAATCCNGAAAATTNTTAAAGGATCAGAGTGAAATATATCACAACCTGNCTGTACTAGGGCGCAAAGACAGCATGTTCATTTCCGGGGGTGAAAATATTCATCCGGAGGAGATTGAACGTGTCTTGTTTAAAAGCGGAATGATCCGCGAGGCCGCCGTAGTTCCGGTAAAAGATGTTGAGTTTGGCGCACGACCTGCCGCCTTTCTACAATACGCAGAATCCTGCGTCTGAAGCTGAATTAGTTAAGTTTTTGAAAAAACAACTGGTCAGTTTCAAAGTTCCGGAATTGCTATTGCCATGGCCGGAAGAAACTTTGACTGGTTTGAAATCAAAGCGGAAAGAACTTTCTCAACTCGCACAGAGGCAATTCGACCTTATACAAAAAAATAGTTTGGCAAATAGGAATGTCAGCCCTCCCGATTTTGATCAATGGCTGGCAAAGTATAAACAGGGTTGGAAACGTGTTGCATTAAGTAATGAACGGCAAATATTTTTGCTGCTTGACCTGCGAAAGGAACACACAGTAAAATGCTTATACATACGGGCGAATTCGCGCCAAGAAGTAATGGAATGGCTCCTCGCAGATGAAAACAAAGGATTGCTTGAAATTCAAAATGAGGAAAGCCAACTCATTAGTTGGATTACGGCTGAAAAAAAGAAACGCGGTTTACAGAAGGAAAGTTTTGAAATTGTCCGACTACTTGAAGAGGAACTTCCGGAAACCGAATTTCAACTCTACGACGCACGTGAGCGGGGAAGCTTTAATACATCAAACTTTGATCCTCAAAGAAAGAAAGAAATACCTGCAGAAAAGACTAAAAGTTCTATATCCGGAACTACCGGCAACAGTGTCTTAGAGAATGGATTAAATCAAGGCTGGAACTGGGACTTCCCGGAAGCAGTCTTTCAATCAGCAGTACGGCTCGATGAGTTTAAGAGAATGTATTTGCTGCGCTGTCTTTACAGACGTTCCGGAGAGTCAAAGAAATTTTTAGGCTGGAAAGTGCATTTACTGAGAGATTTCACCAGTTCGATAAATGTCGAAAATCCTTTTTGGGAATTGAGCCCGAAAGAAGAAAGGGCCTTAGAAAAGGTATTACGACAAGCCGCTTTTTTTACAAAAGAAGACTTTTTGCAGGCAAATACACCTCAAAAAGAGCGAAAACGACGCCTAGAATTTCAGGCAGAAATTGAAATCTTATATAATTAAATCAATAGTATTTTCCTCATCAGTACTGATAAAAGATAACTTTTTTCATATTTAGACTTGACACGTAAGGCAATAAATAGAAGACTTGACAACCTTGAAAAGGAACCATCCCAAATTACTGGGGTGGAATATTCGATAACGTGTTCAAAAGGAGATATAAAATGAGAGCACTTGAAAAAATTGCACTGACGCTAATTGCAGTCAGTGCGCTAGCGTTCACGGCAACCGCCGGAACTCTTGAAGATGTGAAGGCTCGCGGAGAGCTTCGCTGTGTAGTAAGTACAGGCATTGCTGGATTTGCATATCCCGATTCAGACGGAACATGGAAAGGTTTCGATGTTGATTTCTGTCGCGCAACCGCAGCTGCGGTGTTGGGAGACTCCAATGCTATCAAAGCAGTTACCTCAACAGGTAAAACGCGTTTCACCAAGCTGAATTCCGGTGAAGGTGATGTATTGTGGCGTAACACGACCATCACGTTTTCACGTGATGTTGGTGTTAAACTGACTTTTGTAGGTGTCAACTATTATGACGGCCAAGGTTTCATGGTCAACAAAAGTCTTGGTGTGAGAAGCGCAAAAGAATTGGATGGAGCTTCAGTTTGTATTCAAACTGGGACAACAACTGAGTTGAACCTAGCAGACTTCTTCCGTGCAAATAACATGAGCTACGAAGCAGTTACCATTGAGAAAAACTCTGAAGCACGTGCCGCCTATTTGTCAGGTCGTTGTGACATTTACACAACTGACGCTTCCGGATTGGCTGCAACACGTTCCACCTTTCCTAATCCAGGGAATCACATGATTCTACCTGAAATTATTTCCAAAGAGCCACTTGGACCAGCGACTCGTCAAGGTGATGATCAGTGGGCTGACATTGTCAGATGGGTTTACAATGCGACTGTAACAGCTGAAGAATTAGGAGTAACTTCCTCAAACGTGGACAGCATGAAGGGTTCCAACAACCCTGAAATTCTGCGACTTCTTGGTGTTGAAGGCAGTCAAGGTGAAGAGCTTGGCTTGAGCAAAGACTGGGCCTACCAGGTCATCAAGCAAATTGGAAACTATTCAGAAATCTTTGAGCGCAATATCGGTACAAATACACCGATTGGATTAGCTCGAGGTTTGAATGCCCTTTGGACTCAAGGAGGACTTCAGTATTCTCCACCATTCCGTTAATCATCGTTAAACAACGTTGATGTTTTAAAGCGCATATGTTCTTTTCAAAAGGACTGTGCGCTTTTTTAATTAAAAAAAAGCCGTTCTTCTTTTTTAGTTAACGGATAGTTACTCAAAATGGCCTCACCATCAATAACTGAGAATAATACCTTCCTCCTGCTCCGTTTGTGGCGTAACCAGGAGTACCGCTCAGTTTTTATTCAGATAACTACAATACTTATTCTGTTCACCTTTTTAGGAATGATCGGTAATAATGTAGTAACCAATCTGGAAAAGGCAGGGAAAGAATTTAGTTTTGGTTTTTTAAGCTACCCTGCAGGTTATGATATTACGTTCCAGCCTTTCATATCTTTTTCTCCTACTGATACCCACTTAAGAGCAGCTGTAGTTGGCTTATTAAATACCCTTTTAGTAGCCGTAACAGGTGTTATTATTGCTTCAATTTTGGGTTTCACCATGGGGATTTTGAGACTTTCTAACAATTGGCTGATAAGCAGAATCGTCTATGTTTTTCTTGAATTCACCCGAAACATCCCTGTACTTCTCCATATTTTCTTTGTTTACGGAATCTTCCTTTATGTTCTACCTGTTCCTAAAAAAGCGGTCAGCATATCAGATACCGTGTTTTTGACTAACCGCGGATTTTTTATACCATCACCTGTTTTTGAGGATGGCTTTGGCTATGTCTTGTTAGCTCTTTTGGCTGCAATAACGGCTGTCATTGCTTTTGTGATCTGGGAACGTAAAAATCAGGATGAAACTGGAGAGAACTACCCAGTATTTTCAATTTCTGCAGCCATTATAATAGGCTTACCTCTTTTGACTTTTTTCATTTCAGGATCTCCCTTGTCCTGGGATTTACCAGCAATTAAGGGTTTCAATTTTAAGGGGGGCACCTCTCTAAAGCCAGAGTATATAGCGCTGACATTTGCCCTGGCGTATTATACAGCTTGTTTTATCGCTGAAATTGTACGCAGCGGAATATTAGCTGTTAGTAAAGGACAAACTGAAGCCTCTCATGCACTAGGTTTGACTCACGGCAGTACATTACGGCTGGTGATAATTCCACAGGCACTGCGTGTCATCATTCCGCCTCTGGCCAGTCAATACCTGAACCTGACTAAAAACTCTTCGCTCGCAATTGCTATTGGATACATGGATGTAGTGGCAACCATAGGAGGTATCTCACTGATGCAAACTGGTAAAGAGATGGAGACAATGATTTTCGTCCTGCTTACTTATTTAAGTATTTCATTACTAATTTCTGCCTTTATGAACTGGTTCAATAAAAGAATGGCATTAGTAGAACGCTAACCATGATTGAATTTTGAGTGAAACAGTAAAACAAGAATTTGCTCCGGGGAATCATCCGGATTTGCCGCCTCCTGTCAGCACAACAGGGATTATTGGCTGGTCTAGAAAAAATTTATTTTCTTCACCGCTAAATACAATCCTGACTTTGCTAGCAATCCTGTTGTTGTGGAAAAGTCTACCCCCGCTTTTTGAGTGGGCTTTTGTCAATTCTATTTCCACCGCAGAATCACGTGAACAATGCTGGAACCAGATGTCCTCTCCAGGCTCGGGAGCTTGTTGGGCTTTTATCAAAGACCGAGTAGCACTTTTCACTTATGGGTTTTATCCCCCTGAATTACGATGGCGTGTAAATATCTCTTTTGTCCTGCTTGCATTAGCAGTGGTGCCGGTTCTTTATGAAAAGTTACCATATAGAAAATATGGCCTGATTTATTCTGCTGTTTTTCCATTTATTGCTGGCTGGTTGCTGGCTGGAGGATTTGGATTAGAAACAGTGGACACTGATCAGTTTGGAGGCATTCTGCTCACGCTGATTATTGGTGTTACAGGCATTTCATTTTCTTTACCGATAGGCGTCGCACTTGCGCTTGGACGTCAGTCGAAAATGCCTGTTTTGAGAGTTTTATGCGTGCTTTTCATTGAGTTTATCCGAGGTGTTCCACTGATTACATTGTTGTTTGTCGCCTCAACGATGCTCAATTATTTTTTACCCCCTGGTACCGTCTATGCCTTGCTGGTTCGTGTCTTAATCATGGTTACGCTTTTTGCTTCAGCCTACATGGCAGAAGTTATACGTGGAGGTTTGCAGGCAGTTGCCCAGGGACAGCATGAAGCAGGTGATTCTCTTGGACTTACATACTGGCAAGCACACCGGCTGATTATTTTACCGCAGGCCATGAAAATTTCAATTCCCGGTATTGTGAACACTTTCATTGGTCTTTATAAAGATACGACTCTGGTACTGATCATCGGTATGATGGATATTCTGGGGCTCGGAAATGCTTCATTAGCTGATGCAAAATGGGCCGGATTAGCTAATGAAGTTTATCTTTTCGTTGCCATATATTTCTTTATCAGTTGTTTCAGCATGTCACGTTACTCACTTTATCTTGAAAAGAAACTTCACACTGGTCATTAAGAGTTAAATATTCAACTAAAATGTTCTCATGTCTACTACAACAAATACAAAAGCAAGTGAATCGGAAGTAATGATATCAATCAATTCCATGCACAAATGGTTTGATGACTTTCATGTACTCAAGAATATCAACCTCGATGTAAAGCGTGGTGAAAAGATTGTCATCTGTGGACCTTCCGGTTCAGGAAAATCTACTCTCATACGCTGCATAACAGGTTAGAGGAACATCAACAGGGTAGCATTATTGTGGACGGGACCGAACTAACCGGTGACCTTAAACACATTGAAATTGTCCGCTCAGAAGTAGGTATGGTTTTTCAGCATTTTAATTTATTTCCACACCTGACTGTTCTTGAAAACTGTACGCTAGCCATGATTTGGGTTAGAAAAACACCAAAANCAGAAGCTGAAAAAATAGCGATGGAATATCTTGAAAGGGTGAAAATTCCTGAACAGGCTAAGAAATTTCCTGGGCAGCTTTCAGGTGGCCAGCAACAGCGTGTCGCAATTGCACGTTCATTATGCATGAATCCGAGGATTATGCTTTTCGACGAACCGACTTCTGCACTTGATCCGGAAATGATCAAAGAAGTTTTAGACGTGATGATTGANCTNGCNGAAAGTGGAATGACAATGATCGTGGTTACGCATGAAATGGGTTTTGCTACTGCGGTCGGAGATTGTGTGATTTTCATGGATGAGGGAGAAATTATTGAAAAAAATGCTCCCAAAGAGTTTTTTGAAAATCCTCAACATGACAGGACTAAGCTCTTTTTAAGCCAGATTCTTTAACACTGATTGGAACGGTTTGTGGTTGAGCTGAACATCAGTCCAGCCTTTCCCGATTTTGTAGTGCCTGCTTCAGAAGATCAAGTTACTCACATCCTCCGAAAGTTTATGCGAAAAATCCCGACACTCTTACTCGAGTTTTTTGCAGTATTCCTCTTACTTAGCGCAGTTTCACAATCCGTTCAGGCGCGCCACAAGTGCCCTAAAGTTCCATCTGCTCCAGGTCTGATGGGAATTACCAGCAGTACCACTTTCATTCCTTCCGGCAGCACGATGGCTGCGGCGCGTTCCTCTGAAACTTCCGGCTGTGATCATGGTCATCCCTCAGAGAATTTTTACAAACCGAAGAACAAACGTGTAGCCTTGTTTCTCAAAGAAAATTTCCTGCAGATAAAACTGGAAAGTGCTCAGGGTCAGGGTCAGCACCTAGATGCACTAGCGTATCTGGCAGGATGTACTACCAGCGATGATGCTTTTGCGGAACTGATCCGTAATAATTATGTTCAGGTTTTTGATACTGACTTATTGAATCTGCATCCGGAATCAAGCATAAAAGGAGCAGCTCAAACCAGCGAACGTCTTTTAAATTTAATGTCAAACTCTCCTTTACTTGCCTCCAGCTGTGAATCCAGTTAAACTCTATATACGGATTCGTATAACACCTGCAAAATATCCTGCGTAATTTAAAATTTCAACTACATATTTTTTTATGAGTCAGACTCTTTCCCTCTCCGGTTCAGGGACTTCCGGAATATTATTTGATAAACGTTTAGGCACTAACCTCGTGGCCGCAGCATTGATCGGCGCCGGTTTCTGGTTTTCAGAACCGTGGAATGAGACACTTTTGAATACCGGATTGTTTGCACTTTCCGGTGCAGTAACAAACTGGCTCGCCATCTACATGCTCTTTGAGAGAGTCCCTGGACTCTATGGTTCAGGTGTAATCCCACTGCATTTTGAAGCATTCAAGACGAGCATTCACGAATTAATCATGCACCAATTTTTCAACCGTGAAAATGTAGAGCAGTTTTTTGCAGATTCGGAAAGTTCAAAACTGATTCCGGATTTTGAGCAAGTCCTTAAAAAGGTAAATTTAAACCCTGCCTTTGACTCTTTACTGGAAGTGATTGAGGGTTCCAGTTTTGGACCCATGTTATCCATGGTAGGAGGAGTACAGGCACTGGAGCCTTTACGTGAACCGTTTAAAGAAAAACTGCAGGTTGCCGTACATAAAATTTCTGAGACAGATGCTTTTAAGGAAGCAATGCATGAACAACTTGAGGACATTTCTGTGAGTGATGATATTTTAACAAAAGTTGACGTAATCGTCAGCCGGCGTTTAGCAGAACTAACTCCAGAGATGGTAAAGGAAATTATTGAGCGTATGATTCAGGAGCATCTCGGCTGGCTCGTTGTCTGGGGTGGTGTTTTTGGAGGTTTGATCGGACTCGTTACCACTTTTATCTTATAAAATACTCTCTGGACTTGCTTCTGCTAAGTTCGCCTCGACTCCGCTCAAGCAATACAGACGTTCCTGGAGCGCAATCTAAGGACAACCTTAGCGTTTTTATAAGCGAACTTTGGTCGCTCTCAGCGGCTATAGCTTAATTTCAAAAACTAAAATCTTAAACCATAAAACTTCCATGCCTAAACAGAAACTATTACAATTACTCCAGGAAATAACTGAGGAGCGTATTCCGTTTAACAAATTAATTGGCATGAAAATAGAGACGCTTGATTTGGATAGTTTCGGAATCAGTTTTAAAATGCGTCCGGAACTTGTAGGTAATTTCATGCGTGGAAACCTGCACGGCGGGGTGATTTCGTCAGTACTTGACGTAACCGGAGGAATGGTGGCCTTGACCGGAATTATGAAAAGAATGGAAGGGCGTTCTTTCGAGGAAGTTGCTGAAGGATTTGCTAAAATCGGTACCATAGACCTTCGCGTGGATTATCTGCGTCCAGGTTTTGGCAAACATTTTGTTGCAACGGGCTATAACTTACGTACAGGAAACAAACTTTCAGTAACCCGGATGGAACTGCACAATGATGAAGGCTTCTGATTGCAGTCGGCACAGGCAGTTATGCAGTCGGCTAAGTTCCACTGAGTATTAACGAGATCCCCGGCTCTGTCTGATGCTTAAAGAACTTGACACTTACTTAGAAAAAACATCTCATATATGAGGAATC
>JGI24815J26687_1000170_pt1 | contig 14799 bp, 9 predicted proteins | sample METZYME_3_150m_FD_26687 | JGI IMG/M metagenome (IMG submission 26687) | reverse complement strand
GACTGCTCTTAAACACCGACGCTGCCCTTTTCAGGCAAGCATCACCCGCTAGGTGCCCGTAGTGATCGTTGTACGGTTTGAAATGATCCAGATCAATCAGCAACAAGGAAATCGACCCATCCTGACGGTCTAGGACTCGTTGCCATTCTTGCTCCAAACGAAACTGAAATTCTCTTCGGTTAGCCACTTGGGTCATCCCGTCGACTCTGGCATCTCTCTCCATGGAAACAAATCGTCTGCGGTCGCTGACCAGCTTGTCGATTCTGGCCTTATGCAAAGACGAACTGCTATCCAGCGACATATACTGTTCGGCGCCATGATTCAAGGCACGCAGTTCGACTTCTTCGGCTGCAGTTTTTGATGCCAACACCCAAGACAAGCCTCGAGACCTCGCAAGCGTCGTCAGACTTTTCAATACATCGTCGTCAACAAACTCGTGCTCTATGAACAGAAAATCGAGATCTTCATTCTCCACCACCATCTGTTGACAGGCTTCAAGATCCGAAAAATGGAGGATTTCACACGATTCACGCGCAATCTGGACCATCGACCAGAGGTGTTCCATCCAGCCGAATACCATAACGACCGGCCGCGGCTGAAACACACACACATCATCATTGACGAAATGCGCTCGCCGGCTCAGCAAAAATTGATACAACGCCTCCTCAGAGGGCAAGCCCAGTAGCAACGCATTGGTTTGCGTGTTCTCGATCAGCGGAATTCGGCGATCAAAGGAATCGTCTGTCTCCCACCGATTCTGCCAAAGTGTTAATTCTTTGGGTTCTGGGCCCAGTAGTTTCCAGAACTCCCAACGCTCCATCGGATTACCGATGTTCGTTTCAGCTTTCGAATCGGCATCAAGGAACCTCTCCAATCCCGCTTCGCGTAAGCTAGTTTCCAGTACATCCGGTTGACTAAGATCAAGACCGTCCTGCCACAGTGCCCTGTATAACGCCAGCCGGAGTTCGGGAGCTTTGTCATTTGCATACTGGCTGATAGCCATTACGAGCCGGGTCGCAAGACTACTGCCCGGCCGACGCTTGGGCAGCGAAACCGATACGTCCGGTGCTCGGTGGTGTATCGCGAAAACTTCATTGGCCAGGAGGCTTTCATCTTCCAAACTGAATGCTGCTTCGGACAGTTCCGGCGCGTGTACGATCAACCGCCACTCGACACGGGTCAGTAGATCCCAAGCGCTGAACCGCTCGTGTAATGCAAAACAAAACGGACAATTAAGATCGCCATAGACGACGAACTTGCTGAGGTCCTCCCCATAAAGTGCAGACAAGTTGTCCTGATCACTCATCGCAGGACACAGTGACAACACAACTGACTAATTTGGTTAGGCAAGCGCATCATCCACAGGCACACCATATCCTTCGGCAAGTTTGTTGGTTTCGCTGGCCATAGCTACAACAGCCATCAACTCTCCAAACATTTCTTCAGTCATACCGGCTTTCCGGGCTGAGGCTCCGTGACTGGCTCGACAGTACTCGCACCCATTATTGATACTGATTGCGAGGTAGATCATCTCTTTGAATCTGATATCCAGGGCACCATCGACCATGATCTCCTTGAGACTCTCCCACGTTCGTCTGAGCGTTGGCGGATGATTCGCAATAGCCATCCAGAAATTACTTACTTGGTCAATGTTGCGTGTACGCTTAATATCGTCATAGACGGCTCGCACCTCTTCAGATGCGTCTTCGTAGAAAATCAGGTTAGTCATGGTGGCATTGCTCAACTTTTAGATCGTCATTTTGAATTGATCCACTCGTAAGAATGTCGCAAAACAAATTGTTCGCAGATTCGTCTGACTTGCCCGCTATACCTATACCGATCATCGGGCCCGTCATACCAATCCCATTAGAGTGGAATATTGCCGTGCTTACGCCAGGGATTAGATAACTGTTTACCGCGCAACATATCCAGTGATCGTGAAACTCGGCGCCGGGTATCCCTCGGTAGGATCACATCGTCTATAAATCCTCTGTGTCCCGCAATAAAGGGATTTGCAAATGTCTGCTGATATTCCTCAGTACGGGCGGCAATCTTATCCGGATCACCCATTTCCTGGCGAAAGATTATTTCGACTGCCCCCTTAGACCCCATAACTGCTATCTCAGCGCTGGGCCAGGCCAGATTAACATCCCCGCGCAGATGTTTAGATGCCATCACATCATAAGCGCCGCCGTAGGCCTTACGCGTTATAACCGTGATCTTAGGAACGGTGCACTCAGCGTATGCGTATAGCAGTTTCGCGCCGTGACGGATGATGCCACCATATTCCTGAGCTGTGCCCGGAAGAAAACCCGGCACATCCACAAATGTCACGATCGGAATTCCAAAGGCGTCACAGAAACGTACAAATCGTGCCGCCTTGACCGAAGATTGGATATCCAAACACCCAGCCACACCATTGGTTGATTTGCCACGACACCTACCGTCGAACCATCGACTCTACCGAAACCAATGACGATATTGCCTGCATAGTCGGGTTGCAATTCAAAGAAATCGCCCGCATCGACAACTTTGTCGATCAACTCTTTCATGTCATAGGGTTGGTTTGGATTACTCGGCACCAGAGTATCCAGTGATGTCTCGATACGATCAGCGGGGTCACCGACATTACGCCTAGGGCACTCGCTGCGGTTACTCAAGGGCAGAAAATCTACAAAGCGCCTTAATGACAATAGCGCCTCGACATCATTTTCAAAGGCGCCATCTGCAACCCCCGACCGGGTGGAGTGCGTGTTTGCCCCGCCAAGTTCCTCATGGGTAACTGTCTCGTGCGTAACAGTTTTAACCACCTCTGGACCGGTGACATACATATACGAGGTATCCTTCACCATAAAAATAAAGTCTGTCATTGCCGGCGAATAAACGGCGCCGCCCGCACAAGGCCCCATGATCATCGAGATTTGAGGAATTACGCCCGAGGCCAGCACATTACGCTGAAACACTTCAGCATACCCCGCGAGCGAATCGATACCCTCTTGGATACGAGCACCGCCGGAATCGTTAAGGCCAATAACCGGCACACCAACCTTCATCGCGTGATCCATGATCTTGCAGATCTTTCCCGCATGTGCTTCTGACAAAGAACCACCAAGCACTGTGAAATCCTGACTAAACACAAAGACCATTCGACCATTGATAGTTCCATATCCGGTAACGACGCCGTCGCCCGGCACAACCTTGTCGGCCATATCAAAATCAGTTGAGCGGTGCTCAACGAAAATATCCCATTCTTCAAAACTGCCTTGATCCAGGAGTACATCAACACGCTCACGTGCAGTAAGCTTTCCCTTTGCGTGTTGCGCATCGATCCGTTCCTGACCGCCGCCCAGTTTGGCGGCTTCGCGCCGGCGTTCGAGTTCTTCAATTATTTCGTGCATGGCCCGTCCTCCCGCTAGCGCTGACGCTGTCCCAGTAGCTCCACAATGTCCTGAGCTGCGGCTGGGATATGGGCACCGGGGCCGTAGATAGCCGACACACCCAACTTGTACATCTCCGCATGATCCTGCGGTGGAATCACGCCACCCAGAACCACAATAATATCGGATGCACCCTGACGCTCAAGTTCTACCATAACCTCAGGCATCAACGTGCGATGTGCAGCCGCCTGCGAGGATACACCGATGATATGGACATCATTTTCAACCGCCTGGCGTACTGCATCAGCAGGCGTTTGAAACAATGGACCGATATCAACGTCGAAACCAAGGTCCGCAAACGCCGTAGCGATTACGCTAGCCCCACGATCATGTCCATCCTGGCCCAGTTTTGCTACCAGTAACCGGGGTTGTCTACCGACACGATCAGCAAATGACCGAACTGCCGCCTGGGCACTACTGAAACTCTTGTCGTTTTTCACCACCGCACCATAAACTCCCGAAATGGTGATTGTCTCTGCGCGATGTCGGCCAAATACTTTCTCCAGGGCGGTAGAAATCTCACCCACCGTCGCTCGGGCCCTGGCAGCGTCCATTGCACAGGCCAGAAGATTATTGTTTTGCTGTTCTTTGCCTGCTGCATGTTCGAGCACCTGTAGCGCTTCTTGGCAGCGCACTTCATCACGGGCCAAGCGAACGCTTTCCAGACGTCGTAACTGTGCGTCACGAACCGCTATGTTGTCTACACTGAGAATCTCGACTTGCTCTTCCTCATCAGGCTGATATCGGTTTACCCCAACAATAACCTCCTCACCCTGATCAATTCTTGCCTGCCGACGTGCCGCAGCTTCTAANATTCTCAGTTTGGGCAGGCCAGCACTGACGGCCTCAGTCATACCACCAAGCCCCTCGACCTCATCGATCAGCTTGCGAGCCTCATACACCAGGGAACTGGTCAAACTCTCAACATAATAAGAGCCACCAAGAGGATCGACTACGTCCGTGACGCCAGTCTCTTCGCGCAGAACAAGCTGTGTATTGCGTGCTATACGTGCCGCAAAATCTGTGGGCAATGCCAGCGCCTCGTCAAAACTATTCGTATGCAGCGACTGCGTGCCCCCCAACACACCAGCCAGTGCTTCAACCGTNGTGCGTATGATGTTGTTGTATGGATCCTGGCTAGTCAGGCTCACGCCCGAAGTCTGACAATGCATGCGAAGCATCAGTGAACGGGGATCCTTTGGAGAAAATTGTTCGCTGACTAACTCCGACCATANCTGCCTGGCCGCACGCAATTTGGCGACCTCCATAAAAAAGTTCATCCCGATGCAGAAAAAGAAAGACANCCGCGGCGCAAAATCATCAATCTTAAGGCCACTCGCTATCGCAGCGCGTGCATACTCGATGCCATCGGCCATTGTGTATGCCAATTCCTGAACACAAGTTCCCCCCGCCTCTTGCATGTGGTATCCCGAAATGGAAACCGGGTTAAATCGCGGCATATTTTGCGTAGTAAAGGCGATGATGTCTGCCACGATCCGCATCGATGGCCTGGGTGGGTAAATGTAAGTATTGCGAACCATGAACTCTTTCAGAATATCGTTCTGTATCGTTCCAGAGAGCGTGGCAAGGTCACAACCTTGCTCCTGAGCTGCGACAGCGTACATGGCCAGAACGGGCAGTACCGCGCCGTTCATCGTCATCGATACCGATATTTCTCCCAGCGGGATCTGATCAAATAGAATCTTCATATCCTCTACGGAGTCAATTGCTACCCCCGCCTGGCCTACGTCCCCAGCCACCTCTGGATGATCTGAGTCATAACCCCGGTGTGTTGCCAGATCAAATGCCACGGACAAGCCGGTCTGTCCCGCGGCCAGGTTACGCCGGTAAAACGCATTTGACTCTTCAGCCGTCGAGTAGCCGGCGTATTGACGGACCGTCCACGCTCTACCCGGGTACATCGTGGCCCGTGGTCCGCGACGATAAGGGGGAAACCCTGGCAGGGAATCTCGCTGGGCCATATCATCAAGATCAGCAGCCGTGTACAACGGCTTGACAGTGATCCCTTCCGGAGTCAGCCGACAGAGCGACTCGGCTGTAGCTGACGTTAACTCCTGCGAGGCAAGATCGCGCCAGTCATCCAAGGTTCGAATATCGAAGTCTTTCACCGCAATATTTCTCAGGGGGCAGGGTAACCGATGCTACTCAGCGCCTCTGTTATCTCGTCCAGCACCTCGGGATCATCAATGGTTGCAGGCATCTGCCAATCTTCACCATCTGCGATCTTTCTCATCACACCGCGAAGAATCTTACCGGACCTCGTCTTTGGAAGCCGCCTGACCACGACTGCCTGCTTGAACGCTGCGACGGGGCCAATCCGATCTCGAACCATCTGCACAACCTCAGCGGTAATTTCCTCGCTCGGCCTGTCACAACCGGCATTGAGCACGAGAAAACCCAGTGGCGCCTGCCCTTTCAGGGCATCCTGGACGCCGGTTACCGCACATTCGGCCACATCAGCATGATCAGCCAGCACCTCTTCAATTGCACCCGTCGACAACCGGTGGCCCGCGACATTGATGATGTCGTCGGTCCGTGACATCACGTAGACATAACCTTCGTCATCAATCATTCCCGCGTCAGAGGTATTGTAGTAACCGTCGAACTGACTGAGATAAGCATCAAAGAACCGCTCGCGGGCATTCCAGAGTGTCGGAAATGATCCGGGTGGAAGAGGCAGCTTTACCACCAGTGTGCCGATGTCACCCGGTGTCACAGGGCCCCCATCGTCCCCGAGTACGTCCAGATCCCAGCCAGGCACGGGCTTAGAAGGTGAACCTTCTTTAATCGCCAGCATCTCGATACCCCGGCAGTTCGCCGCAATAGACCAACCGGTCTCCGTCTGCCACCAGTGGTCGATCACTGGCACGTTCAGTTTATCTTCGGCCCAGTGCAATGTATCGGGATCCGTTCTTTCACCAGCCAGGTACAAACACTCGAACTGACTCAAGTCATACTTTTTCAGATACTCACCATTTGGATCTTCTTTTTTGATGGCCCGAAATGCCGTCGGTGCTGTAAACAATACTTTTACCCCGTGCTCAGAAATAACCCGCCAGAATGCACCTGGGTCCGGTGTGCCCACCGGCTTACCCTCGTACAGGACTGTGGTGCTGCCGTTGAACAGCGGGGCATAGACGATATACGAATGGCCAACCACCCAACCGACATCCGAGGCTGCCCAGTAAACATCGCCCGGACCTGTGCCATAGATGTTTTTCATGGTCCATTTCAGTGCAACAATATGTCCGCCGTTGTCGCGGACAACACCCTTTGGCTGGCCTGTCGTACCCGAGGTATAAAGAATATATAAGGGATCAGTTGCGGCTACCGGCACACAATCCACCGGCGTAGCTACGGACATCGCGTCATGCCAGTCCTGATCCCGCCCGGCAACTAGGTCGGCCTCACACTCCGGCCGTTGAAGGACTATGCATTGTGCAGGTTTATGGCTCGCCATCCCGATTGCACCGTCGAGCAACGGTTTGTATTCGACCACCCGGCCCGGCTCGATACCACAGGAAGCTGACACGATGGCTTTGGGAGTACAGTCATCAATTCGGACAGCCAGCTCATTTGATGCAAATCCCCCGAACACTACTGAATGTATTGCGCCGATGCGGGCACAGGCCAACATGGCGATCAGAGCCTCGGGCACCATGGGCATGTAGATGATTACTCGATCGCCGCGGCCGATATCATTTCCCGCAAGTACGCCGGCAAAAAGAGCTGTCTCTTCGAGCAGTTCCGCGTACGTTAAAGTCCGACCGGTGCCGGTGATGGGGCTATCGTAGATAATTGCAGCCTGGTCACCGCGGCCATGTTCCACATGCAGATCCACCGCGTTATAACAGGTGTTTACCTCGCCACCGGTATACCATCGATAGTACGGTGCGTCTGTGTCGTCCAGGACACGATCCCACTTCTTATACCAGTGAATATCTTCAGCCGCCCGCGCCCAGTATCCCTCCGGGTCCTGTAACGCGCTCTGATATACTGATTCGTAGTTGCCACTCATTATCGGCTACCCTGGTAAATATGTGATGTAACAAGATCGGTGGGGCGATAACTGTCGAACCCAATCCCTACCGCCAAACATCACAATAACTTGAAAATACCTGTCAGATCGAACAGCACAATTCTTCATCTCACAGGATAAAACACCGTTATGATAAGTGTTTTTTGCACCTACAGCGAGTCAGTCACGACATACGTCCAATCTCAATGCAATTTGCTGGAGCANCCATGAACTACCAGAACATTCTTGTTGAAACCCACGACCACGTCGGCCTGATAATCCTCAACAGACCGGACGTCCTCAACGCACTCTCNGATGACTTGATGGATGAACTTGGTGATGCCNTAGACAAGTTCGAGGCTGACGATTCGATCGGCGCACTGGTGGTGACGGGCAACGACAAAGCATTTGCAGCTGGTGCAGACATAAAACGCATGAAGGACAGTGGCTATATGGATGTCTACATGGGCAACTTCATCGGCCGAAACTGGGAACGGGTAAGCACCTGCCGAAAACCTGTTGTTGCCGCTGTGGCAGGCTATGCTCTGGGCGGTGGCTGTGAACTCGCAATGATGTGCGACTTCATCATTGCGGCAGACAGTGCTCAATTTGGGCAGCCCGAGATCAAACTCGGCGTAATACCTGGAGCCGGCGGCACTCAAAGACTGACCCGTTTTGTTGGTAAGTCCAAAGCCATGGAGATGTGCCTGACTGGAAGAATGATGAATGCCGATGAAGCAGAACGGTCTGGCCTGGTCAGCCGGATAGTACCCGCCGATGACCTGCTGGAGGATGCAATGAAAACCGCCAAGAAAATTGCAGCGCTTTCCAAGCCTTCGGTCATGATGGCTAAAACAGCTGTTAACCGGGCCTACGAAACGACGCTTANCGAGGGTGTCCGATTCGAACGGACCATCTTCCAGTCATTGTTTGCGACCGATGACAAAAATGAAGGCATGGCTGCTTTTATCGAAAAGCGAAAACCCGACTGGAACCATCGATAATCCACAGGACCAGCTATGAAGGTTGATGGCCAACACTACCGCTCGATCTGGCTGGAAGACGGGGAGCGGTCCGTCTTTGTCATCGATCAAACGCTTTTACCGTTTGAGTTTCGGGTTCGTCAACTCAGATCGACGACTCAGACGATCGATGCCATCGCAACTATGGTCGTTCGCGGCGCTCCACTGATCGGCGCTACAGCCGCTTGTGGCCTTTTCCTGGCAGCCCAGGAAGATCCCTCTGACGAATATCTCAAAGAATCTGCCAGCCGACTACTCGCAGCACGTCCCACTGCTACGAATTTGGGCTGGGCTTTAGAACGGATGCTGCCACAACTGCTTAGCGAACCCATCACCGATCGGGTGGAGGCCGCACGGCTCGAAGCTCAGAATATTTGTGATGAAGACGTCGGCATTAACAGTCAGATCGGCACACACGGACTGAGACTCCTCACAGAACGCTGCCGTCTTGGTCAAAGCAACGAGCCTTTTAACATTCTGACTCACTGCAATGCCGGCTGGCTGGCAACCGTCGACTGGGGTACTGCGTTGTCACCCATCTTCAAGGCGCACGACGCCGGCATGAATATCCATGTATGGGTCGACGAGACCCGTCCGCGAAATCAAGGAGCATCACTGACTGCGTGGGAACTAAAAGCGCATGACATACCACACACTGTAGTAGTGGACAACGCAGGCGGTCACCTGATGCAACACGGCCAGGTCGACGCCTGTATTGTCGGATCCGACCGAACAACACGCTCCGGCGATGTATGCAACAAGATAGGCACCTACCTCAAGGCACTGGCTGCTAAAGCCAACGACGTGCCATTTTTTGCCGCGATCCCATCATCGACCATCGACTGGGCTATAAGCGATGGTATTTCAGAAATACCCATAGAAGAACGGGCAGGTAATGAAGTCACCCACATCACCGGAGTTGATGAAAAGAACCAACCGACCAGAGTTCGACTCACACCAGAGGGCAGCCAAACAGCCAACCCGGCATTCGATGTCACACCGCGGGGCTACGTGTCCGGCATTATTACTGAACGGGGGGTGTGCGATGCTTCCGAGACAGCACTGCTGAATCTGTATCCCGAACACATTCAAAAACAGCAGAAGAGCCAGGGGTAGTCCTACTGGATACCCGGATCAGCGGTACAGTCGATCACTCTCTGCAACAACTGCTATAGTTGGTCGCACGCCCCTCGAGCAGACGATCATTCAACGGCAGTCGACTACGACCGTATACCCATGATTAAGTCCACTGATTGTCGATCTAACCAGACTACCAAGGTCCATATCGAGCGGACTCGCCGCTGGTGCTGGTCGTATTTTCTCGCGTTTACCCTGGCACTGTCCTGTGTTTCGACCTATGCCGAGATTGCACCACTTAGAGCCCTGCCTGGCCATCAGCGGGCGGTAGAGCTGATTAACTACTTTATACAGCGCTATCACTATCGCACAGCGCAGCTCAATGACGATCTTTCGAGCCAGATACTCGATCGCTACATTGAAACCCTGGATGCCAACCGAAGTTATTTTCTGGCATCCGACCTCGAACGCTTCGAACAAATGCGCTTCCGNGTGGATGACTATCTTCGAAAACAGGAACTGGATCCTATTTTTGAGCTGTTTGATCTGTACCGGAAACGAGCAATCGACAGGGCTGAATATTCAATGCGCATCCTGAGCGAAGGTTTTGACCTGAATATACCGGAGAGCTTTCGGTTCAACCGGAGCACATCACCATGGCCGACTGACCAAGCACAACTGGATGACATCTGGCGACGACGGGTCAAAAACGATTATCTGTCCCTCAAGCTAGCCGGCCAGCCTCACGATGACATATTAAAAACACTTGGCAATCGTTATCGCCAACTGAGTCGGCGTACCAAACAAATCACATCCACCGATGTNTTTGAGACATTCGTAAACGCGTACATCGCTTCAGTGGAACCACACACCAGNTACTTCTCTCCCCGATCGACTGAAAACTTCAAAATCAGGATGAGCTTATCGCTGGAGGGTATCGGAGCTGTTCTTCAAACAGAAAATGAATATACCGTGGTGCGGCGGGTCGTGGCAGGCGGACCGGCCGAACTCAGCCAGTTACTGAATGCGGGCGATAGAATTATCGGCGTCGGTCAGAATAAGGAGCGGCCACTCGTCGATGTAATCGGGTGGCGACTAGACGATGTGGTTGATCTGATTCGAGGCCCCAAAAATACCGTCGTGCGGTTAAGAATTCTCCCTCTACAGGAAGGACCCGACGCCAGTGGGCGGATCATCAGCATCGTACGCGATACTATTAGGCTCGAGGAGCAAGCAGCACAGAAATCGGTTATCTCCGTANAACGTGACGATCATGTATATCGAATGGGTGTCATCGATCTACCGACCTTCTATGTTGACTTCGACGGCCGTTCCAGCGGCAAGACTGATTATCGCAGCACAACCCGAGATGTAGCCAGACTGGTCAAGGAACTACAGGCAGAAAACACCGACGGCCTGATCATCGATCTGCGGGGCAATGGTGGCGGTGCACTGACCGAAGCAACAACTCTGACGGGCCTTTTTATCGAGCAAGGACCNATCGTACAAGTTAAAAACGCGAAAGGTCGTATCGAGATAAAACGTGACTCCGACCCTACAATTGTCTACCGAGGGACTCTCGCTGTACTCGTAGATGGTAACAGCGCGTCTGCTTCGGAAATCTTTGCAGGCGCAATCCAGGATTATGGACGAGGCATCGTGATCGGCGAACCCACTTATGGAAAAGGCACCGTCCAGAACCTGGTCGACCTTGACCGGTACGCTCGAAACAAGGACGAGAAGCTTGGTCAACTCAAATTTACGATAGCGCAATTCTTTAGAATCAACGGCGACAGCACACAACACAGAGGCGTTGTTCCCGATATCCTGCTGCCAACAGCACGAGATGATGCCGAACGCGGTGAGCGAGGCTTGGAAAACGCCTTACCCTGGCAACAGGTAACTCCAACCCGTTACAGTCCCTTCGACCAAGCAGATCTGAGCGCTGTATTACCTAACATACGATCTCTCCACCAAACGCGCATTGCAGACGATCCAGGGTTTGAATTTCTGTTGTCCAATCAGACTCTTGATAACGAGATCGCGGCCCTGGGAGAAGTATCCTTGCTTGAATCAAAACGTCAGACAGAGCGTACGCAACGACAGTCAGTTCGCGATTCATTAACCGCTGCCCTGCGTAAGGCCTGGGACCTCGGTGAAGACGAAAACGCCAGTGACGGAGAGTTCCCTGGCGATATTGTTCTCAATGAAACTGCACAGATACTTACCGATACACTGCTCGAACTGCGCCACAATCGTATGCTGGCTCAGCACTCTGCCCATCCCAGCGCTGAGTCAGATTCTTCGACCCAAGACCAATAGTCTGCGGACGAAGATCTGTTGAAGACCTCCACGTTTGGTGAATTCCTGNCCACCGGNTCGGGCATTCTGCAGCTTATGGAAGATGCCGGTGAGGCCCTCGCAGGGAACGGTGAGGTACTACTACTTGGTGGAGGCAATCCTGCCCGAATACCTGAAGTTCAGCAGACTTTTCGTGAAGCGATGGGCAGTCTGCTTGATGATGCACCCCGTTTCGATCGCATCGTTGGAGACTACGATGGGCCACAGGGGAATGCAGAATTCTTAAGTGCGATTACAGCGTTGTTGAATTCACAGTTCAACTGGGGTATCAGCGAAAATAATGTGGCCCTGACTAACGGCAGCCAGACATCATTCTTTGTGTTGTTCAATATGTTCGCCGGGACAAATCGGGACGGCGGAGAACAACGAATATTACTGCCACTCATACCGGAGTATATCGGTTACACGGAAATGGGCCTTGGTAAATGTATTTTTGATACCTGCAAACCGTCTATTACTCTCAGCGGTGATCATCAGTTCAAATATCACGTCGACTTTGAACGCCTGCAACTTCATTCACACACCAGTGCATTGTGTGTGTCCCGACCGACAAACCCCACCGGCAATGTATTGACCGATGCCGAAATCGAGCAACTGGATGTCTTAGCCACAGAAAGAGACCTGCCGTTGATAATCGACGGGGCCTACGGTACGCCTTTNCCCAATATCATCTTTACCGATGCTACGCCGTTTTGGGACAGCAACATTATCCTGTGCCTCAGTTTGTCAAAACTGGGGCTTGCTGGCGTACGAACAGGCATCGTAATCGCTCAGGAAGANATCATTCAGTCAATCACATCGGCCAATGCAATTTTGAATTTGACCCCGGGAAGCTTTGGCCCCGGACTGACTACCAACATGGTCCGTGATGGGTCTATTCTGGAGATCTCGAATCAGTTCATACAACCTTTCTATCAGTCCCGAGCTGAAATTGCGATCAACTGGCTTGAGTCCGAACTGGCGGGTTATCCCTTTCGGGTACACACCCCGGAAGGCGCAATATTCCTGTGGCTTTGGCTTAATGATCTGCCGATCACCAGTGAAATGTTGTATCAGCGACTCAAGGCGCGCGACGTGCTGGTCATTCCAGGCGAGCATTTCTTCCCGGGACTCACAGAACCTTGGAAACATCGCCATGAATGTATTCGGCTATCGTATGCCCAGGACCAACAGACCGTCGAGCGTGGTATCGCGATTATCGCTGAGGAAGTACGCGCAGCCTATGACGATGCAGCCCTCTAGACCCCGGACACTCAGACGCACTCAACAACATCAACTTCCTTACATTGACTGAAGCGGTGCCAGATCAAACGAAACGAGTCTGAGAAATCCTCGGTTGAATCATTCAGCCACTGGTCGACCTGCGCTTGTGTAAACCATTGGCCTGTTTCCATTTCTGTGTAGTCAAGCACTAACTTAAGGTCTGTCACCAGTCGATATACCCAGCAGAATTCCATTCCTGTTTGGGGGCTGGCAACAAGTTTAAACAACCGCTTTGGTATTTCTTCCAGTTCAATTCCGATCTCCTCCTGGATCTCGCGTACACAACAGGCATCATAGGTCTCACCCGCATCGACATGACCGGCAACTGATGAATCCCAAAGACCCGGGCTTTCCTGTTTATGCTGGCCGCGCTTTTGTAGGAATATTTGACCGTCCTGCCTGAAAACCAGAACATGGGTAGCACGGTGCAACAGACCCAGTCGGTGAATATCGTCACGCCTGCGCTGCCCGATAACCTGGTCCTGATCATCAACCACTGACAGAATTTCTGAATCTTCCGCCCTCATATTAGAACATCGGTATCGAGTTCACGAACGGGCTCACCTATACGCTGTCGCTGCTGCCAGTGCTCATCTATCCAGACCGAGTTATGAAGTGGGGGTAACAGTGAACTGCCAAGTATCATATCTGCCACGCGCTCTGCCAGCATGATGGTTGGCGCATTGAGGTTACCATTCGTAATTTCGGGGAATACAGATGAGTCTACAACGCGAAGAGACTCTACCCCCTTCACTCTGCACGCACTGTCCAACACAGCAGTCGCATCATCAACCGCGCCCATGCGACACGTGCAGGATGGATGATAGGCGCTTTCTACATTCTGTCGAACCCAGGCATCTATATCCGAATCGCTGGTGACGCTTGAGCCAGGCTGTATTTCTACGCCTCTGAACGGTTCCATGGCGGGTTGTTCAAAAATCTCTCGGGTCAGGTGTATACAGGCCCGCCAGTCTTGCCGATCCTGCTGCGCCCCAAGATAGTTGAAAAGAATCTTGGGGCTATCCTTGGGTGATTGGGAAACAATTTTCACGGATCCTCGACTTCGAGGCTTGTTTGGTCCCACATGGACTTGAAACCCGTGTCCCGGAAAAGCAGCGCGCCCGTCATACCGCATCGCACCCGGTAGAAAATGGTACTGAATGTCGGGCCATTGAATGCCCGCACGTGAACGAATAAAACCACAGGACTCGAAATGATTCGTGGCGCCAAGCCCCGTCCTTGTAAACAGCCAGCGGGCACCGATTAAACCTTTAGCCAGCGGATTGAGGTAACGATTCAGGGTAATCGGCTGCTTACACCGGAACTGGAAATACACCTCGAGGTGATCCTGCAGATTCTCGCCTACGCCAGGGCTGTCGCATTGCACTTCTATTCCTAAAGATTCAAGGTGGTGGGCCGAACCAATACCCGATCGCTGCAACAGACTCGGCGACCCGATAGATCCGGTCGCCATCAGAACCTCGGCCCGAGCCTGAACCTGAAAGATCCGCCCGTCCTTTTCGTATTCGACAGCCACGGCTCTGGATTCTTCAAACAGCACACGGTGCACCAGCGTACCACCGACATATCGGAGATTGGG
>JGI24815J26687_1000165_pt1 | contig 14940 bp, 10 predicted proteins | sample METZYME_3_150m_FD_26687 | JGI IMG/M metagenome (IMG submission 26687) | reverse complement strand
AAAGTTAGGGTCGCAGTTCTCATTTTTGGAAGATCGACNCCTGTTGAATTGAATTTCAATCAAATAGAGAAAGCATAATGGCCAANNAAATTAATGGTTATATAAAATTACAAGTGCCTGCTGGAACTGCCTCTCCTAGTCCTCCTGTGGGCCCTGCTTTAGGTCAGCATGGATTAAACCTAATGGATTTCTGTAATGCTTTTAATGCCAGAACTAGTGATATAGAAAAAGGATTGCCTGTTCCTGTTGTTATAACTGTATATGAGGATAAGTCTTTTAACTTTATTATTAAAACTACTCCGGCATCAATACTTATAAAGAAAGCAGCTGGATTAAAAAAAGGCAGTGGCACACCTAACAGTTTAAAAGTGGGGCAAGTTACTAGAGCTCAACTAGAAGAGATAGCTAAGATTAAGGATGCAGACCTAACCGCAGCTGATATGGATGCTGCTGTAAGAACTTTAGAAGGAAGTGCCAGGAGCGCAGGAATCGAGGTGGACGGGTAGTGGCAAAACTAAGTAAAAGGCAAGAATATTTGAGTACTCTGGAAGAAAGAAAGTATTCAGTTTCTGAAGCGGTACAATTCTTAAAATCTGGACCTAAAACAAATTTTGAAGAATCTGTGGATGTATCCATTAATTTAGGAATAGATGCTTCGAAATCTGATCAAACAGTAAGAAGTGCAACTTCCTTACCTGCAGGCACAGGAAAAACTTGCAAGGTTGCTGTTTTTGCTGAGGCAGAACAAGCAAAAGAAGCATTAGAATCTGGGGCTGATGCTGTGGGTATGGAAGATTTAGCAGAGAAGATAAAAAAAGGAGAAGATGACTTTGATGTTGTAATAGCAACTCCAACAACTATGAAGATAGTGAGCCCTCTAGGAAAAATATTAGGACCAAAAGGGACAATGCCAAATCCTAAAACTGGGACTGTAACTAAAGACATAGGGAAGGCTGTTAAGAATGCGAAAGCTGGACAAATTAGATATAGAGCCGATAAAAGCGGAATTGTTCATGGAAGAATAGGTGATCTTTCTTACAGTTCTGAACAAATTCAACAAAACATCGAGACCTTATTAGTAGATATTAAAAGAAATAAGCCAGCTTCTTCTAAAGGAATTTTTATTCAGAAATTATCTTTAAGCTCTACTATGGGCGCAGGAATAGAATTGGATATGGGTACATTAAGTTTTTAGAAATGAATATATTTAAAAAAGAATTCTTAGGTAAGGTGCGGTTTGTTCGCATTTATCAAAGACCGTAGGTGCAAAACATTTGTTTTGCTTAATTATCAAAGCCTACGCAGATGGAAGTAATCATAACGAAAGTTATGTTTTTACATCCAATTTTCTAACTAAAAGAATTTTAGTTAGAGGAGTATAAGAAGATGCCAATGCGCATTGACGATAAGAAAGTAGCAGTAGAAGAGTTAAACGAAATAGCAAATAAAGCTATTTCAGCTGTAGCAGCCGATTATCATGGNACCTCTGTTTCTGAATTAACTAAATTAAGGGAAGAAGCTAGAAATTCTTCTGTTCATTTAAAGGTTATCAGGAATACGTTAGCTAAAAGAGCTTTAACTGACACCAAATTTTCTTGTTTTGATGAGCTTTTAGTTGGTCCAACTATCTTAGCTTTTTCTTTGGACGATCCTGCTAGCGCAGCGAAGTTGGCAAATAACTTTAATAAAGTTAATTCCAATTTCAAAGTTAAGGGTTTGTCTATGGGGGATACCTTATTAGAGTTAAGTAGATTGAGTGATATAGCAAATCTTCCCACTAAAGAAGAAGCTATAGCTCAGTTGGCAGGTTTGCTAAATGCCCCTCTAGTTAAGTTGGTTTCATTGATTAATGAAATTCCTACCAAATTAACTAGAACTTTAGAGGCAGTTAAGCAACAAAAACAACAGGCAGAATCTTAGATTTTATAAATTTATTGGAGAATAAAATGGCATTAAGCAAAGAAGAAATTTTAGAAGCTATTTCTGAAATGAGCGTAATGGATATAGTTGATTTAATTTCAGCTATGGAAGAGAAATTTGGAGTATCTGCGGCTGCTCCGGTAGCAGTTGCAGCAGCACCATCATCAGGTGAACCTGAAGGCTCAGATGAAGCTGAAGTAGCATCTGGAGATCTACTTTTGGCAGAAGTAGGAGATAAGAAAGTTGATGTTATTAAGGCAGTTAGATCAATAACTGGGCTAGGACTCAAGGATGCAAAGGGGCTTGTTGACGGCGCTCCTTCAGTCATAAAGGAAGGAATACCTAAAACAGAAGCAGATGAATACTTTAAACAGCTAGAAGAAGCAGGAGCTAAAGCAGAGTTTAAATAAGAATTAACAATTTTTCTTAATTTTAAAAAAAGAGGTACTTATGGCATTTTCATACACCGAGAAGAAGAGAGTAAGACGCAGTTTTGAGNAGATATCAAGCGTTATGGATTTACCCAATCTTTTAGCTACTCAATTAGAGTCTTATGAGCATTTTCTTCAAAGGAANGCTGACCCTTTAAAGAGGAATAACCAAGGACTAGAGTTGGTCATTAATTCAATCTTCCCAATTGAGAGTCATAATGGACTTGCAAGAATGGAATGTACTAGCTACGAGCTTGGTGAACCTATTTATGATGAGAGGGAGTGTAAGTTAAAGGGAATTACCTATGAAGCTTCTCTTCACATAAATTGCGATCTCTTTTTTATTGATAAAGAAACTGAAAAATTAAAAGAAGGAAAATCTCAAAAAGTTTACTTGGGCACAGTACCATTAATGACTGATCATGGAAGCTTTGTTATTAATGGAACAGAAAGGGTCGTAGTTTCCCAGTTGCATCGTTCCCCAGGGCTATTTTTTGATCATGATAAGGGTAAAAGTCATTCTTCAGGAAAAGTTTTATACGGTGCTCGAGTAATTCCTTATAGGGGCTCTTGGCTTGACTTCGAGTTTGATGCTAAGGATCTCGTTTATGTAAGAATAGATAGAAGGAGAAAGCTTTATGCATCAATTCTTCTAAAGGCCTTAGGGTTTTCAAACCAAGGTATTTTAGAGTGCTTCTACGAAACAGAAATATTTAAGGTAAAACCAAATAATACCTATCAACTCCAGTTAATACCTAAAAGATTAATGGGTAGAGTTACTCCCATGGATATTTCATATAGAGGTGAAGTGATAGTTAAGAAAGGCGAAAGAATAAGCGCAAGACACATTAGAAAAATCGAAAGTACCAAAATAAAACACCTGGAATACGAACAGAATAGTATGGAAGGACTTGTTCTTGCTAAAGACATAGTAGACAAGACAACAGGTGAAATCTTAATAGAATGTAATTCCATAATAGATGAAGAGCTTCTAGACATTTTACAAACTTTAGGTTTAAAAGAAGTACAAACTCTTTATATAAACGACTTGGAATCAGGACCTTATATGGCAGATACATTAAGGGCTGATTCGACCACGAATGATATAGAGGCACTAGTTGAAATCTATAGGATGATGAGGCCAGGAGAGCCTCCTACCAAAGAAGCTGCCACAACATTATTTAATAGTCTTTTCTTTAATCCTGAAAGATATGATCTTTCTGATGTAGGAAGAATGAAATTTAATAAAAGACTAGGAAGGCCATCTATTGAGGGGAATAGTGTTCTCGAAAACGAAGATATTGTAGACGCACTAAAAACTCTTGTTGCAATAAGGAATGGAAAAGAACAAGTTGATGACATTGATCATCTGGGTAACAGGAGAGTTAGATCAGTTGGTGAAATGGTTTCTAACCAATATAGAATTGGTTTGATTCGTGTTGAAAGAGCAGTTAGGGAAAGGTTAACAACAGCTGACACAGATGATCTTGGGCCTCAAGATTTAATTAATGCAAAACCTGTTTCTGCTGCTATTAAAGAATTCTTTGGATCTAGCCAACTATCTCAGTTTATGGATCAAGTAAATCCTTTAGCTGAGATCACTCATAAGAGAAGGGTTTCTGCCTTAGGCCCAGGTGGACTTACAAGGGAAAGAGCAGGATTTGAAGTTAGAGATGTACATCCTACTCATTATGGAAGAGTGTGCCCTATAGAGACCCCGGAAGGGCCAAATATTGGGTTAATAAATTCTTTAGCTGCCTTTGCACGAACTAACGAATACGGTTTTTTAGAAAGTCCTTTTAGAAAAGCTAAGAATGGAAAAGTCACTGATAATTTTAAATATTTGTCAGCTATTGAGGAAGGAGATTATGTTATTGCGCAAGCCAGTGCACTTTTAGATAACACTAATAGATTTACCGAAGAACTTGTGCCTGTCCGGTATAAAAATGAATTTTCACTTATGCCTCCTGAAAGAGTTGATTTTATGGATGTGTCTCCTCAACAAGTAGTTTCAATTGCTGCTGCTCTTATTCCTTTTTTAGAACATGACGATGCCAATAGAGCTCTAATGGGTTCAAATATGATGAGGCAAGCAGTTCCTACCCTCCAAACTGAGACACCTTTGGTAGGGACAGGGATGGAAAGGATAGTTGCAAGAGACTCGGGTTCTTGCGCTATAGCTAAAAGAGGAGGAGTTGTAGAAAGTATTGATGCAAGCAGAATTGTAGTAAGGGTAAATGAGAAGGAAATAAATCCTGGGGACTCAGCGGTTGATATTTATAACATTATAAAATATACAAGATCTAATCAGACTACTTGCATAAATCAAAGACCTATAGTTACTGAAGGAGACAAGGTTAGTAAGAATGATATATTGGCTGATGGCCCTTCAGTAGATTTGGGTGAGCTTGCACTGGGTCAGAATGTTCGAATTGCCTTCATGCCTTGGCATGGATATAACTTTGAAGACTCGATCCTTATTTCAGACAGGCTTGTCAGTGAAGACAAGTTCACTAGCATTCATATACAAGAACTTACTTGCATAGCAAGGGATACAAAATTAGGAGCAGAAGAAATTTCAGGGGATATTCCAAATGTTGGTGACTCTGCCTTATCTAAACTTGATGAATTTGGAATAGTTTACATAGGTGCTGAAGTCAAGGCTGGAGATATTCTTGTCGGCAAAGTGACTCCAAAAGGAGAAACTCAACTAAGTCCAGAGGAGAAGTTATTAAGAGCTATATTTGGTGAAAAGGCTTCAGATGTGAAGGATAGCTCTTTAAGAGTCCCTTCTGGAGGTGATGGAACTATTATTGATGTTCATGTCTTTACAAGAGACGGGTTAGAAAAAGATGGAAGAGCATTAGATATTGAAGAGTCACAATTGAAAGAGATAAAAAAAGACGTAGATGAAGAACTGAGTATTATTGAAGGTGCAACCTTTTCTAGATTGGAGAATATTATAATCGGGAAAAAAGTAGCATCTTCAAAAGGGATTCCTAAGGGTTCAGCCATTAAAAAAGATCATTTAGATGCGATGTCTAAAAATGACTGGTTCAAGATCCGTTTTCAGAATGAGGCTATAAATAAACAACTTAAGCAGATTGAATTAAATCTTAATGAGTATAGAGAAAATCTTAAAGAGATTTTTAAACAAGAGAAATCTAAGGTATCTGGTGGAGATGACTTAGCTCCAGGTGTCTTAAAAATTGTTAAGGTTTATTTAGCAATCAAAAGAAGAATTCAACCAGGAGATAAGTTAGCAGGCAGGCATGGAAATAAAGGAGTGATTTCTGTAATTATGCCCATGGAAGATATGCCTTATGATGAAAATGGTGAGCCAGTTGATATAGTGCTCAATCCTCTTGGGGTGCCTTCTAGAATGAATGTTGGCCAAGTTTTGGAGACCCATCTGGGTTGGGCTGCTAAAGAACTTGGCTCAAAAATAAAGGATTTAATTGATGAAGGTCGTAAAGTTTCAGAAATCAGATCTTTATTAAACAAGATTTATGGAAACGACACCAATAAGAATCTAGATTCCCTTAATGACAAAGAAATTCAAGAGCTGGCAGGAAATTTAAGAAATGGAGTTCCAATGGCTACTCCTGTATTTGACGGAGCTAAAGAATCTGAAGTAAAAGATATGCTTGAGTTAGCAGGATTACCTTTAAGTGGTCAGTGTAAACTCTATGATGGTAGAACAGGAGAGGAGTTTGATAGACCTGTAACCTTAGGCTACATGTACATACTTAAGTTAAATCATCTTGTTGAAGACAAGATGCATGCTAGATCTACTGGAAGTTATAGTTTGGTAACTCAACAGCCTCTGGGTGGTAAAGCCCAGTTTGGAGGACAAAGATTTGGTGAAATGGAAGTATGGGCTTTGGAAGCTTACGGAGCCGCCCATACTCTTCAAGAGATGTTAACAGTTAAGTCTGATGATGTAATCGGAAGGACAAGAGTTTATAAGAATCTTGTAGATGGAAATTTTGAGATGGATGCTGGTATCCCAGAATCTTTTAATGTATTAACCAAGGAAATTAGATCCTTGGGTATTGATTTAGAACTTGAGTCAGTAGAGAAGAAGTAGGAGAGCAAAATGAGAGATTTAATCAATGTGTTAAGGGATCAAGGTCATGGAATTGAATACAATAGCATTAAAGCTGGACTTGCTTCTCCTCAACAAATTAGATCCTGGTCTTATGGTGAAGTAAAAAAACCTGAAACTATAAACTACAGAACTTTCAAACCTGAAAGAGACGGGTTATTTTGTTCCAAAATATTTGGCCCTATAAAAGACTATGAATGTATTTGTGGCAAATACAAAAGGATGAAGCACAGGGGAGTGGTTTGTGAGAAATGTGGTGTAGAAGTCACTTTATCCAAGGTTAGAAGAGAAAGAATGGGTCATATAGAATTAGCATCACCTGTAGCTCATATTTGGTTCTTGAAATCACTTCCTTCTAGGATAGCTTTGGCTTTAGATTTAACCTTAAGAGATTTAGAGAGAGTTCTTTATTTCGAGTCCTTTATCGTGATCGACCCTGGTATGACAGACTTGGAACCATGCCAATTACTTTCAGATGAAGAATATTATGAATCATTAGAGCAATGGGGTGATGAATTTAGTGCTGGAATGGGAGCAGAATCTGTTCAAAATTTATTGAGAGACCTTGATTTAGATTCAGAAATTTTACGACTTCAAGAAGAAATTCCAAATACAAAATCAGAGGCGAAATTAAAGAAACTTTCTAAAAGACTAAAACTATTAAAATCTTTTAAAGATTCAGGCAATAAGCCTGAATGGATGGTAATGGAAGTCTTACCAGTTCTACCGCCTGATTTAAGGCCATTAGTTCCTTTAGAAGGAGGAAGATTTGCAACTTCAGATTTAAATGACCTTTATAGAAGGGTAATTAATAGAAACAACAGACTCAAGAGACTACTAGATCTTAATGCACCTGACATTATCACTAGAAATGAAAAAAGAATGTTGCAAGAATCCGTTGATGCTCTTCTTGATAATGGCAGAAGGGGTAGGGCGGTTACTGGTTCCAATAAAAGGCCACTTAAATCCTTAGCTGACATGATTAAAGGAAAACAAGGAAGATTCAGACAAAACCTTTTAGGTAAAAGGGTAGACTACTCAGGAAGATCTGTAATAGTTGTCGGCCCCACTCTTAAACTACATCAATGCGGCCTTCCTAAAAAGATGGCTTTAGAGCTTTTTAAGCCTTTTGTATTTGGAAAGCTACAACAACTTGAGTTGGCAAGTACCATCAAATTAGCTAAGAAGATGGTAGAAAGAGAAGAACCAGAAGTTTGGGATATTCTTGCAGAAGTAATTAGAGAACATCCAGTATTATTAAACAGAGCCCCCACCCTGCATAGATTGGGAATTCAAGCTTTTGAGCCTGTTTTGGTTGAAGGTAAAGCTATACAACTACACCCTTTAGTCTGTAAGGCTTATAACGCTGATTTTGATGGCGACCAAATGGCAGTTCATGTGCCGCTCACATTAGAAGCGCAACTTGAATGTAGAGCACTTATGATGGCTACGAACAATATTCTTTCTCCAGCAAATGGAAAGCCAATAATTGATCCTTCACAAGATGTGGTTCTAGGCATTTATTACATGACAAGAGAGAAAATAAACGCAAAAGGAGAAGGTCAAGTTTTATCTTCTCCTGAAGAGGCAAATAGAGCTTTTCAGTTAAATGCTGTAGATCTACATGCAAAAATTAAAGTTAGACTCAAACCTAACAATCTTCCTGATGAAAAAACAGAAATAATAGAAACAACCCTTGGAAGAACTTTACTATATGAATTGTTGCCTGAAGGAATGCCTTTTGATTTAGTTAATAAGACTCTGGACAGCAAGACAATCTCAAGTCTTATAGATGTTTGTTATAGAAAATCTGGTTTAAAGAAGACTGTAATATTTGCAGATAGATTAATGTACATGGGTTATCAGTTCTCTACGAAGTCAGGAGCTTCTTTATGTATAGATGATTTTGTTATTCCTAAAGAGAAAGAAAAATATGTAATTGAAGCTGAAAGTGAAGTCAAAGATATTGAGGCTCAATTTGCTTCAGGCCTTGTCACCAAAGGAGAAAAATACAACAAAGTCATTGATATCTGGTCAAGAGCAAACGAGATGATAGCTAAAGCAATGATGGATAATATTTCTACTGAAGAAATAAAAGACTCAGAGGGAAATCTTGTTACCTCAGATTCTTATAATTCTGTTTACATGTTTGCCGATTCTGGGGCTAGAGGTTCTCCAGCTCAGATAAGACAACTAGCTGGGATGAGGGGGTTAATGGCAAAGCCTGACGGATCAATTATAGAAACTCCTATTACTGCAAATTTTAGAGAAGGTCTTACAGCTCAACAATACTTTATTTCAACTCATGGAGCTAGAAAGGGGTTAGCTGATACGGCACTTAAAACAGCAAACTCTGGGTATTTAACCAGAAGACTGGTTGACGTAGCTCAAGATCTAGTTATTAGTGAAGATGATTGCAAAACTTCTACTGGCATAGTTATGAGACCTATTATTGATGGAGGTGAGGTAATCGTTCCTTTAGGAGATAGAGTTTTAGGAAGAACAGTTTCCAAAAATGTTTTAGGGCCAGATAACAAAAAAATCTTAATAAAAAAAGGTACGTATATTGATGAAGATTTGATCGACAAATTTGATGATCTTGGTGTCTATGAATTAAAAGTAAGGTCAGCTATCCATTGTGAGACTATTTATGGTGTTTGTTCTAAATGTTACGGAAGGGACCTTGGAAGAGGCCATGAATCACATATAGGAGAAGCAGTAGGAATAGTTGCGGCACAATCTATAGGTGAGCCTGGTACCCAGCTAACAATGAGAACTTTTCATATAGGTGGAGCAGCTTCTGGAACTTCAGCTGAAGACAATGTTGAGGCAGGCATAGATGGTAAGATTATCTATGATTGTAGAACGATTAAAAGGAAGGATAATACCTATGTTGTTTTATCTCAGTCTTCAGAATTAAGCGTTGAAGATAAAGAAGGAAGAACAATTGAAAGATACAAGATTCCATACGGAACAACTCTTAATTTTCAAACGGATCAAAAATTAAACAAGGAGATATCCTAGCTAAATGGGACCCCTTGACTAGACCTATTATTGCTGAGGTAGGAGGTAAGGCCAAGTTTGTTGATATAGATGATGGAATAACAGCTAGACTAAAAACTGATGATCTTACTGGCCTTTCTAATATAGAAATTATTGATATAACTGAAAGGGCTAAAGGTGAGGCTCAAGAAAAGAAACCTTCTATACATATAGTGGATGGCAGAGGAAAAGAGAAAACTATTCCAGAATCAGAAGCTCCTGCCATTTATACTCTCCCTGGCAACGCGTTCATTGGCCTAAATGATGGGCAAGACATTGAGTTGGGAAGTGTAATAGCTAGAGTTTCACAAGAGTCAGCAAAAACTAAAGATATTACGGGCGGTCTACCTAGAGTTGCTGATTTGTTTGAAGCTAGAAAACCTAAAGAGGCAGCAATCCTAGCTCTAGAAAGTGGAATAGTATCTTGGGGTAAACCTACTAAAGGCAAAGAAAGATTAATTATTACTGATGAATCAGGAAATGAGTGTGCAAGCCTAATTCCTAAGACCAGACATATAAATGTATTTGAAGGAGAGAGAATAGAAAAGGGTGACATTGTTTCGGATGGTGCTTTGAGCCCTCATGACATTTTGGAATTACGAAGTCTTGAAGAGCTTACAGAATATGTCGTAACTGGAATACAAGAAGTTTATAGGCTTCAAGGTGTAACTATTAATGAGAAGCATATTGAGGTCATCTTGAAGCAAATGTTAAGGAAAGTTGAAATAACTGACGCAGGTGATTCAGACTTCATAACAGGAGAACAAGCTGAATTATCTAGGGTAAAGGAAACTAACAAAGAACTTTCTAAGGATAAAAAAGCAAAAATTAAATATAAAAGAATATTATTAGGAATAACTAAAGCTTCTCTTGCTACTGATTCATTTATTTCAGCTGCTTCTTTTCAGGAAACAACTAGAGTGTTAACTGAAGCTGCAACGACTGGACGAAAAGATAACCTCAGGGGCCTTAAAGAAAATGTAGTAGTAGGCCGTTTAATACCTGCTGGTACTGGCCTGGCTATGATGAAAGAAGAAAAGATAGAAGTGGATGATCCGGATTCAATTGATCTCGAGGAAGCCCTAAGTCAAGCGTTAAGTGAACAAGAAGTTCAGTAATTGATTGACGCGGATAATACCAATAATTAAAATGCGCGACCTTAAATTCTACAATTTATAAAAGATGTCTACTGTCAATCAACTTATTAGGAAGCCAAGAAAAAGGAAGAAGCTTAAGACAGATGTGCCTGCTTTAAAAGGCTCTCCTCAAAAGAGAGGTGTTTGTACTAGGGTTTATACTACAACACCTAAGAAACCTAACTCAGCATTAAGAAAAGTTTGTAAAGTTAGATTAACTTCTGGCTTTGAAGTGATTTCTTACATAGGAGGAGAGGGACATAATCTTCAAGAGCATTCTGTTGTTCTTATCAGAGGAGGAAGGGTTAAAGATTTGCCCGGAGTTAGATATCACACTATAAGAGGTACCTTAGATACTGCTGGTGTAGATGATAGAAAACAGAGAAGATCAAAATATGGCGCTAAGAAATCTAAATAGAGAAAATAATGTCTAGAAGAAAAGCAGCCCCTAAGAGAAAAATATTACCTGACCCTAAATATGGGAATTTAAAGCTGGCCAAATTCATGAATCAGATTATGAAAGACGGTAAGAAATCCATTGCAGAAGGTATTGTTTATGGAGCTCTATCAGAGATTGAAAGCAAATCTAAAAAAGAACCTGTAGAAGTTTTTGAGAAAGCTCTTGAAGAGGTAGGCCCAGTGGTGGAAGTAAAAGCAAGAAGAGTAGGGGGTGCAACTTATCAAATACCCCTGGAAGTTAGATCTTCAAGACGCCAAGCTTTAGCCATGCGTTGGCTTGTAAGCAGTGCTAGATCAAGATCTGAAAAAACCATGACTTTAAAACTAGCCAATGAGTTGATTGATGCCTCTGAAGGAAAGGGAGAAGCAATTAAGAAGAAAGAAGATACCCACAGAATGGCAGAAGCGAACAGAGCTTTTTCGCATTTTAGATTTTAATTATTAAACAACATACTTAAAAAATGGCAAGATCTACTCCATTAGAACTTTATAGGAATATCGGTATTATAGCTCACGTAGATGCTGGTAAAACCACTACTACAGAGCGCGTTCTCTTTTATACAGGAATATCCCATAAGATAGGCGAAGTTCATGATGGGGCAGCCGTAATGGACTGGATGGAGCAAGAACAGGAAAGAGGAATTACTATTACTTCCGCTGCAACAACTTGCTTTTGGAAAGGGACAAGTCAGCAATTTACTGAACATAGAATTAACATCATAGATACCCCTGGTCACGTTGACTTTACTATTGAGGTGGAAAGATCACTTAGAGTTTTAGATGGGGCCATTGTTGTCTTTTGCGCTAGTTCTGGAGTTGAGCCTCAGTCTGAAACTGTGTGGCGCCAAGCAAATAGATATGAAGTTCCGAGATTAGCATTTGTAAACAAAATGGACAGAGCAGGTGCAGATTTCTTAAAAGTTGTTGATCAAATGAAAATAAGGTTGGGTGCAAACCCAGTTCCTGTTCAGTTACCCATAGGAGCTGAAGAAGACTTTAAAGGGGTAATAGACCTAATAAATATGAAGGCTATTTATTGGAGCGAAGAAGACATGGGAACTTCATTTGCCTTGGAAGAGATACCTGAAGAGTTAGTTTCTGAAGCAAATAAATGGCGAGAAAATATGCTCGAGATAGCAGCTGAAGCAAACGAAGCTCTTATGGACAAATACTTAGAAGAGGGAGATCTATCTGTAGAGGATATTAAAGCAGGACTAAGAGAAAGAAACTTATCTTCTGAAATTGTTATAACTCTATGCGGAGCTGCTTTTAAAAATAAGGGAGTGCAAACACTTCTAGATGCAGTGATAGATTTTCTACCTGCACCAAATCAAGTTAAACCCATGACAGGCGTATTGGATGATAAAGGAACGGAAGGCACTAGGAAGGCAGATGATAAAGAACCTTTCTCTGGGCTTGCTTTTAAGATAGCAACCGATCCTTATGTAGGATCTCTAACTTTTGTAAGAGTCTATTCTGGAACTCTAAACTCAGGGGATTCAGTCTTTTTACCCTTGAAAAGAAAGAAAGAAAGAATTGGGCGAATGCTTCAAATGCATTCAAATAAGCGTAAAGAAATAGATGAAGTCCGCGCAGGGGATATTTGTGCAGTTATAGGTTTAAAGCAAGCTGTTACAGGAGAGACTCTTTGTGATGAAAAAAATCAGATAATTTTAGAGAAAATGAATTTTCCTGATCCAGTAATTTCTGTTGCAGTAGAGCCAAAGACTAAAGAAGATCAGGAAAAGATGGGCATAGCCTTAGGAAGATTAGCTCAAGAAGACCCTTCTTTTAAGATGAGAACAGATGAAGAGTCAGGCCAAACAATCATTTCTGGAATGGGAGAACTTCACCTTGATGTTTTAGTAGACAGAATGAGAAGAGAATTTAACGTAGAAGCCAATATGGGAAAACCCCAAGTAGCTTATAGAGAAACAATTAGAAAATTAGTCGAACAGGAAGCTAAATTTGTAAGACAATCAGGAGGAAGAGGTCAATACGGGCATGTATACATAAAAATGGAGCCCTTAAAATCAGATGAAGAAAATTATGAATTTGTAAATAAAATAGTAGGAGGCACTATTCCTAAAGAGTTTATTCCTGCTGTTGATAAAGGCTGTCGGGAACAAATGGAAGCTGGGGTAATAGCAGGATATCCTTTAGTTAAAATTAAAGTTACACTTTATGACGGCTCATTTCATGATGTAGATTCTAGTGAAATAGCTTTCAAAGTAGCGGGCTCAATGGCTTTTAAGGATGGAGCTTTGAAAGCAGATCCAGTCCTATTGGAGCCCATTATGAGCCTTGAGGTAGTAACCCCTGAAGAATATATGGGTGATGTGGTTGGAGATTTAAGCAGAAGGAGAGGAGTTATAGGTGGTATGGATGACGGTCCTTCTGGCAAGGTTATTTCCGGAGAGGTGCCTTTAGCAGAAATGTTTGGCTATGCAACTGATCTCCGGTCAGCAACACAAGGTAGGGCCACTTTTACTATGGAACCTCTTAAATATTCAGAAGTACCACCCAATGTTGCTGAAGCTGTAATTAATAAGAACGAATAACTAGTTTTAATTAATCTAAAAACCCCTTAATTAAAGGGTTTTTTTATATATTTATGTTGACACTTTGGCGTCACAAACCTAGAATTTGCGCTCTTTTTTGATGGTTGGGCTCTAATCATGAATTTTTGCTGATTTGAGCCTTTTTTAATAGTAGTTTTGCCCTTTTTTTAGGCAAAATTTTTTAACTCTTCTTAGATGAAGTGGGAACAGGATTGTGCAAAACCAAAGCATAAGAATTAGGTTAAAAGCTTTTGACCATAGGCTCATAGATAAGTCTGCGAAAGAAATCGTAGAGACAGTAAAACGCACGGGCGCTAAAGTTAAGGGGCCAATACCTTTGCCGGTTAAAAAACATAAAACAACCATCCTGACTTCCCCTCACAAAGATAAAGACGCCCGCGACCAATACGAAATAAGAACCCACAAAAGAACACTAGATATCATAGAGCCATCAGAGAAAACTTTGGATGCATTAACTAAATTAGAATTATCTGCTGGGGTACTTGTACAGATCAGTCTAGATGAGGTTTGAATCATGTCTTTAGGATTAATAGGAAAAAAACAAGGAATGACCCGAGTCTTTACAGAAGAAGGGGGGTCTCTACCTGTAACTGTGGTGAGTGTTGATGCAAATACCATTACTCAAATAAAAACTGTAGANAATGATGGTTATAGCTCTGTTCAAGTAACGACAGGTCGGAAAAAAGAAAAACACTTAACTAAATCAGAATTGGGACACTTCAAAAAATCTTCTGTAGATCCTGGAGAGGGTTTATGGGAATTTCCTATTGAAAACACAGAAATTGAGAAAGTAGAAATAGGAAAAGCCATACCTTTGGCATTATTCAAAGAGGGACAAGTAGTAGATGTTTCGGGTGTATCAAAAGGAAAAGGCTTTGCTGGAACTGTTAAAAGATGGAATTTTCAGATGCAAGATGCAACTCATGGTAATTCTTTATCTCATAGGGCACCCGGATCTATAGGCCAATGTCAAACCCCAGGAAGGGTTTGGAAAGGAAAAAAGATGTCTGGTCATATGGGATCAGAAAAGGTAACTGTCCAGAATTTAAAAATTATTTCCATAGATTTAGAGAATAGCTTGATACTTATTCAAGGTTCTATCCCTGGCTCAACAGGCTCTCGGGTGATACTAAGGCCTGCGAGAGGNGAAAATGTAGAATTCCCATTCGAAGAGACCCAACCAGAAGAGACCCAACCAGAAGAGACCCAACCAGAAGANANNNANCNTANAAGAGACCCAACCAGAAGAGACCCAACCAGAA
>JGI24815J26687_1000158_pt1 | contig 15102 bp, 13 predicted proteins | sample METZYME_3_150m_FD_26687 | JGI IMG/M metagenome (IMG submission 26687) | reverse complement strand
ATGCTGGAGGAGGTCGGATTCACCGATGTCCGAGCCAAAGTCGTGTTCCCCGGCATGGCCACCATCTGGCAGGGCACCTCACCCTAGGCCAAGCAGCGGGCGGCAGGTCACGGCCCTCCAGATGAACGGCTTGGTCAGCCTGTTGAAAGCCAGATTGAGCAGCCAATCGGGAGAGCGGAACAAAAGGCTTCCAAATCTGAAGGCTCGCTTCGAGTTGCGCATCACCTTTCCCATCTGGGCATCCCACCTCACCTCGTACTCGCTGAGCGGTGTGCCGTCCCGCAGGTGCTCTGCTACCACCTGTCCTGCAATCCTGCCGCCAATCATCGCAATCGTGATGCCGGCGCCATTGGAGGGGAGGACCATACCGGCGGCGTCGCCAACGATGAGGTGATTGCCCTTGACGAGGGGGCGGATGGACCCGGACATCGGCAGGGAGCCGGCTCCGTTGTAGGTAATCTGCCCTCGATACCTCGAGATGAAATCCTCGGCGTAGTCATTCAGGCTCCTGCCTTTGGACAGGTCCCTCTGGATGCCAAGCCCGATGTTCGCCCCTCCGTTCTTCGGGAACATCCAGGCGTAGCCGCCGGGTGCTACTGAGCCGAAGTGTAGCTCCACCGCATCGGTGAACTCACCGGACATGAGCACGAACTTCACAGGGATGTCGAGTGACTCCTCGTGCCACTGTGACTTGCGTATCGGGTCGTTTTGCCCGGCTGCTCCGATGATGACTCTCGCATTGTATTCTGAGCCGTCCCTGAGGTATGCTGTCTCACCTTCGACTCTCTCGACTCGACTGTTGACGAGATACTCGACCCCTGTTGACTCAGCCAAGTCTACCAAGGCCTCGTCGTGAGCTACACGATTGAGCACCAGTCCCTCGAAATCGTATCTAAGCGGTTTGCCTGAAGGAGGGACAAGATGCATCTCACTTATCCTCTTCGAGACGGCTTTCTCCGGTGTCTGCAGGAGGTCGTCTAGATCTGGGACGTCGGGGCACAGCCTGCGCATCTCGTTGTTGGCGGGAACGAGCTCCCCGCACTGTAGCGGCGAACCTATCGGGTCCCTGCCATCGATGACCAGAACATCCGCGCCACCCTCTGCGATATATCGCGCCGTCGTACTTCCGGCTGGACCCCCGCCGATGACTATCGCATCCCAGTCGGTGCGGATGTCGGACATGTCCTCAATTCCGGCGCGACTGTGAGCGTCTAGCGACCACTGCNAGGAGGTCGTGCGCTGTGCTCTGTGGAAGCGGACTTATCGCCTCGAGAGCACGGTCGACATGATTCTCGATGAGTTGGGTGACATAATCAAATGAGCCTGCCTCCTCAAGGAGGTAGGTCAGTTCCCCCCATCGGTCGTCACTGAAGTTCTGCAACACATCGGCAAGTTGCTCGCGTTCAACGCCATGTAGCATGGTGAGCGCATGAATGATTGGTAGCGTCATCTTGCCATCATGGACATCGGTGCCCCTAGGCTTTCCCATCGAAGTTTCGCCCGTCAAGTCGAGCATATCATCAACGAGTTGGAATGCACGTCCGACTTCCATCCCGAAGGTCTCGAGGGACTCAACTACCCAATCGGGTGCATTGGCAACGATTGCCGCGCACGAGCACGCGGCAGCGAAAGGGGCCGCGGTCTTGCCGTCGATTATAGCGTAGTAGTCCTCGGGAGTGGTGGCGAGGTCGCCAATGTGCTCTAACTGCAGCAACTCACCAGTGGCTAAGCCCGCGCAAGTGCGAGCCAACCTCTCTACTATGTGAGCATCGTAACGCCCNCCCAGGCCGAAGCCAAGGACAAACAGGTAGTCACCTGCGATGATGGCATGGGGGATACCGTGCGATGAGTGCAGTGTCGGCTTGCCGCGGCGGGTCTTGGACTGGTCATATATGTCGTCGTGCACGAGACTGGCGGTGTGAACTACCTCGGAGGCGAGCGCGAGATCCATGACCTCGGACTGGTCCTCTCCGCCTGCGGCCTCGAACGCGAGCAGCGCGAGAACGGGTCGGAACCTCTTACCACCAGCGAGAAGGACATGTCGCGCTAATGCCATAGATGGAGCCTCGGAGCCTGTCATTCTCTCCTGCACAAAGTCCTCCAGGGCCTCCTCGATGATATCGTGCCTATTGGCGAGTTTCTCATTGTACGAACGCATCGAAACCATGCTGATTCACCCCCTCTTGGCAGGGGTCGCCTATATCAACAGGTGTGCGCGCCGGCCGAACGGGCACAAGGCGTGCCCCCTCCCTTGAGGTTGATGCGATTATGGACCTACTTACACTGGCCACCATAGATTCGCCCGACTGCCCCGTATCCGAGCACATAGCGATCTTCTCCGCCTCCGGCGATGCTCCTGAAATCGCTATAGAGAGCCTCGCAATAGACGGATTCTCAGACGGCCTGGCTATGCTGGGAAGCGGTAAGGTTGACATGCTAGCCGTACCGGCGCGGATACTTCATGGAAGGCAGTTGGAGATGCTGGAAGCGGGATGCGAGGTGGTGGGTGCGAGGACCCCCCGGCGGCCTAACTTGGTACTGGTTTCGGAGAACAAGATCGCATACCAACCGAAGTCGGCTGTGATACTGTCAGATTCCAAACTAGTCCGCAGGCAACTGCGCCGAGCCAGACGAGGATTGCGCGTCCTGAGACCGAGCGCCTACGCATCAATCAGCGAGTTGGGCGAGGTTCCAGAGGAGCCCGTGGCTATGGCGGAATGGATGGAGGCCCAGAGACAGAGCGGGGTTATCGATGGTTACGTAACCTCTCGTCCGGTGTATGACGAGCTCGAACTTGGCGTTCGCAGGCATGCCTTGCTTCCAGACCCGAAGGACAGGGGCGACCCGCACTTCCTGCCTCTGCCATACGCCGACCTCGTCGTGGTACTCGCGAGAAAGCGGTTTCCCCTCAGCATCTCGGCACAGATCTCCGAGCGAGAGGGGAACACGATCTGGTGGGTGCAGAACCACCTGATTGCCGGTCTGAATGAGGAGATGCTGGAGAGGACTGGTGTCCTCGTCAGGCACAGGCAAGTCAGCTCCCTGATGAAGCAGGCTGAGGAGGCCAAGGACATCACCCTGCTACAGTCTTGTCATGACACAGAGGGAGAGGTACTCGATGACGATGTGCATGTCGAAGTCAGGCTCGAGGTACTCTCTAAGAACGGGCGCAGGACGCTGGGCCTTGAACGGGTTATCACATACTCCCGCCACCAGCACGCAACCATCTCACTGTTGAGAGACTGGGAGGCTCTCCTCCTCGAGGGCTCTAGAGAGGTCCCCAAGGACTTCTACACCGATGTCGAGGCCTCTGCCTACCTCGACCTGTCTGAGTAAACGGTGACTACTCCCAACACCCGTTAACACCGTCACAGCACCTGTGGTGCTGCGTAAGCGATATGACGGGTGAGGGGCGGGAGTGCTTGAGGAAGTGCTGAAGTTGGGGGTCGACAGAGTGCTGCTCGACGCGCTTTACAGGGATCGGCTGCGCGGACTTCGGAACAGGGCTGAGGAGGCGGGGCTGAGCAAGAGCGGTTCGGTCGAAGTGGTACGGGCCAGACTGATTCAGCATCACATCCTAGGTGATGACGATCTCTCATGGGAAGGTATCCAATCGATGACCCACAAGGAGATTGGTGAGGTGCTCAAGGTCTTCGGAATCAAGTCATCAGGCTCACATAAAGAGAGGCGACAGAGGCTATGGCTTCACCTCAACTTCGACTCACGCAGACTGACCGTGGAGAGACTGGCCGAGATGGACCGCGACACACTCCAAGAACTGTGCCAGAAACTGGAAATGAGAGTCACGGGCAGTCGGACGGTATTGATGGCTCGGGTCGGAGGTGTCCTGACCAACCAAGCTAACGGCTGGGGCAGAATCAAGCGCAGCCTGTGGCGCTCGGGAATCCCCGAGGTCTCAGAGGGTGTAGCTGAGGTGGAGATTGATGATGTCGTTGAGGAGGCCGAGGCCGAATTCGAAGAGTCGCCNGCCGAACCCGAGGAGGAGGTCAACTTCCAGAGGACGGCTTCGGAGGCGGTTCTGGAGGATGCCAGCGACGCNCTGGTGTTTGATCTAGACAAGGCTGAGCCATCTGTCCAAGGGGCGCTGCTTACCATCCAAGCCAGGGTCGAGGACCTCGAGAGGATGGTTGGGACCATCCTGAGGGGGCATGGTGGCCATTGGGGAGAGGAAGAGCAGGTTCTCCTCATCAAACTTGCAGAACGCAGAGGCTGGCCGCTCGACGAAGAAGAGGTCCGCTCGAGAGTGAGGCGCGTTGCCACCAATATCGCCGAGATCAAGGGTGGATCTCTCGACGAGGGGGAGTCTCTCGGCAGAATCGACCCAGACGCCACGCTAGAGAGGGTCAAGGAGAAGATGCGGCACGCTGAGACACTGCTCTCGGGGAGTCCTGAGGACTGATTACTCCGGCACTAGCTGGAAGAATCCGAAGCGGGGCTCCATCACATCACCCTGAGTGCGGGCGTCTTCCAAGGCGTCCTCGGCGGACTCGCGCGAGTGACCGATTCGGACAAGCGCTTCTATGATATTGCCGTACTCGACGCCTTCTCCCGCGTCCTGTGAACGAATGGTCTCAATGACTTGGGGGAGAGCGTCGCCGACTGGCTCGGACGGCGTCGGTGGGTCCTCCTGAGCGTGCGAGGCCGGCTCATCTTGGGTTGGTGCGGCCGCTACCGGATCTGGCGCCTCCATGACACTGGTTCTGCCTATCGCCATCGAGAGCGCTTGCAGAACCCCGACCCGGTAATTCTCCGGGTCGAACTCGCTATAGTGGCCTCGGGCGAGAATCAGGCCGTCGACGAGGTCGCTCGGCACGCCGGCTGCCTCGAGTGCTGCAGGAGTCAACTCACTCGCCAGAGAAGCTGAATGTGCGTCGATGCGTCGCAGAGTCGCCTCGGCCGTCTCAACCAACCAGTTGGTGTAGCACTCCTTGTCTATGACAGTGAACTCCTCAGCACGCAACGTGGTGAAGACGCCGCCGTCTTCAGACTCGAACCATCGGGCCTTGCCCACTAAGGCCAGCAGGAACCTGTCACCGGACTCGAAGCGGGCCAACAGCTCCTCGAAGTCCGGATGCAATTCAGGTTGGAATGGCGCGACGCTAAATCGGTGACTCCCGGTCGGGTCCCTAATTTGCCCCGAGTAGCTAGGGCCGCTCTCACCTTCTCGGCGTTCCATTCTGTCGATGACGCCACAGACGAGCGCGCGGTTGATCTTGGCACCCAGTTTGGTTATGACGAACGACGGGTCGTACTCGCCGGAGCCCTCCTCGGGAAGTGAAGCCTCCTGATACTCCTGAGCGAACATGCGCACAGCGCTCTGGCGGGAAAATCGGCGTGTTGACTCTTGCATCAAAGTACCACCTCCCAACGCTGCATTACCTCATTGGCGGCGTCGGCTGATAGGGTCTTGTCTTGCTCTACCTCATCGGCGAGTAGCATGGAACCTTGGTCATCGATAATCGAGCGTCCTCTGACGCTCAGTTTACGCGCGAGCACGCGCTCGCGCAGGAAAGCGGCGAATCCGTCTTGGCCATCCTTTTCCACCTGCTCCTTAACAGCCTCCTGATCCATCCCGAGGAAGGCTTCTGAAGGGTCCTTTGCCAACAATAGTGATGCATTGGAAACGCCGTCGTCGATGACGAACCTGAGCCTGAGGTCCTCGACTCCACGTTGGGGGCCGTGATCGATGCAGGCGCCGTCCCTGAGGACGCGTCTGCATTCGGGGCATCGTTCAATGATGCCCGAGTCCCTGCGTACGGCCACGATGGTGCCGTTGGTGCGAATGCCTCTGCGCGAGCCGCCGGTGACCACAGTCGTCAGGTCGGCTTCGACCCAGTGCTGCTCGGGGTCTATCGAGTCCCATGGCGGATCGGACAGGTCAGTCACCTGTGCGGCATCGTCCACTACGAGATCGGGGGAGCCCTGCCAATACTGCACCCGGGAGCCAGTCAGATGCAGGAAGTCCCCCTTCTTGGGGTCGATCTCGCACCAAGCGGTGAGTCTGCAACGGCCACTGGGGTCCATGACATCGCCGCTACGGACGACTCGTTCGGTACCGTCTTCGGAGGTGAATGAGCGCCGGTCCCATGATTCGACTTGGACTGTTATCTCGATGTCGCTCATTCCGTTGCGCAACTCGGCGATGCTGACCTTGTTGGCTTGCGAGAGGTCATCCATACTGGCGAATGACGTATCGTGGTAGACCTCTAGCCTAGTCCTGTCGCCGATGTTGATCTCCGGAGTCTCGCGAAACTTCCTGACAGATGCGCCATCTATCTTGAGCAATGTCCCCGGCTCGTGCTCGAGAGGCACCCACGACAGGAAGCCGATGCTACCACTGGAGTCGGCCAGCCTACCGCGGACGATATCCAACTGGCCACTGCCGTCCCGCTTCACGATGACATCGGGCTTGGACGAAATCAGGCGCGCGACGAGATTCACGTAGCCCTCGTTTTCTGAGGCCTTCTCTATGGTGACGGGTTCGTCGCTGATTTGCGTCACTGGAGCGCCGCCCTCGCGCAGAACGGTCACCCGGGTGGTGCGGTTGACATTTATCGATCGCTTGTCATTCCACTCGTTGACCGACGCGCCCTCGAGTCGCACTACAGAGCCAGGGGCGAGGTTCTCGCTCTGCTCGCCCCAGTCCTTGTAGTCCCAGCGCTCGCGTTGGTCACTGTTCTCCCAAGGATTGTCCTCGATCCAGCCGAATGCTACCTGTCGCTCCTCACCTCGCACCATCTGGATGCGTGGCGTGTAGGAGATGACCGTGACCTCGATTGTCACATTGCGGTCGTCGGCACCGAGCTCGGAGAAGCGATTGACCTTCTTCTCAGCCCTAGCCGGAGGAGCCATGCTAACTGGCTCCATCCCGGAGGCAGTCTGGAACTTTCGGACCACCGAACGCAGAGCGTCCTCGGGAGGTATCAGGAAATCCTCCTCGTAACGTCTGAACTCAGCTTCTATCTCGGCCTCGTCCGCGTCCGGGCATTCTTGTTTCACTACAGTGACCTGTGCTGTGTACCTTCCATCTTCTGTCATGTGCTCACCTGCGTCAGTGAATGAGAACTGAGCCTACATAAACCACTGGTGCAGGGGCCTCTGAAGAAGCGTCTGCCAACGATGTCGGAGCAACGTTGGTTCGTGCATGTTTGGGTAGACTCAGCACTTCATCGCCTCCGGGGCCTCAGGTTTCACTCGGCGGTCTTTGAAGATGTCCATTCCATTTACGCACTGAGTGAGTGACTGCGTTTATTCAGAGTACCTCTTGTCGGACCATGATGGCAACCGGTGAGTTGTGCAGATTCGGGGTACTGACAGCCTCTGACAGGGCCAGTGCAGGAGACTATGAGGATCTCAGCGGACCTGCCATCGAGCAGTTCCTCAACGAGGCGGTGACCTCTCCGTGGGAGGTGGTTCGCCGACTCGTTCCCGACGAGCCGGACCTCATCGAGGCGGCGCTGGTAGAGCTGGTCGACGCCGAAGGCTGCTCGATGGTCGTGACCACCGGGGGAACTGGTCCCGCGCCCCGAGATGTGACTCCAGAGGCCACCGAGGCGGTGTGCGAGAGGATGCTACCGGGTTTCGGTGAGCAGATGAGGGCGATTTCACTGCGGCATGTCCCCACCGCTGTGCTATCGCGGCAGACTGCGGGAATCCGAGGCTCCGCACTTATTCTCAATCTGCCCGGCTCGCCTCGTTCGATCCGAGAGATTCTAGATGTGGTCTTCGCCGCCGTTCCCTACTGCATCGACCTCGTAGGGGGGCCTTACATCACGACTGATTCGGCAGTGGTTGAAGCCTTCCGGCCACCACACGCCCGACGCGAATGATTCATGCGGGAATCGCCGCTCGCAACGCCATGGCGAAGATGAAGTCAGGCGATACAGGCAGTGGCCGAGGTACAGACGAGCTCAGGGACATCGAGGTCACTCTGGATTTAACCCCCAATGCACTTGCCTCGCTGATGTTCCGTCAGGGAGACACCATGGTCCTTGCATGCGCGACGAAAGCCGCTGCTCTGCCGCGCTGGTTTCCAAGGAATGCGGAGCGAGGCTGGATCCACGCCGAGTACGCACTCCTACCCGGATCCACAAACAGCAGGTTCCGCCGCGAGCGCAACGGCGCCAAGGGGCGGACCCAAGAAATCGAGCGNCTGGNCGCCCGCTCGCTACGCGGCGCGGTCGACCTTGAGGAGCTAGGTCCAATCGCGCTCACAGTAGACTGCGACGTGCTGAACGCCGACGGCGGAACTAGGTGTGCTTCTGTAACCGCCGCCTCAATCGCCCTCAGACTGGCGATCCGCCGACTGATAGCATCGGGCGAATGCCTGCCGAAGGAGAAACGCCTCTCCAGAGAAGATGTCCGCAACGGATTGGAGCCCCCCTCACTCAGTGCTGAGGAGAGGGCTGCTCACGAGGCCGCGGTGATGCCGAACGATGTAGGCGCACTCAGCGTTGGGATGGTCGACGGCGAAGTCAGGACCGACCTCGACTACATCCTAGACAGTAATGCCGATGTCGACATGAATGTGGTGATGACCAGTGACGGCGGCTTCGTAGAGGTCCAGGGCACCGGCGAGGAGGCGACATACACGCGTGAGGAGTTGGATGCCTTGATTGATTCCGCGACAGTGGGAATCAGAAAACTCCACGCCCTTCAAGCCGGCGTCCTAGAGAATGCAAACTGAATCACCAGGNCCACTGCGAAGTACGCATAGAATGGTGGGACTGGCCGGACTTGAACCAGCGGCCTCCGCATCTTCAGTGCGGCGCTCTCCCAGCTGAGCTACAGTCCCGTAGCAACCTCGCCACTGTGATTCTGACTTCAAGCCTTCCGAGGGTGGAATCGCTATCAGGGGTCGTCTTTGTCCTCATCCTTGTCGAATGACATCATCTTGCCCTTGGCCTTGGTTACCGGTTTCTTCGCCTTCTTGGCGGGCTTGGCCGAGTCGGGCTTCCCGGCTTTTCCATCCGAGCTGGCCTTGCGCGCCTCGGCAGCCTCCTTCTCGAGCATCTTGAGCTCCTCGGGTGACATTCCCGATTCCATCGCGAGCTTGATGCGGCGCTCGTCGCGAGCGTGGATCTCGAGGAGTCTCTGCCTCGCCTTATCGTAGTGCTGTAGCATGTACATGGCATCGTGCTCAAGCAGCGGTGAGTCGGAGATGATGGTGATGTCGAGCCAGCTTCCTTCCTCAGCGAGGAACTCGGCGAAGGGCTCGAACTTTAGATCGGACTTCTTGATCTGGGTGTAATGGAGTGCGTTGCCCATTCGGTGCTCGATTCCGGCGAAGTGGCAGTAGAACTTCTTGCCGCCGTAGTCCTTGCGGACCTGCTCAAACAACTCGGAGTAGTCCTCACTTGTCCTCATCCTACCATGGCCGCGAGCGTGGATGTGAGCCATGTTGAGCACGGGCACTGTGCCCTCGACGTGGTTACAGACCTCGATGACCTCCTCGACCGTGCCCCACAAATCCTGTCGGCCCGAGGTCTCGATGCCTACCAGTGATGGTTTGGACTTGTGGACCCATGGGAATGCGGCGTAATCCTCCTCCTCCGACTTGTCGCCCCAGATCTGGTGGACCCGGTCGACTACTCCGGAGAACATGTTCGCTACCTGCTCGTTTGCCTCGGTGCCGGGTTCGTACTCACCGTAGGGGCCTACGTGGTACACCAGGTGCCTCGCGTTGACGATCTTGCCAGCCTGCATGCTGGCCTCCATCTTGGTGAGTGTCCGATTGCGCTCTCTCCGTGAGCCGAGGAGTTCTGCGTAGTAGGGCCCATGGAGGTTCATCTCAAGGTCTGAGTTCCAGGATAGTATGCCCGCCTGCCAGTACTGGTCGAAGTGCTTCGGCTGGACCGTTCGCACGGTCTGTATCTCCATCGCATCGAGCCCGAGAGCGGTGATGTCGTCCATTCCCTCGACAATCGTCCGTCCCTTGCAGGACAGCGGAACACCGGCCGGACCTAATCTCAGTGGCATGCTCGCACCCCTCGCGGGTCGGGCCGAACGGGTGCCCCTTCAAAAGGGGTCTCTGCTAATGGTGTCAAATGTAGTACGAATTCGGGTTTCAACACCCGCCGGATGCATGCTCTACTCCAGCCTGCCCCGGACCCGCTGAGGGAATCTCGCAGAGGAAGGAGGCCAGCCACTCCAGAGGTTGGTACTCTGCCTTCGTCTGCACCCTGACCGAGCCGAGTGAATGCTCGACGAGCGCTATGCGCTCGTTTGGAAGATAAGTGCAGACATGGGGGACCAAACCGCTGTGGCGGATCGACTGCAGGAGTTCCGCTGTGCTGACCTCCTCGAGATTGGACAGGGCGTCGATGGCTTCGGGAGCGACGAAGAGGACGTGGACCTGTCTAATCCTCTCAATCACAGCACCCCAAGACTCTGCTAGTCTGGAGGGGTCTGAGGGCATGTCAACAAGCATCACGGTGCGCGCGCCCTCAAGCTCTCCGAAGGTCATTGCCGCCCCCCATGCATATCGCGGTGAGGTGCCCTCCAGTGGGGTTGATGCCGAGGACACCAACCAGTGAGCGTTGTCGAGGGCGTCCCTCCAGTCGATGGCTCCGTGATCCATCGTGGCAAAGTCCTCGTCTGCGGCCGAGGTGATTAACCTCGTTCTGGCGCCTCTTTGGGCTGCCGCGGACAGCACTGCTGAGACGGCATCGTCATGCTCTGGTCTTCCGAAGGCGACGATGCGCACTTCGCTCGCAGCCATGTCCGCCGCTGACGCTCGGCGGTGATGAGTCTGCCTACTCGGTCTTCCAGCGGAGCAGGGCGATGGCCCCGCCGAAGCCCAGCAGTTGCTGTCCGGCGTCGTGGTCGACCGAGGCCTGGATGATGCCACCACCCGAGCCCTCTACGCTGGCGGCTGTCCTCTCCCAGTGCATGCGGANCTCATCATCGCCGCTACGCAGCATGGAAGCCTCGATGATTAGCGTCTCGACGGCTCCCTGCTTGGCAGCGGCGGCAATCGCATCGGGGCCGTATGAGACCGCTCCGCTGGTAGATATCCGCTTCAGCCCCTCCTCGATCGCTCGCACCTGCTGAGTGAGCGAGTGTTCGCCCAGCAACGAGTCCGCGAGGCCTTCTGCCAGGACCTCNTTTGCCGCCGCCCGACCTCCTATGGAGGTCGCTGCATTGAGGATCTGGTTCTGGGCGCCTTGCCCCTTGAGGTGGGCCTGGAACTGCTCGCGGGCCATTCCCGGACCGCAGATTACCATCGGCATCTGGTCCTTGAAAACGAGTTGGACCTCCTTGGCGACGCGCTCGAAGAAGCCACGGCGCACGCTGGTGGAGTCGTCGGCCTTCTTGCCTCCGCCCCTCATGCTGAACTGAGATACGTCTCGAATGCCATGGGCTGCGACCTCGAAGATGAGTATCTCGTCCGACTCGACGACCACGAGTCCGCACTTGGCTCGTCGTCCTGCCGAGAGTGCTTCCTTCAGCAGGGACCTGTCGGCTGGTGGCAGGCCGCCGACGCGGGTAAGTTCCAGGTCGGAGCCGGGGCTGATGATGTGGGTGTGATGGCTGCCGATGTCGATCTTGGCCTCGGTGATGACGCCGTGGATACGGAGGTTGTCGGTGAACGGCTGGAATGCCGTCTCCTGTACCTCGAGCACTATCCACATCGGCTTGCGCTCGGCGCTCTTCGCCCTGCTGTCGGACTGAGTGCCGGTGGTTGAGTCTCTGCGATGGGATAGCATCCCCACGCTAGTTCCGGGCCTGCACAACTGCGAAACAGTCCACAGGTCGTCCTCGTCTTCGAGTCTAAGTCGGACTCCCTCGTCCAGTCGCTTGATCCTGCGCATGAGAACACCTCACCTGAAGACGCCGGTCAGCCTTCCGTCCTCGTCCATGTCCATGTCGAGGGCGGCTGGCCTTGTAGGTAGCCCGGGCATTGTCATCATCGAGCCGCAAATCGCGACAACGAAGCCTGCGCCGGCATTGACTCGAATCTCTCGGATCGGGAGGGTGAAGCCGGTGGGCGCGCCGAGCACCTTGGGCTCGTGGCTGAATGAGTACTGGGTCTTGGCCATGCAAACCGGCAACGAGCCCATCCCCCAACCCTTGAGCGTCTCAAGCGCGGCCTGGGACTTGTCGCTGAAGTCGACGGTGTGGGCGCCGTACATGTTGGTGGCGATCCTGAGGATGTTTTCCTCGATGGTCATGCCATGCTCGACAATGGGCGTGTACGGTCGACCGGCCTCGTCGTGGGCCGCGCATGCGGCCACGACCGCGTCGGCCAGTTCTGTAGCACCCTCTCCGCCCTTGGCGTGACACTCGTTCAGCACGACCCGGAGGGCTCCGGCCTTGACGGCCTCGTCCCGAATTGCCTCAATCTCGTCCTCAGTGTCATGCACGAAGCGGTTAATCGAGACGATGACGGGGATGCTGGTCTCAGCGAGGTTCCTGACGTGTCGGCGAAGGTTCGATGCGGCTCCTGCCCTCGTAGCCTCGACATTCTCGGTCTCGAGCTCCTCCGGAGTCGGTCTGCGCCCGCCCCCGGAGGCGAAGCCTCCGCCGTGCATCTTCATGGCGCGCACGGTAGCGTTGAGGATCAGGCAGTCGGGCACGACCCCGGATGCTGGTGCCTTGATGTGGAACGCCTTCTCGGCGCCCATCTCGGCGCCGAAGCCAGCCTCGGTGATGACGTAGTCAGAGCATGCGAGGGCTATGTCATCCGCGATGACCGACGAGTTGCCGTGAGCGATGTTGGCGAACGGGCCGCAGTGGATGAAGGCAGGGTTTCCCTCGAGTGTCTGAACGAGATTCGGCATCATCGCCTCTCGCATCAGCAGGGCCATCGCTCCGGCGGCTCCGATGTCGTCCGAGGTGATCGGATCGCCGGAGTTCGACTTGGCGATGATGATGCGCCCGATGCGGGCGCGCAGGTCCACGTAGTCCTTCGCCAGCGCGAGTATGGCCATCACCTCGCTGGCCGCGGTGATGTCGAAGCGGTCGGTGCGGACGACGCCATTGGCCCCGCCCAGACCTATGGTGACCTGCCTCAGGCTGCGATCGTTCATGTCGATGGTGCGAGGCCAGTAGATTCGGTTGATGTCGATGTCCAGCTCATTGCCCCTGTGGAGGTGGTTGTCGATGATGGCNGAGCACAGGTTGTGGGCCGCGGTGACCGCATGCAAGTCNCCNGTGAGGTGCAGGTTGATCTGCTCCATCGGAAGCACCTGCGAGCGGCCGCCGCCGGCAGCCCCTCCCTTGATGCCGAAGACCGGTCCCATCGAGGGCTCCCGGACCACGCAGCAGGCATTGTGCCCGCGCGCGTTTAGGCCCTGATTGAGGCCGATAGTGGTCAGGGTCTTGCCCTCTCCGAAGGCAGTCGGGCTGACGCTGGTAACTAGAACGAGATGCCCCCTGTCCCCGTTCCGCTTGGCCTTGATGGTCTCCCAGTTGATCTTGGCGACATGCGGGCCGTGGAGAATCAGGTCACTGCGAGTCAGTCCGAGTTGTTCGCCACCGCCTCTATGGGGCGCATCGTGGCACTCCGGGCGATATCGAGGTCGCTGTCCATCACTCGCGGCGAGGCCGCGCCTCTCTTGAAACCTTCATCGATGAGAACCCGTAGGGTTCCCTGTGGGTGAGCCGTCGTTCTGGGGCATCGCGGGATACCCGGTCTCCCACTCGCTCACACCGCGCCTGTTCGCCGAAGTCGGCCGACACCTGAGCATCGAGGGCCCACAGGCGGTCTTCCTCGAGGCAGCGGACATAGACGAGTTCGAGCACCACCTCGCCAATCTGGACGGGGATGTCTGGCTCTCCTGCACCGCACCGCTGAAGCACGCCCCTCAGGACCGTCTCGGGGTGACTGGGCCGGAGGGCGTCAATGCGATCAACCAGCTGAAGCGGACGCGGGGCGAGTGGACTGGTACCAGCACCGACGGGCTCGGGTTCGTCGCTGCCTGCCGTCACATCGGCATCGAGCCTGACGGCTCTGTCCTGCGGATGCGCGGAGGTGGTTCGGCAGCCCGTTCCATAGCCGCGGCTTGGACCGATGCTGGCGGGTTGCTCATCCCAGAGCAGGGCCGCAGGGCGTTGGTCAACGGGCCGTGGGATGCGGCGGTAGTTACCGATGGGCGAGCTGCCCTCGGAATCGACCTCGATGCGGCTCCCGCTGGCGGCCAGAGCGCCCCTCTCGATGCCGATACCCAGGTCTCCATCTCCTACGGAGATGGCGCGGGCACCGACGAGTTCGCGGTCGTCATGGTGGCGGCCCAGCACCTCGAGGCTTGGAAATCCATCTTCGCGCCTGAGCGGGCAGCCGAACTGCCCCCGCTCTCACTCCTCCTCAAGAGGATCTCTGTGACTCCGTAGGTTCACGATGACGAGGGGCGCCGTTAGTAGCCACCAAGTAAGAATCGGTCCGGGTCCGATGGTCATCTCCCCGTGGAATCCAATCAGCGACTCATAGCCCGGCTCGCCTTCGGTTGGGGCGCTTTCTATCACTGCCTGCCTGTCCTCCTCCGCAAGCAGTCCAAGATCAAAGCCGACTGAGTCATAGGTGAATGATATACCGTTGAAAGACAATCCCATATCCCCGTCCTGTTCGAAGTGGGCGAACTGGTCGACTTCGACAGTCTCCTGGGTGTTTGTGTCGAATCCCCCTGTGGAAGATTCCCCTATGTCCTCGCCTCCTGAGATTCCGAAGTCGGCCGCCGCCGCTAGCGGTACGGCGGTCAGAATAACGACTGTTCCAAGCAACCATACCAAGGCGGCCGCAGCTCTGAGTGGAGTGGTCGGACGTGCTGAAGACAGGTATAGTGCGGTGAATAGGGCCAACATCGTCAATCCCACCAAACTCCTGGCCCTGTCGAGGCATGAACCGGAGCAAGGGTCACTGTTACCCTCCGAGGAGGGAGTATCTGCCGGTATATCGCTAGAGTTCTCTCCCGGGCTGTCTTGCTCCTGGGAGACATCCTCGCGCTCGAGCCAGTACAGGAGTAACGGGGTAGCGTTCTCGATTGACATCTCAAACGATTCTTGGCTGTTGTCGATCATGTACTGGGTACGGATAGTGGGCTCCCTATCCAGGCCCTCATTGTAGGTCCCCTCTGCGACAAT
>JGI24815J26687_1000157_pt1 | contig 15104 bp, 11 predicted proteins | sample METZYME_3_150m_FD_26687 | JGI IMG/M metagenome (IMG submission 26687) | reverse complement strand
GACCCCACGAAACTGTCGCATTCTCAGATCAAGGTCGACACTAACACCGACCCCGAGGAGTTCCGCCGAATCATGGAGTCAATGCTCAACGGCCCCGATGGGATTTCCGAGTTGCTGAAGAACATGGGAGTCAACATACAGGTCAATGGTCCCGCCGAAGCCGAGGCCGAGGCAGAAGAGACCGAGGAGTCGGATGTCTCGGACTTGCCCGAAGAGGATATCTATGTTCATGACGGGAGGATGTCAGTCACCATCGACATATCGAGATTCCTCGACATCAGGCCAGAGGATGTGGAACTCGTCCTCAGTAGCGGCGGCGAGGTTCTCCAGCTGATGAGAAAGACCCAGCTGCGCCCCTTCAAGCGCTTCATACTGCCAGAGGCCGCCGGACAGATAGTTGAGTGGGAACTCAACAACGGCATCCTCGACATCAAACTCGATTTGGTCTGAGGCACCGAACAAGAGCAATTGGAGGAATAGGAATGAGTGGACCGGTAATTGGAATNGATTTGGGAACTACAAACAGCTGCGTCGCAACGCTCGAGGGCGGACAGGCGGTGGTGATACCGAACTCCGAGGGCTCAAGAACGACTCCGAGCGTGGTGGCCTTCAACAAGGACGGCGAGAGATTGGTCGGAGTGACGGCCAAGCGTCAGGCTGTGACCAACTCCGAGAGGACCATCCTCTCGGTCAAGCGAGAGATGGGAACCGACTGGAGCAAGGAGATCGACGACGACACCTACACGCCTCAGGAGATATCCGCTTTCATTCTACAGAAGCTCAAGTCCGACGCCGAGGAATACCTCGGAAGGGAAGTCAAGCAAGCAGTCATCACCTGTCCCGCCTACTTCACCGACGCTCAGAGGAAAGCGACCCAGGACGCAGGCAGGATAGCCGGCCTCGAGGTGCTCCGCATCATCAATGAGCCCACCGCAGCCGCGCTGGCGTACGGCGTCGACAAGGAAGAGGACCAGACCATCTTGGTGTTCGACCTTGGCGGCGGGACCTTCGATGTCTCTGTTCTCGAAATTTACCAGGTCGACGGCCAGCCTCAGATCGAGGTCAAGGCCACCAGCGGCGACAACCGCCTCGGTGGTGACGACTTCGACGATGCCATCGTCGATTGGATTGTTGCCGAGTTCAAGAAGTCATCAGGCATCGACCTATCCAAGGACCTCCCAGCCATGAGCCGATTGCGAGAGGCCGCCGAGAAGGCCAAGACTGAGCTTTCGGGAACTGCCTCGACTCAGATTAACCTCCCATACATCACCTCGGTCGACGGCCAGCCGGAGCACCTCGACATGACCCTCTCTCGAGCCAAGCTCGAGGATCTGATTAGCGGTTTCGTAGCCCGTACCATGGGGCCGACCCGCCAGGCAATCGAAGACTCAGGAGTCAAGAAGGGAAGCATCGACAAAGTACTCCTCGTCGGCGGCTCCACCCGAGTCCCAGCCGTTCAGAAGGCGATTGAAGAGGAGGTAGGCAAGGCCCCCTTCAGGGGAATCAACCCCGATGAGGCCGTCGCCGTCGGCGCGGCCCTGCAGGCAGGCATCATCGTCGGAGACGAGGGCGTTACCGATGTGCTCCTGCTGGATGTGACGCCACTGACTCTCGGGATTGAGACCCTCGGAGGCGTTATGACCACCATGATCGAGCGCAACACGACGATTCCGACCCGTCGCTCCGAGAACTTCTCGACAGCCGCCGACAACCAGCCGGCTGTAGAGGTTCATGTCCTTCAGGGCGAGCGTGAGTTCGCAAAGGACAATACCACGCTCGGACGATTCCACCTGATGGGAATCCCGCCAGCGCCACGCGGAATCCCACAGATTGAGGTCACCTTCGACATCGATGCCAATGGCATAGTAGACGTTTCCGCCAAGGACCTGGGAACAGGCACCGAGCAGTCAATCAAGATCGAGAGCCAAACCTCCCTCTCTGAGGACGAGATTAAGCAGAAGGTCACCGATGCGGAGAAGTTCGCCAAGGATGACAAACTACGCAGGGCGGGAATCGACCTCATCAACACCGCAGACAGCATAGTCTACCAGACCAAGCGCATGCTAGATGACGCCGGTGAGAAGCTCGGCGACCTCGACACAGACCCAGTCCACGGCAAACTCGACGATTTGAGGGCGCTAATCACCAAGGAGGACGGGGAGACCACCATCGAGGTCGAGGACCTCGATGAGGCCGCTGTCCAGGCCAAGATTAGTGAAGTCGAGCAGGAGATGCACGGCGTCTCGACTAAACTGTACGAGGCTGCCGCCGCCGAGATGGCCGAACAGCAGGCTGAGGACGGCGACGAGGATGTCGTCGAGGCCGACTTCGAGGTCGTAGATTCAGACGACGACGAGTGATCAACCTTCGGTTACCAGCCTGTGAAGAGTCCGAACATGGACTCCCGAGACACCGAACTGGAACAGTGGGTTAGCGCCCTCGGAGCGGGCCTTCGAGCCGGGACCCCAAGCGGTCCCGGCGATGTCAAGGTGCACCCAAGGGATCTTGTCCGCACCCTCGTCGTAGCCGCGGTGCGGCACGAAGAACTCGAGGAACGAAGCCGCGGTGTTCGACGAGCCCGCCGCCCCGCCGATCGATCCGTTCCGAATGTCGGCGAACGCCGAGTCGGTCATGTACTTGCGGAACTGGGCGTTCAGCGGCATGCGCCATACCGCTTCGCCGGACCTGTTAGCGGCCTTCCGGACTCGCCTGCCGATGTCCTCCTCATTGGCCCACATCCCAGTGATCTGATTGCCCAGTGCGACCACGATAGCACCGGTCAGCGTGGCGAGATCGACGATGTACTCGGGGTCAAACTCGCCGGCCTTCCACAGCCCATCGGCGAGGACGTTGCGGCCCTCGGCATCGGTGCTGAACACCTCGATGGTCTTGCCGGAGTAGGTCTCGAAGACATCACCCGGCCGATAGGCGCCGGCTCCAGGCATGTTTTCGGCTATGCAGGTTATTCCATTCACCCGACGCTCGTAACCGGTTGAGTGCAGTGCTTCCATGAGTCCGAAGACTGTCGCGGCACCGCACATGTCGTACTTCATGTCCCACATGCCCTTGGAGGGTTTGATCGATATCCCACCTGTATCGAAGGTGATGCCCTTGCCGACGATACACGGTCGCTGTACGCCCTCATCGGCGTCCGGATTGAGGGTGAAAAGGACCATGCAGGGCTTTCTGTCGCTGCCCTTACCTACATTGATCAGGCCACCCATGCCGATCTCCTGCAACCTGTCCCAGTCGTATACTTCGACCACTACGTTGTCCTTGCCCTCGGCCCATTCGACCGCTCTGCGCGCGTACTCCATGGGATACAGCACGTTGGCAGGCTCGTTTCCGAGGTCACGCGCTAGATGCACTCCTCCAACCACCGAGCGAACCCGCCCTAGATTCTCTACGAGCGACTCCTGATGGCGCGCACTCGCCTGGAAGTCGACACTCCAGGGCTCGGCGATGTGGTCATCGCCGACCTTCTGGTGCTCGAGAAACTCGTAGTCGCGCAGCATCATGCCCTCAGCGAAGTCGATCATGCGCTCGCTGGACCATCCAGATGTGAACCGGACAGTGACCGAGAGCCCCTTCTTCTTGGAGAGAGCCGCAATCACCCGCGCGCCGATGTTCCTAGCCTTCCTATGCCCGAACTCGACCCTCTTGCCCATGCCTACCAGGAGTACTCTGCAACTGGGGGTCCAAACAGCCATCCGCTGCCCCTTCTTGCCTTCGAAGTCATCCGAGGATATCGCTTCCCTTACGAGGGCCCGCTGGCTCCTGTTCAGTCCCGAGAGGGAGTTATTTGGGGGCTTCTCAACACCCTCGAAGAGCGGTAGCACCAGTTGATTCCCAATTTCTCCGAATTCGCTATTCTTCCATTCCATGATATCGCCGAACTGGCCGATTCAGTAGTGATATACAAAGAATTGCATTGTAAAAACGATGTTACAACATCGTTTTGTTGTGAAAACAACCCAATTATCACTCAAACCTGCGTTTTTCACTATTTATCGCTGCGAGAGCAATTGCGACCATGCTCAGCAGCAGCGAAGGCGCTGGGAGCAAGCTCCACGAGTCATCGCTCACAACACCAACAACACTCTCGTTGACCGGCTCGTTGACCCACAGGGCGGCATCNATCACACGCTTNTGGTAGTGAAGCTCGAAGTGGCCGCCCGCAACCACACTCAGCCCACTAGCATTCAGNCTCGTATCGGTGTGGTTGCTGGCATTGACGCTGAAGTTGTCTGAGTGCCACAGCACCTCGCCCATTTCGTTCATGTAGTGCACAGTGGCGTTGGCGGTACTCGCTCGCCCTATGTTGGAAACGCTCAGGTCGACATGGCCGTCTGAGACCTCTAGCGAGTCCACGCTCAGCCTGGCCCGCCAGTACCAGACGTTAGAGATCAGGTAGCGCATGACCTCGAGCTCGAGCTCTAGGCGATCGCTAACAGATTGGACGCTGCCGAGCAGGAACTGCTCGTCATCGGTCTCGAAGGTGAAGCAGGGGTAACCCATCACCCCGTAGCCGTAGTCGCGGCTGGTGCCGTGAGTCGGGTAGATGCCTGCGTTGGCGTTGCGGATTGGCAGGTCGCCGTCGATTTTCTCGTGGATGTCGTCGCGGATGAACTCGAAGAGCTCCCAGTCCGAGGGCATGTTGGGGGTGAAGCCCCATGGATATGCGAGGATCCAAGTGCCTGTGTGCATAGTGACGTAGAGGTCGGCCTCGGTCACCCACTCGTGCATGTAGTCGGCATTGTTGCTGGTCTCCGGCTCGGAGAAGGGACCGTCCCCACTCGCAGTCTCGTCGGTAGTCCAGTGATGGTCGTAGTTGCGGTTCAGGTCAACCTGGTTCATGTTCCATCGTGTGTCGGCATCGTTGCCATCGGCGTTGAGCAGCACCATGATGTGAATCTCGGTGCTCTGCAGCACCTCGATGGCCTCGGTATCGCCGTTTCCCCAGCCTTCGATGTAGAACTCTGCCGTCAAGAATGCGAGTTCGGTCCCGAGGTGCTCGTTGCCGTGGTGCCCGCCGTCAATGTACACTTTCTCCTTGGGCGAACCATCGCTCTTGTTCTCGACCGACCAGTCGGAGATTTGCAGCACCCACTGCTGTCTTCCATACAGGGTCGTTCCCGCACTGACCAAGCGGACAACCTCAGGGTAGTCATCCTCCCATGCCTGCACATCGAGGGTGAGTGTGGCGTAGCTGTGGTACCAGTGCTCCTGAGTGAGGTCCGGCTGCTGAGCGCTGGCGACGGAAGCAGCACCTCCAGCGAGAATGAGGGCGACCAGCGCCAGCGCCGTAGCACGCTGCATGGCAACCGGAGTGGGCGAAGTCCGTTCAATCCTTCCGATTGAGGCGTGACAGGGTGTGGCAGACGAGTATCTTAGTCGCAATCAGCGCCGCGTTGAACTGCGTGAGCGAGTCGTCTTTGCCCGGGGCAATCTCATTGACATCAGCTCCTATGACTGTGCTTTTGGGAGCAGCGAAGAGCCCTTCAATGAGGTCCACTGCGGCCCAGTGTGAAAGACCACCGGGCACCGGAGTGCCGGTGGCGGGGACCAATGCTCCGTCCAATCCGTCGACATCGAAGGTGAGCCAAACGGCCCCCTCTATCTGAGCGATGCGCTCGGTCAGCCTGGCCCAGCCAGCCTGTCCGTCGCACACCCCCATGAAGTCGCGTGCGAACCATGTTTCGACCCTACCGTCCGCTGCGGCGAAGGCAGCTTCTCCTCGCGACAGCGCCCGGGTGCCAATCTGGATAACCCGCCCCACTCCAGCATCGAGCGCGCGACGTATCGCCGTGCCATGCGAAAAGCGCTCTCCGTTCAACTCGTCGCGCAAGTCGGCGTGAGCATCGACCTGAACAAGGGTCAGCAGCCCGAGGTCGCCACCCAGTTCAGGATGGTCTGAGGCCGCCTCCATTAGCGGCGGCAGGATGCCGTGCTCACCGCCGAGGAAGATTGGAAACTGCCCGCCGTCAAGCCATTTGGCGGCATAGTCCCGGATGGAATCCAACTGAGATCTGAGTGTGGGGGCCTTGGAGCTCCAAGCATCGGCGGTGTGGATGCCAAGTCCACAGGGCAACTCATCCGGTAGCAGGGGGTCGTACAGTTCGACTTGGGAGCTGGCTTCGATGCAGGCTGCAGGACCATGCTCAGTGCCTTCGCCCCAGCTCGTCGTCATCTCGAAAGGCACTGGTAGAACCACTGCATCCCATGGTCCCGATTCAGACTCCTCTAGACCTAGAAAACTAGGTCTTTCCGACTCTTCCATGGCTTCGCGAAAGTAGGAGACAGATTAACCACTTCGGAGCGAAGAACGGCGAAAATCGAGGCCGAACGAGAGACGGTTGAAATAGCGTGGCCTTCCATATTACATCACTGGAGGGAGACGCGATGGGCTTGACATTAGCACAACTCACACAGGCCATCCGACACAAGGTCGACATCGATATGGAGACCGTCGTGGCCGAGTCGATCGCCGAACACGCCCTCGGCTTCTTCGGNTTCTCGAACCGCATTATAGACAACGCCCTNGAGCCCACAGACCGCAACCTGTTCTACCAACTACAGGACTACGACCTGCTCACAACCGAGTCCGAGGAGACCACTCTTTGGGATGGCCGAGAGTGGAGGATTCACTACTGGAAGTTCAAGGCCAATGCGGAGGAACTGGCCCGCCTGTCCGAGGAGGATGACAAGTCCGGGGAGGAGGAGGATCCGTACGCCGGCATCTACGAGGACGTCCCAGTCTCGCTGTGGCGAGAACGCTCTGGCGAGGACGACGATTACGAGGAACCCCTGTTCTGAGCCTCAGCCCCTGTCGGACTGGAATCAACTAACGCGATAACCCATGAGGTTCATATCTTGAGGGTCGAGGCACATACTGTGCCTCGCGCGAACACCGCCCTAGCAGTGCTTGCGATCCTGCTTCTTAACGGGCCTGCAACCATGGTCNCCGCAATTGACGACGGCGACACCACTACTTGCACCGTATTGGTCGATTGGGATACAGAGGAACACTGGGACGGCGGCTGGAACCTGACCTACGATGTCCTGCACCGCTATCTGGTCGTCTTCGACCCCCAGTTCACCAACGGTAGTTCGCCCAGTTCTCTCACTGTAGATGTACAGCAAATCCGTGATGACGAGGTCATCGCCACCATCTCAAACGCGACGGTGGTGAGCGCAGGCGGAGAGGTCGACATCATCATCGACTCCGAGCCGGAGTTCGAGGATCGTGTCTCGATCTCGGTCGAGACTGGCGAGGCGAGCTGCTCGCGAGTCCTCGACATCACCAACTGGAATCAGCCAATCGCCGACCACGAGATAACCCGTGAGACCACATGGTCGATGGAAGGCGCAGAGGACGGCCAAGGCATAGAGTTCGAGGGACGAGGCTGGCAGAAGAGGACCGGCAGCATCCTCGAGTCCAACGAGCTCGGCAACGGCACTCTGACCCTCGATGCCATGAACGGCTCCGAGGGCCTGCAACTCGAACTCAACCTCGACAGGATATGGCTCAACGAGACCTACGACGGCAACGAGCTTCTGCAGCAGGACTTTGAGATGAGCGGCAACGGCTCACTCTACCTCAGCACCTCCGAAGAGAGCGAGGAGGGCGAGAACAGCGGCTTCGAGGTCGAGGTCCAGGTCAACGATGTCTATGTCCTGCGCTCCTGGTCCGAGGGCGAGCTGACGGAGAGGTTCAGGATAGACGGCACAGGGTGGCTTTCATTCGACGGAGGCGACAACAACAGCAGTGGCGGGGGGTTCGGCCAGTTGTCGACCTTCTACTTCGAGACTTGGGACGAGGACGACCGCAGGCGCCTTCAGCACCTCCAGATCGAGGCCAACGCCACGCTCCGCCTCAATGGAGCAGGCAGGGACTACTTCTCCTTCGACCTCGATGAGTTCAGGATCCTCGAGCGCTGGGAGGACGGCATCCGTGAGGAGCAGCACTTCCTGATATTGGGAGGCGGCGAATTCAGCTTTGAGATTAGGGACGAGTTCTTCCAGGTCGATGTAGAGGGCACCATCCCGGTAATACACTTCGAGAGTCAGGGCGGCGAGACCGTAGCGGAGACGGTCCGAGTCGACGGCACCTACGACGGCGATGCCGAGGGAAGCTTCGGACTCATCAGGAGGATCGTGGACTCCGGCTCACAGGAGAATGCGACCGGAACTCTGTTCGAGGCAGATAAGATCGAGAACGAGTTTTGGTTCAATGTCTCGGCCACCCCAATCGGGCCGATTACCGAAGAGTGGCAGGCAGAACACAACTTGACCTACGAGTTCACGGTCCCGCAGACGGACTGGGGCAACCGTACCATCCGCTACCAGTACATAGAGGACAACGGCACTGTGAACAACGAGTACCCCGAGGTCTCTCCGATCATCACGCAGCCCGAGGTCCCCGAAGCCGAAGTCATGTTCGAGAAGCATATTTCGAGGGAGACCGGCGCCGCCCCCGAGACGATGCTCGTCGGTGACCGCTTCTCACTGGTCGGAAACGATGCAATGGTACTGAGCATCGTGGTCATCGCCATCTCCGATGTCGAGATGGACGGCCACACGATCGAGGTCGCTGAGTGGCTGGGCGACTACGGCGAGAACAGCCACGCTTCGGGCGGTGTCATCAACGAGGGCCCGCTGGCGGGCCTGCTCAACGAGATCCACCGCTGGGTGCAGATCCAGATGGGCGAGAACGGCTCAATGGGCGAAGGCTTCGCCTTCGTTGAGCATCAGATGGTGGACCGAGTCCTCTCGCCCCCAGTCATCACCGCCGAGGAGAACACACCCCCGGAGATGATATCCATCGGCTTCCGTGAAGGCAGGATACTGACTGAGGGTGATTCTGCGCACCTCGAGGTTGTCGTGGACGACTTCGACACCGATGTCACCGAAGTCACTGCTGATCTAACTCAGATGGGGCTGGGAATCGTCGAGTTGTCGGACTCAGGTCTGTTTGGCGATCATACCATCCACGACGACATCTGGACCGCACTCATTGTCTACGACGGATTGGAGTACGGCCTAATGGATGTCACAGTGGGCATGCAGGACTTCTGGGTCTATGTTGAGGGGGAAGCCGCACTGGAGGTGACCAACGCGGCTCCGAGGATGACCTCACTCGTCTTCACACCCGACTCGGTCCCGCGCGGCGATTCGGTCGAAGTGAGAATCACCGCAGACGACGGACACGGAATCGGGTCCATCGGCATCGACCTGTTGAGCGCCGGTGGCGAGTTGACCCCGCTGACCGAGTCCGAAGGCGTTTGGAGCGGCCAGTTCACGGTGCCGCACGGCATGGCTCCCGGAGAGCGAATAGTCCCCGTGCGAATCACCGACGGGGAGGGGGAGTCCATCATGGCTGAACATGTCCATCGAGACGGATATCCAGAGGACGCCCCACTGCTGACCATCGTCAACGAGGCTCCTTGGATCAACTCCGTCTCCGTGTTGAGGTATGGCGAACATGTCGAGGCGATTCATGTGCCTGAAGGCGGAGATACGATCGCGCACACGCTGGAGGCGACGATAGAGGATCCTGACGGCGTATCTTCCGCTCAAGCGAGAATTGGCAGACTTGCTCCTATCGGGAGCTCCGACAAGTGGCTGCTTATGGTCGATGACGGGACCGGCGGCGACAGACTCTCCGGGGACGGCGTGTACACCATCCAGTTCGATGTCCGCTCAAGCCTGCCCGAGGGCAATTTCACTATCCAGATTCGCGCCACAGATACCTACCAGTCGATGACTCCAGATTCCCTGCAGAGCCATACTCTGCAGTTGGAGAAGACTGGCTCCGGCGGGGGAGGGGGCGGTTGGGNGAGTGACAATGCGACTACCCTGGTGTTGGTTGTGTTGGGCTTGCTGGTGGCTCTTGGTATCACAGCGGTCGCTGTGTCGCTGCGGAACTCCGAACTCGAGTGATGGTACGAGTGCCGGGATTTGAACCCGGGTTCAGGCGTTGGCAACGCCCGGTGATAACCACTACACTACACTCGTGCGGAATTCGGGAAACAAGAATCGCTTTTCTAAGCGTCGGTTTACCTCAGTCCAGAGTTCCTATACGATGCTTGATTTCTTCGAGAGTCTGCTTGTAGAACTCGATGTCCTTACCGTACGGGTCCTCTAGCCCCCAGTCATCGTCTATGGAGAGGGTGGGGCAGTGGACACCACAACCCATNCTGATTATCTTGTCAAATCCGCNCGTGTCTACGGATTCGACCGATTTGGGATATTGCTCGGACGCGTCTATTCCAATTTCCATGAGCACCTCAATGGCCTTCTTAGCAACCCTTCCACCCGTGGGAGCACGTGTACCGGCGGAGACGGCTTCGTGCCCCATGTCCCGGGCTATCGCCTCAGCCATTTGGCTGCGGCAGGTGTTGCCGACGCATACGAATAGCAGACGCATACCACCCCTGTGGTGTTCAGGATTAATGAACCAAACCACATTTTCTCCCCTGAGGCCAGTTACAGGTGGTTGAACAGGGTTGAAGTACGCACCATGCCGCCACCGAATCAATGGCAGATTCACCCATCAGCCACCATCCGGGAGGCGGCGATGAGCAGCCACAAGACGATGCTGCCTCGTCCGAGCAGCGTGCGCAGATGGAGCAGGCCTACCAGCAGATGCAGCGCAAACTCAGGATTACCAAACTCGATGAGGAGATTAAGCACAAGATAATGGTACTTTCAGGCAAGGGCGGCGTAGGCAAATCCACGGTTGCCACCGGGCTCGCGCTCTCGCTAGCCCGCAGGGGGATGAAGGTCGGTCTGATGGACATCGACATCACCGGGCCGAATGTTCCCAAGATGCTCGGTCTTGATGATGCCGAACTAAATGTCGAGGACGGCCAGATTTTNCCCGCTGTCGGCCCACACGGACTCCGAGTCATATCGATGGCATTCCTCATCGAGGATCCGGACAAGCCTGTGATTTGGCGAGGGCCAATCAAACTCGGGGCCATCCAGCAGTTCATCGGAGATGTTGCATGGGGTGAATTGGATGCCCTCATCGTCGACTTCCCCCCCGGTACCAGCGACGAACCCCTGACAGTCAGTCAGAACCTGCCCGGTATCGACGGCGTCGTCATTGTCACTACGCCTCAGGAGGTAGCCTTGCTGGACAGCCGCAAGTCGATTAACTTCGCCAAGACCCTCTCGGTTCCNGTCCTCGGCGTGGTCGAGAACATGAGCGGCTACACCATCCGCGGGACCGCTGAGCCCAACTCACAGGTATCGGTCATGGGGCCCAACGGGACCCCTATCGAGGCCAACACTGACGAGGACGGGAACTGGTCACTGACACTGGATGTGTTCAAGTCAGGAGGCGGTGCTTNGGCGGCCGCCGAACTTCAAGTCCCCTTCCTCGGCGCTCTGCCATTCGATCCCGGTATTGTCAGGGGCGGAGACGATGGNGTCCACCGTATCGTCGCCGAGCCGAATGGCGACACNGCGGNGGCNTTCGATGCCATAGTGGACAANGTNCTGTCCACCCTCGANGACAGCACGGGCCCCNCGGTNCGCATAACCTGACCACGGTTTTCCCGCAGGGGTCGATTTCATGGCACTCTCTCTACTCGATTAGGTCAGGAGCATGGCAGCGGGCACTGGCATCTACATCACCTGGATAACAGGTGCGATAATCCTCAGTATAGCGATGATGCCGCTNTTCAAGCCGCCTTATGCGAAGCTCAGGCTCGAGGGCTTCATTGACATGTTCAGACGCTACTGGGCGCATATGATCGTGGTCTTCTCCGTCTATCTGTGGAAGGATTTGCTGGACGGGATGGACCGGGTCCTGATGGCCAGCACAAAGCTCGACATGACGCCCTATGTCTACGCCATAGAGGGGGATATCGTCCTGTGGGTCCAGCAGGAACTGCGCAACGCCGCATTGGACCAGATGTTGACCCACTTCTATGTCATGGGATTCATGACGGCGACCTTCGCCTCCTTCCTCTACCCGATATACTTCGATGACAGGCACATGGCCGACAGAGTCTCGCTGTCGATGTTCTGGGTCTACATAATCGCCATACCGTTCTTCCTCTTCTTCAACGTTGGAGTGACCGGTGACCACATTCCCGCTATGCAGACCATCGCGTACGACCTCACACCCGAGATTCACAACTGGTTCACTCGAATCGACCCCTTCTCGAACGGCATGCCGAGCCTGCACATCGGTTTGCCCTTCGCTATCTGGCTGACCATGCAGAGATGGGATGAAGACGGCAGGTGGGTGAACTACCGGAACTTCCTCATCGCCTTCATGCTGGTAACCGCTTTCTCAATCATTTACCTCGGCATACACTGGATAGTCGACATCATCGGCGGTATGGCTGTCGCCATCCTCGCTGTCGAACTGACGGCGAAGACTCATTCGCCGATATGGAGGATAGCCGACGAGCGTCTGTTCAGCCGGCGGCTCGCCCGCGCCATCGCAGATCCCGGCAAGTCGTTTCGTGGAACCCTGAGCAGCGTGTTCTCAGTCTTCGAGCCTCTAAAGGAACCCAACAAGAGGCAGACCAGCGTAATTATCGCCGTTCTTCTGCTTTCGACCGGCTTTGTTTTGCTTTGGGATGCTACCCATCAGGACTTCCCGGTCGAGGGCGTGGAATGGCCGACTTCTGCGGCTGGCTCCGACGGATGGCTGGTCTCAGTCGAAGAGGTACCGGATGGAAGTTTGGAAATCAGCGTGTGGAACGTCAGCGATGAGGTCGGCAGCGTAGTTTCCGGGGCATCGTGGGAAACAGCTCCGATGGTTTCCATCTCGGGTCCGTTCCTAGCGCTGCATGACGCCCAGAGGGTGGATTTCTACGAACTCCAGTCCGACGAGACCGAGTTCTCCCCCAAGTTCAGTCGGACTGAGAGCAATCCGGTGCTGGACGTGGCGATAGCGGAGTCTGTCTCCGGCGAGCCGCTGCTGGTGATAGTTCATGAGGACTCACTGGAGGTTATCGACGGGGAGCAGAGTCCGATCGAGACGACTTTCTCAGGAGTTCCGTTCTCGATAGTCGCAGCCTCGGGCCAATTACTCGCATGGACAGACACCACAGCCCCTCAACCCACTGTCAACGTCACCTCGCTAGAGGGGCCAAGAATCGCTATCAGCCTAGTTTTGGATGCGAGTGCGACCGAAGCTCAGGACGAGTACCTCGAGCAGGTTTCGGGAGTCGCGGTGGACTACGAGAACGCCGAGGTAGTCGACATCGCCATGGATCCGATGTGGGTGACTGCAGTGGTCGATGTCGGGCCGGTCAATCGGACGATTCTGGTCAACATCCTGACAGGCGAGCAGACAATGATCTCCGAGCCGGTGTGGCCGTCGTCTTCCCCGAGCGTGGCGCACGGGCGAGTGGCATTCCTGCAGATTCCGCTTTGGGACCCCTCGCTCGATCCCGAGGACATCGTCACTAACAGGGATGTCTACCTCCATGAAATCGCGGACAACACCACACTGGCCATCACATTCGATGAGGACGTCGACCAGTCCGACCCACAGGTACTGTTGAACAACGTGGCGTGGGTCGAGGTCGATGCCGATGGAGTCTCGGTCCTCAAGGTGTACTCGGAGGAGACCTTCCAGCCCTACTCCTCTGTGATTCTGCAATCAGCCATTCTGATGCTGATCCCGCTACTCTTCCTATGGTCCTATCAGGCTGCTTCGGAGCGCCGGGGCTGATTACTCGGCGAGCCGGAACATCTCGTCGAGGCAATGACCCGCCCTGTCGATGACGTCCGACTCGATCTCGATGATCTGCTCAGGTCTGGGGTTCCTCAAGGCCTGCAGGATATCCTCGAGTTGAGTGACCTTCATGTGGCGGCACATCACACACGCACCAATCAGATTCAGTTCCTCATCGGACTCGGCTATGACTCTGTCCGCCGTGCCGCACTCGGTGATGAGCATGAGGTCCCTCTTCCCTTCCGAGGCTAGGCGCAGAGCCTCTTCCATCAGGACCTCGCTGCTGCCGACGAAATCACTCTCCTCAAGCACGTCGGCATCGCATTCAGGGTGACTGAGGACCATCAGCTCCATCCCGAGGTCAGCGGTGCGCTTCCTCCATGAGCGAATCTTGTCGCCGGTGAAAACCGCGTGGACCTCGCACTCGCCGTCGAAGACGACGACCTCTTTCTTACCGGCGAGCGCGTTCTGTAGGTGCTTGCCCATGAAACGGTCGGGTACGAATATCAGGCGTTCGCCAGGCAGCCTCTCACAGATTCTCAGGTAATTGCTACTGGTCACGCAGACGTCGCACTCGGCCTTGACCGCAGCGCTGGTGTTGATGTAGCAGGCGACCGGGACACCGGGATACGCCTGCTTCAGGTCACGTACGTCCTGTGCGGTGATCCCGTCGCTCAGTGAGCAGCCGGCCTCGGGCGAAGGGTGCAGGACCACCTTGTGTGGGCTGACGATCTTGGCTGTCTCAGCCATGAACCGAACGCTCGAGAACAGGATGGTCTGCTGCGGAGCGTCTCGGGCCTCCTTGGACAGAGCGTAACTGTCTGCGACTGAGTCGGCGACGCCGTAGATGATGTCCGGGGTCTGGTATGAGTGGGCGATTAGGAAGACGTCATTCTCACGCTTCAGCTGGTTGATCTCCAGAGTGAGCGGTGCGATGGCCCTGCATGTCTCCAGACCCCACCTCACTGGCTGTTTGATGACCTCTTGGAGACGATACGCCTCCCTCTCTATCTCAATGTCGGAAAAATAGCCNNANATNAGNNGGCGATTAGGAAGACATCATTCTCACGCTTCAGCTGGTTGATCTCCAGAGTTAGTGGTGCGATGGCCCTGCATGTCTCCAGACCCCACCTCACCGGCTGTTTGATGACCTCTTGGAGACGATGCGCCTCCTTCTCTATCTCAATGTCGGAAAAATAGCCCAGAATCAGACTACCACGGGGCAAAGGGGCAGTTGGAAGCTCGATTGCCATGTCTCCCACTCTCTCATTAGGTGCAACCGCTTTCAAGGCATCTCATCTCGGAGTACCATGGCCTCGGGCAGCATTCCGATGTGGATGCCGGAAAAAACGCTCCACGAGGGCGCCGAGGCCACTGTGACCGCGGGTTCGTGGCTGGG
>JGI24815J26687_1000151_pt1 | contig 15201 bp, 16 predicted proteins | sample METZYME_3_150m_FD_26687 | JGI IMG/M metagenome (IMG submission 26687) | reverse complement strand
TTTTTTTAGGCTAAATAATTTCCATCTTTATAAAGTAAAGGGTTGAAACTACTTTGATTAAAAACCTTAATGATTTCACCTAAATAAATTGTGTGTGTAGTGTGCTCTATTGTCTTAATGCAGTTGCATAACATATTGGATTGAGAATCTTTATTGTATGGAATGTCATCGAACTCTGACCAATTCCCTTCTAAAAATCTTTGTCCTTCCTTTCCTTTAATACTGCATATATCTGCTAAGCCTTCTTGGCCTACTGATAAGATATTAATACAAAACCCCAAACCTTCTTTCATAACATCATGAATGGTAGCTTCATGATTTATACAAACTAGCATTGTTGGTGGATCAAGAGATAAAGAAGCCACAGAAGTTGCTGTCATTGCTTCTTTGTTTTCTCCATCTTTTGCAGATACGACTGTAACTGTCGAAGTAATGCCACGCATGGCTCGAAGAATCTCTTTTTTAACTAGATCAGGGTCCATGTTTCGGCAAATTAGCATGCCTATAGCCCTAAATCTACTTTAATTTAAATTAGCTGATATGATTTAAGCATGAGAAGGCGTGTTTCTAATGTGAGAATAGTTGCAGGTGAATTCAAAGGATTAAAGATCCCTTTTAAGGCTTCTAGATATATAAGNCCGACAACTAATAGAACAAAAGAAACTATCTTTAGCTGGCTGCANAATGAAATCAAAAACTCTAGNTGTTTAGATATGTTTGCTGGAACTGGTAGCNTGGGATTGGAAGCAATCTCAAGAGGAGCATCTTTTGTTTATTTTGCAGAAAAAAATAGAANAATGTGNGAGGAACTCTACAAAACTATTGTTAAGNTAAATATAAGAAAACAGTGTGAGGTCATGGCAGTTGATTCATTAAAATTTCCTTTTGAAAAAAAAATAGAAAAACCTCTTGATATTGTTTTTATTGATCCTCCTTTTAGACTTAATTACTTAAAAAAGGCTTTCTCATTAATTGTTGAAAAAGAACTAATAACAGAGGATTCTATTATTTGCACTGAAGTTGAAAAAGAGAAGAAAGTAGAAGAAATGTTTGAGGGTTGGAATTTGATTAAATCTAAAATAGCAGGTCAATCAAGATATTGCCTTCTGCAGAAGAAGTAATGCCTAGAATCTATTTATTTTCCATAATTTTAGCTGTGTTATTAGCTTTAATATTTGGCGATACCCAGTTCTTATTTGATACAAAACCTATCATTATTTGGGAAAAAGAGATCAGCCTTAATACTCAAATAATTATCAGCGGTTTGACCGTTTTGATTATCTTAGCTTTATTGTCTTTAGGTATAGTAGAAAAGATAGTTTCACTATTTAGGGAAAGTAAAAGGGCAGAAAAAAAGAAAGAGATGGCAGTAAAGAAGTAAGCTTTACTTGCGCTTCATGGATTCAAAAAACTCAGCATTGGTCTTGTAGTCCTTCAATTTGTCCAGGACCCATTCCATCGCAGCAGTGTCCTCCATTTCATTGAGTAATTTTCTTAGTATAGTTATATGTCTAAGTTCTGAATCTGTTGTGAGTAGATCTTCTCTTCTGGTTCCAGTTCTTCGAATGTTGATAGCTGGGAACACTCGTTTTTCTGCAATCTTTCTATCTAAGTTGATTTCTGAATTTCCTGTTCCCTTAAATTCTTCGAAAATTACTTCATCCATTCTTGAGCCTGTATCTATCAGTGCAGTGGCAATAATTGTTAGGCTACCACCGCCTTCAATATTTCTTGCTGCTCCAAAAAACCTTTTAGGCTTTTCAAGGGCGTTGGCGTCTACACCTCCAGTTAGAATCTTTCCAGAAGCAGCTTGCGTTGAATTATAAGCTCTGGCTAATCTTGTTATTGAATCTAAAAGAATAACTACATCATGCTTATGTTCAACGAGCCGTCTGGCTTTGTTAATAACCATATCTGCTACTTGAACATGTCTCGATGGAGGCTCATCAAAAGTGCTTGCAATAACTTCTCCTTTAACAGACCTGATCATTTCTGTTACCTCTTCTGGTCTTTCATCAACAAGCAAAACCATAATCTTGCATTCTGGATTATTTTTAGCAATTGAGTGAGCCATACTTTGAAGCAATAAGGTTTTTCCTGCTTTGGGAGGCGATACTATTAAAGACCTTTGTCCTTTGCCCGTCGGAGCAGTTAAATCTATAACTCGTGCAGAAAGGTCTTCTGTGCTACCACTTCCTGATTCTAAAACCATTCTTTGATCAGGGAATAGTGGAGTTAAATTTTCAAAGGAAACCTTATTCTTAGCTTTATCTGGTTTTTCAAAATTAATTTCTTCTATTTTTAGTATTGCGAAGTATCTTTCACCTTCTTTGGGGGGTCGAATCTTTCCTTGGATAGTGTCCCCTGTTCTCATTCCAAATCTTCGTATCTGACTGGGAGATACATAAATATCATCTGGCCCCGCTAAATATGAAGAATCAGGAGATCTTAAAAAACCAAATCCATCTTGAAGAATTTCTAAAACTCCTCCGCCGTCAATATCCTCTCCTTGCTTTGCCTTGTTCTTGAGAATACCAAAGACTACATCCTGTCTTTTCATTCGTGAGGCATTGTCAAGACCGCACTCCTCCCCAAGAGATACGAGTTCTTGTACAGGTAAAGTTTTTAATTCTGATAGTTGCATCTTAAAAAAAATTTCCCGGATTTAGGTGTATCAGGAAAGATACACAAATCCAATCTACCATCCTATATTGAGGACGTCTAGTAATTTAGATATGAGTTTCTATAAATTCTGTTAATTGTGTTTTGCTTAATGCGCCTACTTGTTGTGCCACTACCTGACCTTCTTTAAAGATTAACAAGGTGGGGATGCTCATAACATTTTGCTTAGCAGCAGACGCTTGATTATTATCTACATCTAATTTTCCAACCTTTAGTTTACCTTCAAACTCAGCAGCTATCTCCTCAACAATAGGACCAACCATCTTGCAAGGNCCACACCAGGTTGCCCAATAATCAACAAGTACAGGTGTTTCTGAAGAAGATACCNCTTCCTCAAAATTATCATCAGTTATGGTGACAACTGTCATATTTCCTCCATGGAATAAATAGTTTGGGTGTTCAAAGGGGGTGTCTCGATAGACTTGAAATAAGCATTCTTTTTCTTATTATGGGGAGTACTATTTTTTTTTCAAGTATATTCTTAAATCCTTCGATTAAGTCGTTACTGCACCTGAAGAAGCGGATCCAACCATTTTCGCGTATTTGCGCAACACACCTTGACTCTCTTCTTTTGGACTTTTCCAATTCTTTTTCCTAACTTCTAGTGTTTTTTCATCAACCTCTAGACTTACTTCATTTTTTTCAGCATCAATTCTTATCTCATCCCCTTCTTGTACTAGAGCTAACGGTCCACCAAGATGAGCTTCTGGCGATATATGCCCTACAACAAATCCATGAGTTCCACCTGAAAATCTTCCATCTGTTAAAAAAGCTACCTTGTCTCCTAGGCCCTTGCCCATAATTGCTGAGGTTGGACTTAGCATTTCTCTCATGCCAGGACCCCCTTTGGGACCTTCATACCTTATTATCACCACGTCCCCTTCATTTATTTTGCCTTCCATTATGGCCTTCATGGCTTGTTCTTCTGAATCGTAAGGTTTAGCCTTCCCTTTAAAAAAAGTACCTTCCTTACCAGATATTTTTGCTACAGCACCTTCTGGAGCTAGATTTCCATAAAGAATTCTTAAATGACTGTCTTTCTTTACCGGGTCATTAAAGTTTTTAATTATGTTTTGGTCTTCAGAATATGCTTTTACCGAATCTAAATTTTCTTCTAAAGTTTTACCAGTAACAGTTAGCGCATCTCCGTGCAACAAACCTTCGTTCAAAAGAGTTTTCATTAAAGGAGTAATTCCTCCAATAGCTATAAGCTCTGACATTAAATAATTACCACTAGGTTTCAAGTCTGCAAGTACAGGTACTTTTTTTCCTATTCTTGTAAAGTCGTCAATACTAAGTTCAACTTTAGCTTCGTAGGCAATGGCTAGAAGATGTAAAACTGCGTTGGTAGAACCTCCTAGAGCTATAACAATGGAAATTGCATTTTCAAATGCCTTTTTGGTTAACAGCTTTCGTGGAGTTAGGTTTTGGTTGATTAAATTTAAAAGAGCTTCTCCTGCCTCAATGCAATCTTCATTTTTGGAAGACGAAACAGCTTCTTTTGCAGAGCTGTTAGGAAGACTAAGTCCTAAAGCTTCGATAGCTGATGCCATTGTATTAGCTGTATACATTCCTCCACACGCTCCGGGACCCGGTATGGCTTTTGATTCTATTTCCAGAAGTTCAATGTCAGAAATTTTGCCTTCGGAATGTGCACCTACAGCTTCGAAAACAGAAATTACATCAGTTCTATCCTTTCCAGGTTGGATACTTCCGCCATAAACAAAAATAGCAGGTCTGTCTAATCTTGCCATTGCCATCAAACAACCAGGCATATTTTTGTCACATCCTCCTATTGCTAATAAGCCATCAAATCCTTGGCCCTCAACTACTGTTTCAATAGAATCTGCTATCACTTCTCTGGACACCAGACTGTACCTCATTCCCTTAGTTCCCATCGATATTCCATCAGATACACTAATTGTGTTAAAAATAACGGATTTACATCCAGAACTGTTAGCTCCTTGTGCTGCTGCTTCAGCCAACTGATTTATATGCATATTACATGGAGTAACCATGCTCCAAGTTGAAGCTATACCAACTTGCGGTTTTAAGAAATCTTCTTCTTCAAAACCTACCGCTCTCAACATAGCTCTTGATGGAGCTTGTTCAACTCCATCGACTATTTTTGAAGAATATTTTCTGTTCTTATTACTCATTTACCTTCTTTCACTTAAATATTTTCTTAAATTGATGCTTTTATTAGTTCTTTAGTGTATTCATTATTGGGTTCATTGAAAACCTGATCCGCCATTCCTTTCTCAACAATCTTCCCGTCCTTCATTACATAAACGAGGTCAGATAGTGCCCTAATAACCTTAAGGTCATGACTAATACACAAATAGGAAAGATTATTCTTTAGTTGTAATTCAGACAATAATTTTATGACTTGCATCTGTATAGATACATCAAGTGCTGAAGTAGGTTCGTCTAAAAGAATTAATTTAGGCTTTAAAATGATAGCTCTTGCGATTGCAACTCTTTGCCTTTGTCCACCTGATAACTCATGAGGGAAACGAAGAAAAAAAGAGGAATCCAGTTCTACTTCTTCTAAGGCTTTTGAGATTTTAGAATGTCTTTCTGATTTACTAAGTTGAGACGCATGCACTCTTAGACCTTCACCAATTATTTCACCAATAGTCTGACGGGGCGATAATGAACCAAATGGGTCTTGAAAAACAATTTGGAAATCTTTTTTTATAAATCTCCTTGAATTCTCTGATAAAGAATTTAAATCTTTTCCATCAAACTCAATAAATCCTTCAGATTGTTCCAATCCCAGTAAGGCTCTAGCCAAAGATGATTTCCCTGAACCTGATTCTCCTACCAAGCCAGTGGTTCTCCCTTCATGAACTTCAATGGCTGCATCATTTACGGCAGTTAAATAAAGATTCTTCTTTAAAAAACTCTTCTTTGTTAAATAATTTACTGTTAAACCTTTTGATAAAAGAATTGGCTTTCCTTCACCGCTTATATTNTTTTTTGGAGAGGGAATTGAATCCAATAGTTTCTTTGTATAAGCATGTTGGGGAAAAGAAAAAACATCATTAACTACACCCTTTTCAACTATTTCTCCTTCTTTCATAACTGCAACTTCATCTGCAAACTTTTTTACAATATTAAGATCATGCGTGATGAAAAGTATAGACATTCCCATTTGTACTTGAAGGTCCTTAAGTAACTCAAGTAGGGACTTTTCGACAGTTACATCTAGTGCTGTTGTGGGCTCATCAGCAATCAGTAAATCAGGATCATTAGAAAGAGCCATTGCAATCATGACTCTTTGCCTCTGACCTCCAGAAAGTTGATGCGGATAGGACTCAGCTTTCAGTTTTGGATCTGGAATTTGTACTTTCTCTAATAATTCTATAACTCTATTTCTTGCATCCTTTCTACGCATTCCTTTATGCACCATCAAAATTTCTTCAATTTGCCTTCCCACTCTTTGGTACGGATTCAATGAGGTCATCGGTTCTTGAAAAATCATTGAAATAGAATCTCCTCTGACCTTCCTGATCTCACCAGAGCTCATTTCCATAATTTCTTTTCCTTTCAACTTAATGGAAGATTTACTTGAATGAGAAGCTATCTGGTAGGGAAGTAATTTTAAAATAGATAGTGCAGTTACTGATTTTCCTGAACCAGATTCTCCAACTAAGGCTAAAGTCTTTCCTCTTTCAATAGAAAAAGATATTGATCTGACTGCATCAATAGAAAATTCTTTGCTAAAGAAGTTAACAGTTAAATCTTCAACCTCTAATAAACTTTCTGAGTTGTGTTTCACTGACTTAATCTCTAATTTCAAAAAAAACTGGAGCTCTCTTGAATGGTGGAAACGAATCAATATCTTCAATGATCAGGTCACAATTTATTCCTTTAGTTTTATTCGACATACTCTTTCCCATCAACATAATATGCGCTTTTCCAGGTACTAAGGTTATTTCTGATTTTGGTTCCACGGTTAATAAGTTTAATTTATTCATACTTGTCATGCCTGAATCTTTAATTACGGTTTGATGAAATTCTGCCAATAGGTTATTACAAGTTAATCCCTTAATTTTTATTTTGTTATCACTAGTATTTTTTAAACTCATATATGCTGCTGNAGAGAGGGCTCCTTCCAAGGGTTTTTTTAAATAAGCATCTATAACTTCTATTGGAGTANCTCTTCCAGATTCTGAGCAAGAAAAAAAGAACAATAATGAGATAATAGAAACCAAAAAATGATTTCTTCTAGATTTAAATTCCATATTTACTGTTCTTGCTTAATTGTTTTTAACTTAATTTTTATGCCGACTATATCAGCTAAAGATGAATTCAAGGATGCAGATGTGTTGCTCTTTATGGAAAATGAGATACCTCATCCTGATGAAGTTTATACATTTCATGCAGCTATTGTTGAACAAAAAACTTTCTTAAGATGGGATATAAAGCCAGACTGTTACCTTTATCTAAATAAATTTTCTTTTTTTGATAAAAAATTAAATACCTATCTAGGGGCTTCTTTTCCGGAGGGGAAAATTCTAGTTGATGAATACTTTGGTCAAGTTGAAGTTTTCTTTGATGCAGTTGAGGTGGTATTGGATATTGGTAAAGAAATTGAAAAAGAAATAACTGTTACCTACCAAGGTTGTAATCAGAAGGGATACTGTTATACGCCTATAAAGAAGGAGCTTGTTATTAAAAAGAGTGGTATAAAAATAAATAACTAACTACTAGTTTGCACTTTATAACAATTTAATTAACATTATTTTCTCTTAATTTCGGTTAAATTCTTATAAAATCGTTTCCTATTGAAGCTATGGCTAATTTTTTACTACTAAATGGACCTAACTTGAATCTCCTTGGAGAAAGAGAACCAGAGCTTTATGGAAAAACCTCCTTGGGTCAAGTAGTTGAAAATTTATCAAAAATTTCAGATAAATCAGGTCATGAATTATCAGATTTTCAAAGTAATGCAGAGCACGAACTTGTTGACCTAATACATAAGGCTAAAGACAACAATGTAAAGTGTATTATTTTTAATCCCGGAGCTTTTACTCACAGCAGCATTGCACTCAGGGATGCCTTAGCAGGAACTNAAATACCTTTTATAGAAGTACATATCTCAAATATTTACAGCCGAGAAGACTTTAGGCAAAAGTCTTTCCTATCTGAAATTGCGGTTGGTGTTATTTCTGGTTTAGGAGTTGAGGGGTATGAACTGGCTTTAAAGGTAGCCATAAGTAGATATGGAAATTAGGGAGGTAAGATGGACATAAGAAAAGTAAAAAAATTAATAGAAATGCTTGAATCTTCAGAATTAGAAGAGATTGAAATTCATGAAGGCGAAGAGTCAGTAAGATTAGTAAAAAATAAAACTGAAACTATAGTGACTCAAGTTCAACCGAATCAAACTGATAAGGAAGGTAAAAAAACAGAGTCTGAACAATCAGAAGAAAAGTCTCCTGTTATTGAAAATCCTGAAGGAGAAGTGATTACTTCACCTATGGTTGGAACTTTTTATGCTGCTGCCTCTCCCGGAGCTAAGCCATTTATTTCTGTAGGAGATGAAATTCAGGAAGGTGATGTTGTTTGCATAGTTGAAGCCATGAAAATGATGAATGAAATTAAGTCAGATTACTCAGGAAAGGTTATATCTGTACTTGCAGAAAATTCAGAACCAGTTGAATTTGGACAAGCATTATTTGTAGTAGCTTAGTTTATGCTAACAAAGTTACTAATTGCCAACAGAGGCGAAATAGCTCTTCGTATTCTTAGGGCCTGTAAAGAATTAGATATACCCACAGTCGCAGTTTATTCTGAAGCTGATAGAGATTTAATGCATGTAAAAATGGCAGATGAATCAATTTGTATAGGACCTGCTGACTCCAGAAATAGTTATATGAACATTCCAGCTATTATCAGTGCTATGGAATTAAGCGGTGCAGATGGTGTTCATCCTGGCTACGGATTCCTTGCAGAAAATGCTGATTTTGCTGAACAAGTAGAGAAAAGTGGATTTCAGTTTGCTGGTCCTTCTTCAGAAATTATTCAAACTATGGGTAATAAGATATCAGCAAAAAAACTTGCAAAGAGAATAGGTCTTCCTATTGTTCCTGGATCTGAAGGACCAATAGGCAGTGACCCTAAAGAAGAAGCAAGAGCTATTGGGTATCCTATAATAATTAAGGCTGCTTCAGGAGGGGGCGGAAGAGGAATGAGAATTGTTAATTCTGAATCTGATCTAGAAGAGAGTATTAACCTTACACAAGCAGAGGCTGAAAGCGCTTTTGGTGATCCAACCCTATACATGGAAAAATTCTTTACANCTCCTAGACATATAGAAGTTCAAGTTCTTGCAGATAGATTTGGAAATGTCCTAAACCTAGGTGAAAGAGACTGTTCTCTTCAACGCAGACATCAAAAGGTTATAGAAGAAGCACCTGCTCCTGGTATATCAGATGAAATTAAAGAAAATATATTTAATAAATGTATAGAAGCTTGTAAAGAAATTAATTATGTCAGTGCAGGAACTTTTGAATTTTTATATGAGGATGAGAAATTCTACTTTATTGAAATGAATACAAGGATTCAGGTAGAACACCCAGTTACTGAGAGTATTACAGGATTGGACTTAGTTAAACTTCAATTAAGAATTGCTAGAGGAGAAGAACTCAAAATTAAACAAAAAGATATAGAGATTAATGGTCATGCAATTGAATGCAGAATAAATGCTGAACACCCTGAAACATTCATTCCTTCTCCAGGAAAAGTATTGGATTACCATGCCCCTGGAGGTATTGGAGTTAGAATAGATTCACATCTTTACAATGGTTATGTAGTACCTCCTCACTACGATTCTCTAATTGCCAAATTGATAGTGAGAGCCAATGATAGAGAGGATGCAAGGGTAAGGTTGATCAGAGCTCTAGAAGAAATGGTAGTTTCAGGTATAGATACAAATCTTGAAATGCATATTGAACTTCTTTCAGATAAGAATTTTATCTCTGGTGATTTTGATATTAATTATCTTGAAAATAGATTAAAAAAATTAAATTAATATGCCTAAGGCAAAAAAAGTATATTCCCATAAGGAAGTGGAAAATGAAGCTCAAGATTTTTGGGATAGTAATGAAGTCTTTTCTGTAACTGAAGATCCAAATAAAGAAAAATTTTACTGTTTAAGCATGTTCCCCTACCCCAGTGGATCTGCTCACATGGGCCATGTCAGAAACTATACCCTTGGTGATGCCATTAGTAGATTTCAGAGATTACTGGGAAAAAATGTTCTGCAGCCCATGGGCTGGGATGCTTTTGGATTGCCTGCTGAAAATGCTGCAATAGAAAATAAAGTTCAACCTTCTGATTGGACAAATAGAAACATTGAAAAAATGAGGTCTGAATTTAAGAAGATGGGATTTGCTTATGACTGGAAAAGAGAATTTGCAACTTGTGATCCAGATTATTACAAATGGGAACAGTGGTTCTTTATAGAAATGATGAATAAAGGCATTGCTTATCAAACTGAAGCCGATGTTAATTGGGATCCTGTTGAAGAAACGGTCTTGGCAAATGAACAGGTAGAAGATGGTAAAGGTTGGCGATCAGGGGCCAATATTGAACGGAGAAAGTTAAAGCAGTGGTTCTTAAAAATAACTGACTATGCGGAAGAAATGCTTCAAGAAACAGATAATTTAGATGGATGGCCCGAACGAGTAAAGGCCATGCAAAAGAACTGGATTGGTAGATCTGAAGGTATGAAATTCGATTTTAACTATAAAAAAGAAGCCCCACCTATTTCTGTTTTCACAACAAGACCAGACACTATCATGGGTGTCACTTTTTTAGCCGTTTCAGGTGATCACCCCATAGCCTTAGATTTAGAGAAAGAAAATAAAACTATCAAAGCATTCTTAAAAGATATCAATTCTATTAAATTATCTGAAGCTGACTTAGCCAAACAAGAAAAATTAGGCATTGATACTGGACTGAAAGCCAACCACCCTTTCTCAAAAAAAGAAATTCCTATTTGGATCGCTAATTTTGTGCTCTCAGGGTATGGCTCAGGCGCACTGATGGGTGTACCAGCACATGATGAGAGGGATTTTGAATTTGCAAAAAAATATAACATAGAAATTAAGCAGGTAATTAAAGGGACTTTGAACAAAACAATTGAAGAAGGAGCCATACTAGAAAAAAACGAATTGATTAATTCAAACGAATTCGATGGTCTAAGCTTTGATAAGGCTTTTGAACAAATCGATAAAAAAGCAAAAAAATTAAAGTGCGGTAAAAAACAGATCAACTACAGACTAAGGGATTGGGGGGTTTCGAGACAACGATATTGGGGTGCTCCTATTCCAGCAGTGAAAAATTCTAAAGGAGACTTGCAAGGAGCAACGGATATTCCTGTTGTACTGCCAACTGAAGTTGAATTTTCTGGAGTTAAATCGCCACTTTCTGAAATGGAGGAATTCACTAAAGTTTCACTAGAGGGTGAGGAATTTATAAGAGAAACAGACACTTTTGATACTTTCTTCGAATCTTCTTGGTATTACGCTAGATTTGCTTCTTTCGATAACAATGAAGCCATGTTAGATGAAAGAGCTAAGTATTGGCTCCCTGTTGATCAGTATGTTGGTGGCATTGAACATGCCGTACTCCATCTACTTTATTCTAGATTCTTTTACAGGTGTCTTAGAGACTTAGGTTTAGTTGAAGGTTCGGAGCCATTTCTTAACCTATTGTGTCAAGGAATGGTCCTTAAGGATGGATCAAAAATGTCTAAATCTAAAGGGAATATTGTAGATCCAAATGAGGTAATAGATCTTTATGGAGCTGATACTCTAAGGCTATTTGTAATGTTTGTTGCCCCTCCTGATCAGTCTTTTGAGTGGTCTGAACAGGGATTACAAGGAGCATCTAGATATTTAAATAGATTGTGGAACCTAGTCCAAGAGCATTTAGATTCAGAATCGAAAAAAGAGTTAGATTTTATTGACTCAAGTGAGAGCGTAACAACTTTAAGAAATAAAACACACCAAACACTTTCTAAGGTTAAAGATGACTTTTTAAGAAGGCACTCTTTTAATACAGCCATAGCATCAATTATGGAATTAACAAATGCAATACCAAAAGAATTTTTAGCTGTTAATGCAAAAGATTCAGAGAAGTCTTCAGTTAGAGAGGCTATAAATACGATTCTAATAAGCCTCTCTCCTATTACCCCACACATTACCCATGCTTTGTGGAATCAGCTTGGGAATCAAAACATAATTATTGATGTTGAATGGCCTGAAGCAGACGAAAGTCTGCTTGAAAAAAAGTCTATTGAAATAGCTATTCAAATTAACGGCAAGCTTAGAGGACAAATTACAGTTGACTCTAACTTGCCCCAAATAGAAATAGAAAAAATAGCTAAAGGAGAAGAAAACATAAGAAAGTATATTGAAGGTAAAGACACCAAAAAAATAATTTATATTGATAAAAAATTATTGAATTTTGTAATTTAAGAAAAGTGATAATAGCCTTAAGAAAAACCTTAGTATTTTTAATCATTAGCTTCTTTCTAGTTGGCTGTGATTACAAACTTAGAAGTTCATATCAGGGGCTAAATGATTTGGTTGTTACTATCTATTTCGAGAAAAACAACATGAATCTGGATTTTGTCAGTGTCCTTCAAAGACAATCTGGTTTAAAAAAGTTATATGTGAATAAAGAAGCTGAAGACACGGATCTAGAGATAAAGATCCTAGAGCATACAATTACTAGATATTCATCGGCATTAGGGGCTGGAGCCAGAACTAAAGAGGCACGAATGGAGTACCATTTAAAGATACATTTAACTCCTGCAGGAAAGAAAGATGATTTCTTGCTGGAATTTAAGGATAACAGTTATTATTCTTTTGACGAATCACGAATTTTAGCTATTGAGGAAGTGGAAAACAGGCTTAAAGAGAACTTTTTTAAGAATGCATTAAAAAGGATCAATTTTTCCTTACTTAACCTTTTAAATGAAACTAACTGAAGAAAGGCTTAACGAAGTCTTAAAAGAATCTTTGGATAATATCTATGTAATCCTTGCAGATGAATCCATCCTAATAGAAGAAAACTTAGAAAAAATTTATGCTAAAGCTAAACAGGAAGGCTTTACTGAAAAGAATACTCACATAATAGACTCCCGAAGCAACTGGGCATTCCTATCTTCTAATTCTGATAACTTAGATCTTTTTGGATCAAAAAAAATCTTAGAGGTTAAGCTACTGGGACAGGGCCCAGGTGTTAAAGGAGCAAATTCTTTAAAAGACTATTCAAAAAGCCTGGACCCAAATACATTGCTAGTTTTAATTGGAGAAGGTTTAGAAAGAAAAAGTATTTCCTCAGCTTGGGTCAAAGCTTTAGAAAAAGTTGGAACTTTAATTTCCATTGCACCACTTTCCACCAGTTCTTTAAAAGTCTGGATTAAAAATAAAGCAAAGGAACTGAATATTGAGATCATGCAAGAAGCCTTACAATTATTGATAGAAAAAACTGAAGGGAACTTGATGGCTACTTTGCAAGAAATAAGGAAATTATCTTTGGTCTATCCTTCTGAAAAAATAGATCTAGATAAAATGAAAAAAAGCATCACAGGCTCATCTAAATATTCAATTTTTGATTTCTCCAATGCTTTTGTTTCTAGAAATACATCAAAAGCAATTCAGGTCTTAGAGTCACTTAAGGTAGAAGGAACACCTGAAACGCTTATTATTTGGGCATTGACAAGAGAACTGAATAACTTATTCAAAGTATCAAAATCAGGTTCTACCAAAGGAATTTGGGGGCCTAGGAACTATTTAGATTCTCTTTCAAAAACCTCCAGGGAGGTTGATGGATATAAAATTCTAAAAGCTTATAAAAGAATAGCCCACATAGATTCCTGTATAAAAGGATTCAATAAACAGAACCCTTGGCTTGGCATAAGAGAGCTTACTCTTTCCTTTTAAGCCAGGCTAAAGTAAGAGGTTAAAAGTTCATACCATAAACAATCTTTATAAGACTTTTTTATATTTAGCTCTCTTCCATCAATCTTTGTTACTGGCTGTATTTCTTGTGTGGAACTAGTTACCCATACCTCTTCAGCTTTATGTATATCCTCTAATTTTAAGACCGTCTCCAGTACTTCAATTCCTTTGTTATTAAGCAAAGAAATAATATGTTTTCTGGTTATGCCAGAAAGTATTTTATTTGATTCTGGAGTGGTTATTACTTGATTGTCAAAAACAGCAAAAACATTACTTGCAGCACCTTCGGTTATTTCTCCATTGGTACAAAATATCACTCCATCGTTTCCTTCTAGATTAGCTTCTTTCATAGCTATGATGTTTGAAAGTAAAGTAACTGCCTTGATATCACACCTATTCCATCTTGGATCTTCTAGAGTTTTAACCTTTAGTCCTTTTCTTTCTGGGTCCAATCTGTAAGGATTAACTTTAAGCTCTGAAGAAGTAATAAACAAAGTGGGCTGAACTTTGGGGTCTGGAATATGGTTTCTAATTGAATCTTCACCCCTAGTTATCTGAACGTAAACCGACTGATTGCTATAAGTATTTTTTTTAACTAACTCATAAATTATTCCAGGGATATCATTCCATTTTTTGGGATTTTTAATTCCAGTCGAATTCAAGGAACGGCCTAACCTGGCAAGGTGNTCTTCCAGAAGAAAAGCTTTCTCTTCATACACTGGAATAACTTCATAAACCCCATCTCCAAACAAGAAACCTCGATCAAATGGGGAAATTTTTACTTCTTCTTTTCTTAAAAATTCTTTATTTAAATAGGTCCAAGTCATAACGAAAGTTATTCTTCTTCCATTAGGAACCTATAGACTAATAACTTGATATTAGACCAAGCCCTTCCTAACAAACCTAGGCTGTTTACTTCATTAACGGTGACCAGATCTACAAATCCAACCTCCTCTTCCCCTAGCTTAAAAATCATTTTTCCAACTATTTCATCTTCTGAAATTGGAGCTTGAAGATAATCATTTAAAGATATGAAGGACTCTATCTTTTTGAAATCTCTTAAAGGAAGGGTTAGATAAAAATCCTTTATGGGTGCGATGCCTACTTTCTCAACCTCGCCACCCCAAACCTGTTCTTCTTTAATATTCTGGCCTTTGCTTCTGTTGTCAGTGAGTCTGCTTTTTTCTGAATTACTTTTTAGGGTTACAGCAATTAGTCTTGTTTGTTCTCTTACGCCAGAAGAAACTAGGCAAAATCCTGCTGAATCGGTATGTCCAGTTTTTAATCCATCTATTGAATCATCTTGCCAAAGAAGCGCATTACGGTTTCTTTGACGAATATTGTTGTAGGTAAACCATTTTTCTTTATAAAGCGAGTAATGCTCAGGAAAATCTTTTATTAAAAGCATTGATAGTTTTGCTATATCTTGAGCTGAAGAATAATGTTCAGGATCAGGCCATCCCGAAGGATTAACAAAACTGGTATTTGTTAATTCCATTCTATTGGCATATCGCATCATAAGATCTACAAAGTT
>JGI24815J26687_1000144_pt1 | contig 15631 bp, 14 predicted proteins | sample METZYME_3_150m_FD_26687 | JGI IMG/M metagenome (IMG submission 26687) | reverse complement strand
GAAGGCCGCCTGATAACGTATTAAAATTAATTTTTTGACTAAACAACTATTAATTATATAGAATAGTTAACTATAATTTATATATAATGCTAGCGGTAATAAGTGAATGATATATGTATAATATGCATATATACACTAAAATATTATCATTATTATTCAAATTGAACTTATAATTATCTAAATATTACCATTAACTAATTATATAATATTTCATATTTATTATATAGTTAGATAATAATGATTTCAAGTTTATATACCATTTTTAACTCTATTTTTTATTGAAATCTGACTATGTTTGTACAATTTGTAATAATTTAGAATATTCTAAATCAATAACTCTCTATTAGTTAATATTTAATTATTTTAACTACAATTACACTCTGATTATTTATTTCTAATATTTTACTAAAATATATTTTATAGTGTGATTATTAGTACTGCATATCGATTATTATAATTAAATATTATTTTATATATCAATCAGTCAAACATATTGCTTTATGAGAAAAAATAATTGATAAACATATTTATTTAATTCTTATTACTATGTTATTATTTATAATATGGCTTGAATAATTTAGATATTGTTTATTTCTAATTAACTAATACGAAATCATTATCTAATATATTCTTGATCTATTATATTATATATTCATTGAAACAATACGTAAAAAGAAATATATTAATTCAATATTACGATATTCTATTGAATGTAATAGAATATATTCCGATATTCCGAATATAATTNTATTAAGAATACGATATAATGCCAAGTATAGATATATATAGTTTAATCACTCAAATCATAGAGGACAATAATTCATCTAGGTTTACAACACCTAGATCTATGATTAAATATTTGTTACCCATTGAAAAAGCATATGGGTATTATATGGGTAATAAAGCTGAATTTTATGATCCACAAGAGGATCAAATATTTTATCGAAATTTTGATGCTAAGGATGAAAAATCAAGACTTGATTCACTTTCATATATAAATGGTAGAATTGATTATTATAATCGTCATTGTGAAGAACAATTAAAAAAAGGATTATTAACTGAGGATCAATACACCCCAATACCGCATGTAATGGAGTATGCACTTAAATTACGNTTAGCACATCCTATTNTTGATAAAACTTATAGTGATATGACTAAAAATAATATATCTCTAATCAGAGTTATTAATGAACCTNCAATATATCAATCAGCNTCAAAATTAGATAATANATTGTTTATACCNAGATTTAANAAAATGGTATATGATTACTTAAAATCATTGACTAAGGATAAAGTATTAGTACCCCAAAATACATTATATAATCCAATGCTAGAGTTTGAGGATTGGTTTATGTCTAGTGGGATTGATATTGAATCAACTCCAAGTTTAATTAAGGGTGCAAAAGGAGCACGGAATATTGGTACACCTGTTACCTTAGAGGTTGATGATAAAACAACATCAATACATCTTAAACCTACAGTTCGAGCAAATCCAGACGATTCTAAATGGCACAGAAGTCCCATAGAAGCAAAAATAATCAATTTAATCGAAAATGAAAGATTAGAGGAATTTTTAGTTGATTGCAGATTTAAACATGTAAATAAAATAAACTTTAAGCTGTTAGCAAAAAAATTAAAGTGTAGCGATAAAACAGCAAAAAAGTTAATTCAACTTCATGCTCCTTATATATTAGAGTAATCATTTATTATGTCCATACAAATATTTATTACGGGTGGCACATTCGATAAAGAGTACAACGAAATATCAGGTAAGCTTTATTTTAAAAAGACACACTTAAAAGAAATGCTTGTGCTGGGTCGCTCACAATTAGATGTTAAAATAAAAACACTAATGATGATTGATAGCCTTGATATGAACAAAGATGATAGATCAGAAATACTAAATTCATGCACGAATTGTAAAACAGATCAGATAGTTATAACACACGGTACCGATACCATGGTTGAATCAGCAAAATATGTAGCAAATGCTAGATTAAATAAAACGATTGTATTTACTGGTGCAATGATACCAATTGATTTTGGGAGCTCGGATGGTTTGTTTAATTTGGGTAGCGCAATGGGATTTGTACAAAGTTTACCTAAAGGTGTATATATTGCAATGAATGGACGATATTTTAATTACGATAAAGTATGTAAGAATGTTGAAACCGGTATTTTTGAATCAATATAATATTATTTTATATTAATTATTAATTCTCCCAATCAATTTCGATCATTATTGTTTGTCTTGGGTCAATATATCGACATTCATCACCATCGAAAAAAGCGTCTTCCTCAAGCATTATTGCGATTTCTTTATTCCATTCTTTTATAAATACTTTAGCATTTAATTCAATTGAATATGCAGTATTAGGATAAAGTGGATAATCGCCATTTACTGGAACTCCATTTTGTTTATCCCACATGCCTATAGTAGGACCAGANCCATGACCATAGTATCCAATTGGATGAGTATATATTTGGGGATTTATACCTTCATTTTTTGCTTTGCTTATTGTTGCCCTTAGCATTTGGTTACCTGTTTTACCTGTTTCAAATTGATCAGTTAATATATCTTGAAGACGATTACCTGTTTTTAATGCCGTTTTGAGATATTCAGGTGTTTTGCTTTCATTTGGCATAAATACGTATGCATGTTGCTGCGTATCTGTATTTAACCCTAAATATGTGATACCAAAATCAACATGTAATAAATCACCCGGTAAAATGAGATTATCTGGTTTTGATTTAGAAAAAGATGATAAAAAATCAAAGGACTGTTGATTATTTCTTTGTATATCTACAGTAGGATGAAACCAGGTTATTAGTTTTAATTCTCTGATTCTCTCACGATACCACCAAACGATATCATCTGTTGTAGTAATACCCGGTTTTATATTAGCTGCGGAAAAACCTTCCTTAATTATATCATGTGCTATTTTGCAAATTTGCGGATAGATCTCCATTTCCATTTTACTTCTTGTTTCTAACCATCCAACAGCAACTTGTTCTGCGCTTATAACTTTGTTTATATATTTTTTAGGTAAAGACTTTAAAAAGAGATCATTTTCAATTGCGGTAAGTCCATCAGCTTGCGCAAAATACTCACTTTTATTTATTGCTATTTTATTAGGATTTTTTCTAGCAATTAAATCTGAAAGCGCAGCATACTGATCTAGCTGTTTTTCAGGATCCCATGATTTGACAAATATTTCTCCTACATCATATCGCGCAATAGCATATCCTTCTAAAGGTTGTTTATTACCTGGATCAAAGACAACAAGTATTGTTCTTCTTCTAGCATTCAACCATGTAGCTGGTAGCATTGTTCTTATAATGGGGTCTTCATTATACTCACGTGCAATAATGATCCACATATCTATTTTATTTCGCCTCATAATTTGCGGTAGTACGGTTGAAAATCTATCTTTTAGTATTTTATTTCTTAAAAGAGCTCTTTCTCTCATTGGTAAAATTTGATTTTTTACCTTATCAGTTTTATCATATATAGAATTCTGGCACGCAGTAATAATGAAAACCAAAATAAAATAAATAACAGTTCTTATTTTTCTATTCATAACTCACCACCATATAATTTTTAATTAGATTAAATGAAACTTAAATTTGTAAATAGATATGATACCTACATAAATAAAAAAGGTATTTTTTCAATTTCTAATGAATATTATTATTACTAAATATCCATTATTCAATAAGGTATAATCTATGTATTTCCTATGCACAGGCTGTAAAAAAGAGATTACATCTCCATCAAAACCAGTTTGGTTATGTAATTGTGGAAACCCACTTGAAGTACACTATTCATGGGAAAATAAAATTCATACCATTGATGTTGATGATTCTAAAAGTTCCTTATGGAGATATAATGCAGTTCTCCCAAATGTCAAGCAAACTATTACTTTAGGAGAAGGTCATACTCCACTTATTCCCATTGGAGAAAATATTCTACTTAAAGATGAAACTGTAAACCCAACTGGTTCCTTTAAAGATAGAGGGATGGCTCTTGCAGTAACTATGGCAAAAGCACAAGGAGTACAAAATATTTGTTTACCATCCGCAGGTAATGCGGGAATTTCTGCTGCTGCATATTGTAAAAAGGCAGAAATTTCATGTCATGTTTATTTACCTGAGACAATCCCTGAACCATTTAAAAAAGAAACAGAAAAATACGGTGCAGAAATAATTTTAAGTGGCGAAACAATCTCAGATGCAGCAAAACAAATGTTAAATGAAAAGAAAGAAAGTTGGTTTGATATTTCTACGTTAAAGGAGCCTTTCAGAGTTGAAGGTAAAAAAACATTGGGGTATGAAATTGCTGAACAATTAGGTTGGGAATTCCCAGATGTAATTATTTATGAAACTGGCGGAGGCACTGGGCTGATTGGTATGTGGAAGGCTTTTCTTGAATTAAAAGGCTTAGGTTGGGTAAAAGGTAAACTACCCAAAATGGTTGCAGCTCAATCTGATGGTTGCGCACCAGTTGTAAAAGCATTTCAAAACTTAGATAACAAAACAGAATTTTGGGAAAATAGTAATACAATTGCTTTAGGATTAAATGTACCTGGCCCATTAGGTGGGTCATGGATATTAGATATTTTATACAAAAGTAATGGTATAGCAATTCCTGTATCCGAGAATGAACTATCTGATTTAACAGAAGAATTAAATGGATTAGCTAATTTAAATGCCAGCGCTGAAGCCGGCGTAGTATGGGGTGCATATAATACATTATTAAATATGAACTGGATTAACCAGAATCAAAAAGTAGTGTTGTTTGCAACCGGTGTAGAACGTTGTAAATTCAAATAATTATGAACTACAGGCTTCTATTCAATCATATTATACAGTTTTTTAAACTGTGCTCTATAGGGGTATTTTTCTATTCCTGTGAACCAATTGCTAATCATTTTGAAGAAGTTGAAGATGCAGTTATGTATAGAGCATCTAAAATCAAAGAGTTCTCATCAAAAAAAACTATAAAAGTAATGACATGGAACATTCGCTTTGGTGTAGCTCGATTAAGATTTTTCGGTGATGGCTGTGGTGATAGAGTAATTTTAACAAAAAAAGAAGTGACAACTGGCCTTGAAGGAATAGCAAATAAAATAAATTTAGAAGATCCAGATATTATTTTACTACAAGAAGTTGATGTACAATCGAAAAAGACAGCTTATATAGATCAAGCTCAATGGTTATTGAACCATACTAGTATGAATTATGGAGCATATGCATCAATGTGGGAAGCGCAAGTTATTTTAGCCGATGGGTTAGGCAGGGTAAATACGGGGAATCTTATTTTATCAAAATGGGAGCTCAAAGATGCTGAACGGTATCAATTAGAACTTCGGGGAGATCAAGATGAGCTAACAAAATATTTTTATTTAAGAAGAAATGTTTTAAAGACCAAAGTGAACATGCCAAACGCATCATTTTATGCAGTTAATACACATCTAACGGCATTTGCTACTGATGATACTAAACTAAAACACATAAAGGGATTTAAAACTGTTTTAGATGGAATAGTAGAAAATGGTCAAAATTTTATTGCTGGAGGAGACTTGAATGAGCTACCGCCTAATGCCTCAAAAATGGATTATTGTTTAGAAGATCAATGTGAGAATGAATCATACCATTCAGGAAAAGATCCGCAACACAAAGAAGGTGCATATTTTGCTCCAGAGATCACATGGCTCTCTGAATTATATAAAACTTATGAACCAGCAATTTCTCTTGAAGAATATGAAGCTCAAGAGTTAAAGCACTTTACGCATAGCCCTGATAAGAATTTAGTATTGGATCGAAAATTAGATTATCTTTGGACTAATACAACTTGGTCTAGTGGTATTACGCATCAAGAAGCAACAAAGCTATCAGATCACATTCCAGTTAGCGCATTGTGGGTAGTTAAGTGAAGAAAGTCATTTTATTAATATTAATAATTTCAATAATTAAAGCTCAATGGGGGCATGAAACTGCTACAGTTATAGATAAAGGTCGTAAGGAAATCGGCCTTTTTACTCCATTTAAAATGGGTCTTCAAAATGGTGCAGAGCTAGCTGTAAATAAATTTATACTTATGCCAACAGTATCAATTAAACAAATGCGCCCTTCCTTTAATAAGTGGACAATTGCTCAAAGATTTCAATTAGGGTATCCATCAATAGGGATGAAATGGTTACAAAGTCCGTTAGGTAAAGAATTAGGGGGCCCAGATATGTTTGCATTGATTTCCCCAGAATTTAATATTCCACAAATGATTTCTCTTTATGGGGAATTAATTGCTACTTCAGGTTCAGCACAAAAAGGAAGATTAACTCTAAATGGAGGAGGAGGGGTTGCATTAAATGGAAAAAACTTATCTGATGATGCAACTATTGATCTACCAATAGCCTACCCGAGATTATCTATTTATTTTAATGGATTATTACTAAAGCTAGGGGGTGAGTATTTCCGTGAAATCAATGAAAAATTATTTTACATAATTGATTATGACATGTTTTTAATGCCAAATGGTAGGGGTCGATATGCTTTTGAGCATAAAGGTTTTTTTATTTGGTCAAAAAGTAAAAATTTTAGAATGCTTTTCGGTTATAAACTTATTGCTGGAGAATATCCGTTTGGCGTTCAAGCACATTTGTTGCCAGTATTGGATTTTCAATTTGGTTGGTAGAACAACTCTAATATTCCTTTTATTTTCATTTGTTCAAAGCCAAATGATTTCAGCTCAGAGTTCCCTTATGAGTGAATTAGGATGTGGTAACTGCCACAGTGGTTTAGAACCATCAAAAATTGTAAAGAAACGCGCACCGGATTTAAGCTACTCTGGAATAAAATATAATGAAGCTTTTATATATGACTATTTGAAATCACCAAAAAAAATTCGATATCATATAGGACAATCAAGAATGCCAAATTTTGGACTTTCAGATAATGAAGCATTAGCATTAACAAAATATCTTATGTCGCGAAAAAAATTACCAAATAATAAAAAGTTAGAATCCAAACGTATAAAAAAAAATAATAAAGGTTTTAAAATAATTCATAATGATTATCAATGTACAGTATGCCACAAATTAGATGATGTTGGCTTATTAAAATCTACTGACCTTACGGATGCTAGTGTAAGGTTAACAAACGATTGGTTATATGATTTATTATTACATCCAGCNTTGTATGTACCTAAAGAATCACCAATGCCTACATTTTTCAATGAAAATAATTCCAAAGATGAAAATACGATCAAAAATATAGTTGGTTTTCTTTCTTATAAAGCCCAATCAAAAAGGAGTCAATTAGAAAAACAATTACAAAATGTAGAAAAAAAATATCCGAACATTACACATAATGAAGGAAAACTTATTTTTCTTTCGCAAAATTGTTTAGGGTGCCATACGATGTCAGGAGAAAAAAATTGGTTTGTATCACATAATGCACCTGATTTAAGCGCACAAAAGATGAGGACNAAAACTTCATGGCTGATTGATTATTTAAAAAGCACTCCAGCTATTAGACCTCATGGATATTTTCCTGGAACAGGCAGTCGTATGCCAAATTATGATTTAACAGATTTAGAAATTGATACACTAAAATCTTGGCTTGGTCAAACAAAAATGAAAACGAAGCTTGAGTCTATAAGTGCCTTTCAATCGCAAAAGGTAGAAAAGCTTTTAAATGATAATTTGGCTTGTCTTGGGTGTCATCAATTGAATGGTAGAGGTGGAAAAATAGGTCCTGATCTCAGCATTGCTGGGGCCCGACTTACAGATGGGTATATTAAAATGGCTATTGAGATGCCACACATGGTTCTTCCGGAAAGCATTATGCCAAAAATTCAGATGCCTAATAATTTAATGGGATTGATTCAATCTTATTTATCTTCAAAAAATTCTGATTCAAAATCTAAATATGCTAATTTAATTACAAATCCTCCATATAAAGTTGAAACTACTTACAATGCAAATTGTGCTCCTTGCCATGGAATCTTAGGTGATGGTAGCGGTTTTAATGCTACAAATCTTTCTGTATCTCCAGGAAACTTTACAGATGGAGAGGCGATTGGCTTGCGATCTGATAATACTTTATTTGACACGATTTATGGTGGAGGAAAGATTATGAATAAAAGTCATTTTATGCCACCATGGGGTCAGAAATTAAGCAGGCAAGAAATCGTTGAATATGTATCACAAATCAGAAAATTTTGTCAATGCAACCCTCCTGACTGGTCAAAAAATTAATATTTGTTTATGAGGTTAGTATTAATTGCTATCACTCTGTGGAATGAATTATTGTTTGGGCAACTAGATCAATTTGTTGGATCAAAAGCCTGTTCCAATTGTCATATAAACGAATATAATAGTTGGCTTGAATCAACCCATGGAAAAGCAGGTGGCGAACCCACCGCAGATCGTATTCTTGCGCCTTTTAATGGGAAAAAAATTGAAATTAAAAATGGATGGTTTATACCTTATAAAAAGAATAATCGTTACTTTTTTAGTGCACAAGAAAACGGGTTCCCCGAACAGAAATATGAAGTAATTGGTGTGGTTGGTGGAGGTCATTTGTATGGTGGAGGAACTCAATCATATTTTGGATTTTTTCCTGATGGTACAATGAGGTTACTGCCTTTTGATTATCATCCTGGAAAAAGAACTTGGTTTTTGGAATCAAATAATCTGTCTGGTTGGGTGCCAGCTACTAATAATATTTCACCAAGAGAATTGTCAGAATGGCCGCCCAACAGAGTTTTGGGTGCCATTGAAGAAAAACAAAATTGTCAACAATGCCATGGCAGCCAAATTGTTACAACCTTTGCAATTAGCAAAGGAGCATACGAAACAAAGTTTACTGATTTATCAATTAATTGTGAATCTTGTCATGGGCCAGGCAAAGAACATGTATCCTTAATGCAATATGGTAAAACAATAGTCAAAGGATATACAGGAATCCGTTCACTTTCAACACTATCAAAAGAAGAAAGTGTAAATGTTTGTTCACAGTGTCATGCGTTGAAAGATATGATTCGTCCAGGGTATTTATCAGGAATGGATTTTGATAATTATTTTAGCACAAAATTTTCTATGTTGGGAAATAACCCATATTATCCTGATGGACGAATTAGAGCATTTGGCTATCAACAAAATCATATTTTTAGCGATTGTTTTATAAATGGATCTATGACATGTATTGATTGCCATAATCCTCATTCAAACAGCTATCAAGATGTGAACCGTAACCCTTTAAAAGGTCGATTTGATAATGGACAGTGTACATCATGCCATGTTGCAATATCATTGGACATTCCTAATCATACTTTTCACAGCGAAAATTCTTCAGGCAGTCAATGCACATCATGCCACATGCCATTTCAACAGCATCGTGCTGTTGGTGATTTATTAAAATTTTCACGCGCTGATCATACTATTTCAATACCACGACCAGATTTAGACAAAAAGTTTGGTATTACTAATGCATGTGTTCAATGCCATTCAAATCTATCGAGTAAAGATGTAATCAAGCAGATAAAAACATGGTATGGAGAATTGAAACCACTAAATAAATTAGAGTCATCACTATTGTCTTTCTTAGATGGTAATCAATCAATTGAGGACTTAGTTAAGTTGATTGGTAATAAGTCTGATCCTCCTGCACAAGTTTTTGCAGGTCTAGCAACGGCTTATATGTCAAATAATGCAAATGAGCATAATGCCTCACTCATAAATAATCTCTTAAATCTTTCCACTAGCACTGATTTGGATATTAAGAGTGTATCATTAGCTTATTTAGATTTATTAAGCGAGTATGAAAATACGCTTTCGTCTTATATAATAGATATTTTATCTAAATCTGGAAAAGATCAGAACAAAATAAGAGCACGATGGTCAACAGCATTAGCATACAGAGCTCAGTATTTATCTAACCAAAATCATTTTCAGAATCTCTAAAACTTTATAATAAAATCATTAACCATATGGCCAAATAATAATAAAGCGCGTAAAGGACTAGCATCTACCTATTTGTTGACAGATGATTTTTCAAATGCAGTAGTAACTTATGGAGAAATAGTAAAGATAAATAAATCAGATTGGAATGGTTGGGCAGGGCTTGCAAATGCTCAAGCAAGAAATGGTCAGCTTGACATTGCGCTAGAAGCATATATAAAATCATTAGAAATTAATACATATAATGCATCTGCTCATTTGGGGATTGGGGATATTTTTTATAAAAAGAAAAATTATATTTTAGCGGAGAAACATCTATTAAAGGCAATTGAACTAGACACTGCAATTTTAGAAGCTTATATTTTTCTAGCAGCTGTAAAAGTTAAGCAAAAAGATTATAAGAATGCCTCGCTTTATCTTAATAGAGGGTTAATTATTAACCCAGACCATGAAATTGGAAATATGATGAAAAGAGAACTAACTACTATTGAATGATGAAACAAAATAGTTGTTTTAGAATAGCTTTAATTAGCGTTTTACTTTTGTATTTAAATATTAATACAATTATTAATGGGCAAAATATATTGTTGAAAGGTCAATTTTGGTCTAATAACCTATTTAGTGATGCTCCATTAAAAACTCAATCATCATTTGAAAGTCAACTTGGATACATACCAACCCTATCCATTATTAATTACTTATCAAATGAAAGATTAATTGATATAGAATGGGCCCACAAAATTAACCGAATGTACTCAGATAAAGCATTATTGAGTAGCTATGATAAGCCTTACAGGTGGTGGATTCGATATTCAACAGAGAAATTAGAAGCAAGATTAGGCTTACAAAAAATTGCATTTGGGCCGGCTCAAATTTTACGACCTACATCTTGGTTTGATACAATTGACCCGCGGGATCCAACTGGGCAAACAGAAGGAGTCGAAGCTTTTAGATTAAAATTTTTCCCAAATAACTTATTATCATTTTGGACTTGGGTGATTAATAATAACTCGGATACACTTTCCTATGGTATCAGATCTGAGTATTCTGGAAATTCTGGAGAATGGGGATTAACCTTTCATAAGGAAAAAATTGAATCCATAAATCAAGTAGGATTATTTCCAATTTTTATGTCAGGATCACATTCGCGAGTTGCCTTAGATTATAGATATGATGGAGTAATTGGTTTTTGGTTTGAAGGCGCTTCTTTTTTTTCATCTAATTATTCATCATCAAAAAATGATTTATATAACCTAGTAACTTTAGGAGCAGATTATACATTGCCTATATATAATGGTGTATTAATAATGGCAGAAAGCATGCAAATTAATGGTAGCCCAGGAGACAACTTTCATTTGGATTCAATAAAAAATATCAATGAAACTTATTCTGTTTTGATGGCATCCATGCCTATTGGTTTGCTTCACCAAGTTATGGCAGTTGCACAATTAGATTGGAAGAAGAGCCAATCATATTATTATTTGCGATGGGGAATAACTTACGATCGGTTTAGTTTGAATCTTTCATTATCTGCTAATCCAAAAATATCAGATTTTGAGTTATATCAGGAGCATCTTCCTACAAGCCTATCAGGGTTCGGTAACCTACTTCATTTTACAATTATATATAACCACTAGGAATACAATGAATAAACAAAATAGTGTAATAATAATTAATAATGTAACAAAGAACTTCCCTGTTGGTGGGGGATTTTTCTCTGCTTTAAAAAATATTGATTTAACTCTAAATGAAGGAGAGTTTACAGGCTTAGTTGGGCCATCAGGCTCTGGTAAAACAACATTATTGAATATTATTGGAGGATTAGATTCAGCAACAGAAGGAGATGTTAGTATTTTAGGATATTCTATGGACAAAACCACACATAATGAGCGTGCAACTGTTAGACGGAAGCACATGGGGTTTATCTTCCAAAGTTATAATCTTCTTCCAGTATATACTGTATTTGAAAATATCGAGTTACCTCTTATACTAAATAAAGTTGATTCTAATAAAAGAGAAAAAAAAGTAAATCAGGCTATAGAATGGGTAGGACTTGGAGATAAGCGCAATTCAAAACCTAATATGCTAAGTGGTGGCGAGTGTCAACGAACTGCTATTGCAAGAGCGATTGTCCACCAACCTGCACTTGTCATGGCCGATGAGCCAACGGCAAACTTAGATGCTGAAAATTCACACCATATAATGCAGATATTAGTAGAGTTAAATAAAGAATTATCTACTTCTTTTGTTTTTGCTACACATGATGAAAAAATAATGGGTTATTTAAGAAGAATTGTACATTTAGATGATGGACAGATTAAGAAAGATGAACAAGTCAAAAATCCTAAATATAATTAACTAAAATTATGTTAATCAGAATAGCTCTGAAAAATTTACTTGGCGCAAGGTTACGAACTATATTAAATGTTTTTGTTACCTCATTTTCTTTTTTTATCATTTTATTAATGTCGGGTATGTATGATGGTATGCTTCAGCACGCTAAAAATGTAACGATCGATACGGAAATTGCTGGTGGCGCATACTGGCACCCAAATTATGACCCTCTCGACCCAATGTCTTTTGAAGATGCTCATGCAATTATCCCAAATGAAATAAAATTGCTTGTTGATCAAAAAACAGCCTTTCCAGTTTTGGTAAGTCAAGCTTCTATTTATCCTGGGGGTCGTATTATGCCGGCTATATTAAAAGGAATTCCACCAGATCAGAATATTGTCAATATGCCAACACAATCCTTAAATGGTTTTAATGATGGAACGATTCCTGTATTGATTGGGAAAGGGATGGCTAGAAATACGAAATTGAAAGTTGGGGATTCCTTTACAATCCGTTGGTTAGATGTGAATCAAACTTATGATGCTAATGAAGGTACAGTTGTCTATATAATGGATACTGAAAATTTCAAATTAGATATGGGTCATATATGGGTTCCACTTGATATCGCTCAATCTATGCTTGCCATGGAAGAACAGGCAACATACGTAACCTATAAAACAGGATTAAAGGAGGCTAATAATAAAGGAGACTGGATTATTAGAGATGTCAATTATCTTGTCCAAGATATGGAGGCAATAATTGAAGCTGATAAACCTGGAGCACAGATCATGTTTATGATTCTATTAGCATTAGCAGCAATGGGGATTTTTAATGCGCAAGTATTATCAATATTTAGAAGAGGTAAAGAAATTGGTACACTTATGGCTTTAGGAATGACTCGCTTACGAGTTGTAATGCTATTTACACTTGAAGGAGGATTAAATGCTGTATTTTCTGCGACTGCAACATTAATAATATTTGGGCCTGTATTATTATACTTTGGAGTAAATGGCATTCCTCTTCCTCTCGATTATACTGAAATGGGATTAATTATGGCCAAACGACTTATACCGGTTTATTCTATTGGACTTATCCTTTCAACAACAATTTTAGTATCAATTATTGTTTTAATTGTTAGTTATATGCCATCAAGAAAAATTTCTCATATGAAACCAACTGATGCTCTTCGAGGAAAAGCAATTGCATGATTAAGTTTTTATCAAAAGGATTAATTCGGGATCGCACGCGAAGTTTTTTCCCTCTACTAGTTATTGCTCTAACGGTTGCATTGGTTGTATTTGGTAGTGGTTTTATGCGGGGTATGATGAATAGTCTGTTGCTAGATACTGCAGTCATATTAACAGGTCATCAAAAAGTTGTCACCCAGGCTTACAATGAAGAAAATCAACTCATGCCTAATGATTTAGCCTTACTTGATTCAGATGAAATGATTAATCAATTAGAAATTGAATACCCAGATTTTTTCTGGACACCTAGAATTGTATTTGCAGGTCTTCTCGATGTCCCAGATGAAAATGGTGAAACCAAAACGCAAGGACCTGTAATTGCTATGGGAATCGATTTTTTTTCTGAAGAGTCTAGACAAATTGAGATTTGGGAGCTGGAAAAAAATCTTATAGAAGGAAACCTACCCTCTAGTAAAAATGATGCTATTATTAGTTCAAAGCTTGCAGCTCAACTTAATGTCTCAGTTGGTGAAAAAGTTACATTCATTGGCTCAACTATGGATAATGCTTTTACTACTTATAATTTTGATGTTACGGGAACATTTAATTTGAGAAAAGGGCAGACAGATAAACAAATGTTGTTAGTGGATATTTCTGGTGCAAGGGGTGCTTTAGATATGAATAATGCTGCTTCTGCAATTTTTGGGTTTTATCATGATTTATATTATGATGATCAAAAAACTGTTGATTTGCGAACCAATTTTAACGTAACAAATAGCGATAGTTCTGATATGTTTAGCCCTATTATGCTTGCTCTTAGAGATGGAAATCAAATGGGAAGTATGGTAGATATTAGTAATGCAATGTTGGCAATTATGGGTGGCATATTTTTGGTAGTTGTTATGGTTGTGTTATGGAACATGGGGCTAATGAATGGACTACGGCGCTATGGAGAAGTGGGTCTCCGTTTAGCCATAGGAGAACCCAAAGGGCATGTTTATCGTTCATTAATTACTGAAGCTTTAATTATTGGTTTTGTTGGTACAATTCTTGGAACTGGAATAGGAATAGCAATTACTTATTATGTTCAAGAAAATGGAATAGATTATACCAAAGGTATAGAAGCGCTATCAAATTCATCAATGATTATGCCGAATATTTTCTATGCACAAGTAACTACTGACCTATTCTATATAGGGTTTTTCCCAGGTGTTCTGGCAACTGTTTTGGGCACTATGCTTGCAGGAATGGCGGTTTACAAAAGAGAAATGGCACAATTATTCAAGGATCTTGAAACATGATNATAAGATTATCATTATTATTNTTTACTTTATTATTTGGTCAAAAAAGTCAAATGACAGTTGAACAAATTATTAGCGCTATGGATAAAAATCTGAATGCAAAAAGTCGAATAATGAAAAGTAAAATGATTGTTCATGGAAGAAGATCTACTCGTACCATTGAATCTAGGAACTGGGTAATTGGCATTGATCAAGCTTTTACAGAATATCTCTCACCTCCTAGAGAAGCAGGAACAAAAATGTTGAAATTAGACGATAAGCTTTGGACATATTCACCACAGACAGATCGTGTTATTCAGATTTCTGGCACATGCTTAGACAATCAGTTATGGGTTCAGATATGTCTTATAATGATATGATGGAAGATAAGCCGCTACAAGATTTGTATGAAGCAACCCTTGAAGGATCAATTAATATTAATGGTAGAAAGCATTGGATTATGTTACTAGAAGCAAAGGTTAAGGGATTATCTTATCCCATGCGTAGGGCATGGATAGATACAGAATATTTATTACCAATGAAAGAAGAACTATATGCTAAAAGTGGTAAACTATTGAAAACTGCAACAATGACAGGTGTAAAGAAGATTCAGGGGAGATGGTTTCCATCACGTTTTATTTATAAAGATGAATTAAAACGTAATAGCAAGGGAACAGAATGGGTCATTAATGAAATATCATTTGATATTAATATTCCGGAATCACGTTTTTCTAAAGCCATGTTACGTAAATAATTCTTTATAAGTTTAATTATGAACTTGACTCAATTATATAATGCCATCTATTAGTTTCTAGATTATAATAATCTTGATTCTTTCCAGAAACGGGCCAATAAATATTAATTTTAG
>JGI24815J26687_1000143_pt1 | contig 15638 bp, 8 predicted proteins | sample METZYME_3_150m_FD_26687 | JGI IMG/M metagenome (IMG submission 26687) | reverse complement strand
AATTGCGGCAAGGAATTCTTTTACCGGAAATTCTTTAATCCGTCCTGCCTGAGATATTTTCCGTAAAGCTAAAATCAGCGCAACAAACCCACCAGTTATCGATGCGGTGCGTGTGCCACCGTCGGCTTGAATCACATCACAGTCAATCCAAATCGTGTGATTCCCAAGTGCGTCAAGATCCACTACTGAACGCAGCGAACGGCCTATTAAACGTTGAATTTCCTGAGTGCGACCGTCTATTTTCGCAGTTTCCCTTTTACGTCGACTTCCGGTTGAGCGCGGCAGCATTCCGTATTCTGCAGTGAGCCATCCGTGTCTTGCTTTTTTATCTTTATCCAAAAGCCAGTCCGGAACTTTATTTTCAACAGATGCAGTACAGATAATTTTGGTATTCCCGGAAGAGATAAGAACTGACCCTTCTGCGTACATTGTATAATCAGTAGTTATTTCCAGAGGTCGTGCTTCGTTATTTACACGCCCGTCGGTTCNTGTGTTTGACATTTTATTAGCTATATTCATTGTTTAATTTTTCAATTCCGTGTGCGTCACCAATTACAGTAAGGCGGTCACCTTCCTCTAAAACTGTTTGCCCCCGAGGGATTATTGTTTCTCCTTTTCGTCTGATCAACGCCACAAGACTTCCTTCTGGCATACGAATTTCTCCCAGTGAACGCCCAATTAGCACAGACGACGGGGTATTACTGCGAATTCGGAGTGATAAAAATCTTTCATCACGCAATAAAATTTCCTTCAATTCCTGTTCATCATTTGCTGCCAGCCAGTCCTTGAGAAAATCTTCATCATCAACTCTTCCTGCAATTTGAGCCAGAATCCGCAGATGCTGGCCTGGATTTTCGCTTGGGCTGACNAAAAAGAAAAANGCGTGTATCGGCCCTTGAAGTGATATTTTTCCTGAAAAATCTGGTGCTTCAACAAAACAGGTTNCTTTCGCTTTGACGATCACCATTTCGGCACGCTTAATATCCGCAAGACGTATGTGCGGTAAAGCAGCACCGTGTGAAATNGGAGTTGCCCCAATTCTGCTACCCTCCATAAAACCCTGTTCCAGTTCATCTGCAGGAATCCTGAGACTACGAGCTAGTTCTTTGGCAACATCATGTGTAATATCCTCAAAAAGGTATTTCTGCGAAAATTCCATTACCTCCGCACGTGTGACAACTTCATCAAAGGGATCTTCTTCACGTACCCCTTTTTCTTTCATAATGCCNCGCAATTCTCGATCAAGACCTTCAAATCTTTGTTCACCAAGNCGGGCAAATAAATGATAAATAGCTCCTGAACGTACNACCCGTTCACGTGCATAAGAAATATACCAAACTGTTCCAAGAGTGACGAGTGCNAGTGAAAATAAAATAGGTACCATCCCCATTTCCGCNATCAGCCANACAGGCGAAAAAACTCCAAAAAGCTGCATCCATGGATAAAACGGAGAACGATANCCCGGATCATAAGCCTCNATTCTGCTTTCACGCATCACGATNACAGCAAAACAAATNAGCGCAAACATCANCAATTGAAAGGCACTCGCCAGCTTGGCGATACTTGCAATATCAAAGCTCATCACCAAAAAGATAATCAATCCGACCGTCACGGCAATTCCATAATGTGGAATATTTCGCGGGGTTAGTTTTGAAAATTTCCCTGGAATAAGATGATCCCTGCTCATCGCCAGAGGGTAACGTGACGCACTCAAAATTCCAGCGTTTGCAACTGAAGCAAAAGCAATTACAGCTGCGACTGTCACTCCTATCTTTCCCCAGTTTCCAAACAATACTTCTGCTGCGGATGCAACCGGTGTTAAATCATGTGCCAGTTTTTCTGCAGGCAGTACACCAACCATGATCGTAGTCCCTACAGCATAAACCGCTATCGCAGTTGCAATCGCAAGAAAAACTCCAAGAGGAAGATTCCGTTCAGGATTTTCAATCTCTTCTGCAACGCTTGCAATGTTGGTGATTCCTACGTAGCTGATATAAACCAACCCTGCTGTTGAAATAATTGAAACACCACCCTTATCAAAAAATCCATCAAAATTCTGTGAATTTATTTGCGGTAAACCCTCGCCAATGAAAACAAACAAAATCAGCAACAGAGCAAAAACCATGAAGACCTGAAACGATCCTGTTTTCCTTGCTCCAAAAAGATTAACTACGCCAAAAAAGAACGCCAAAGTACTGCCAACGTCACAACCGGTACATCCGGCCAAAAAATACGGATATAAGCTCCCATGCCGATCAAGGCAAAAGCGGTTTTTAAAACCAGCGCCAACCACGTTCCCAGTCCACCAATTGTACCGACAAACGGCCCCATACTACGGTCAAGAAAATAATATGCTCCACCGGCTCTCGGCATTGCAGTTGAGAGTTCAACCATGCTGAACATTGCTGGAATAAGAGGAATTGCCGCAATCAAATAACTCAAAACAACTGCCGGACCTGCTTCGTTAAAGGCAATTCCGGGCAGCAGGAAAAAACCTGCGCTCAGGGTTGTCCCGGTCGCAATGGCGTACACATTGAGTAATGTCAGTTCTTTTTTGAGCATCTTTTTCCAGGAGTTTATTTTTTGCTCTTTACCTCAAAAACACACATGCCTTAAGTCGTCCGGATACTATAAATTCCCGGCTTCAATAACTTCCATTTCAGCACTAACTTCAAACTCGAAATATTTATCTTCCAGTGCAAGGTTATAGCTCATTGATTCCAGAGCGATTGTCCGGTAATTACCATGTTGATCCATCAGTACTATAGTACGTAAATTGTAGCTTCCCGGATCAACCTCTAATTGGATAAAAGCTAAATTTGCAGTCTCTTTATGAGGTTCAAGTTCAACGATCAAACCCTGCGGACTTTTCAGCAAAGAATTGCTGATTTTACGCCGTTTAAAATCCTCATTCAAATCACCTAATCCGAGCAGAAAAGAAAGCGCAGTTCCGTCAGTTAGTTTTTCCAGTTTTTGAATAGTCACATTTTCGAGCAAAGTATCATAGAGCCACAAGGTTTCACCGTTCGTGACCAGCAACTGCTCTTCCGGAGCAGCGTACAGCCAACGCATTTTTCCCGGACGTTTATAAGAAACCTCTCCCTCTGCTGTCCTGGGAGCGACTTCAGAATTTGCCCGAAAGCTGGTTTGCGTAAAATGCCCTGAAAAACTCAGAATGCTCTGGTATTGCGTCTGAATAAGCTTTAGCAGATTGGCTTCGCCCGCAAAAGTCTGAGCTGAAATTCCTCCTAAAAAAAAGCAACTTAGTATAAGTAAATATTTTTTCATTTAATTATTGAGCTAATTTTTTAACAGGCAGAAACCTGTTGCTTTGTTCTCGGCTTTATTTTAGCAGAAGAGTTCAGCAAGTCGATTATATTGCTCCGGTTTAGGTTATTTTTGTATATGCTGTATAAGCCAAAAAACCAGATCAACAGTGGAGGCAGCCACAATACGTGAGGTTGATAATTCAGGTTCTGGGTCATTTCTTTTGCTCCCATCCAGAGGAGATAATAGAAGACCACTAGAATCAGCCCGCGCAAAAAGGCGCCGGAACGTCCACGCCTTGGATTAACCAGACCTAAGGGAACCATCGCTACAGCAAAAGCCACGCAAGCCCAGGGTGTGGTCAGCCTTAAAAAAAGTTCTATTTGCGAAGATTGACTGGAATTTCTCCAGAGAGCACTGGTAGAAACTCCCCAAATATGTCCATCTTTTTTTTCAGGCACTATTTGCAGTGGTCGGAAGATATAGTGGAATTTCTCAAACGCGATCGTACGGTAATTTTNCGCAGAACCCTGCAAATGAATCCGCCCGTCTTCAAGCGATAAAACCAAATCGCGNTCGCCTTCACGAACATTGATACGCCCACGATCCGCAAGTGTAACCATCGAATCCGCNGTCAGTTCCCTGTCGGTAATAAAAACACCNCTCAAATCTTCATTTTCACCTTTGTCCTGAACGTGTAAAACCTTGTCCGGAAAATCATAATTCANTACTAAAGGTTGAATTGTTTTCGTAGTCTGAGTTTTTANCACCCTNATNTTTTCTTCCTCGAAAGCAGCGTATCCTGCAGGCTGCAGCCAAAGCGTNATACTCAACGCAAGTANTGTTGTAACAATGCCGAATAAAAAAAATGGACGTCCAATCTGCCANTAACTTATGCCTATTGCATTCATCGCATAAATTTCATTGTCCGTGGAAAGACGTACCATCAGCACCACACTCGCAATCACAATTGCTAAAGGCAAGGTCACAGACAAAAACTGTGGCAGGCGGTAAAGCAACAGCAGACCAACACTAAAAACGCTAACTCCACGTTCCACAATTAAATATATCAGCCGATAAACCGTTTCCATCGAAAGGATGAAAGTGAGTATCCCGGAAGCAAGTATAAACGGAAAAATCAGCTGTAAAAATATTGAACGAGAGAGCAACATAAAGATATGTTAGAGCTGGTCCTTGATTTGCCATGCCACTCGCATGGCGTTGAGTCCATCCTGACCGGTGACTTTTGGTTTTTTCCCTTCACGTACCGCAGACAAAAAACTTTCAATTTCTGCTAACAAAGCATCCCCTTTTTCCAGTTGAAATGCTTCAGGCTTCAAAGTTTCCGGATCAGGAACCGCGTTTGAATCAACCTGTAGTTTGCGTGCCTGTCCTGTTCCGTAATCAAGTGAGAGATATAACCCGGATTGGAAAATCCGCATTTTACGTTCCGCTTTATCTGAAACACGGCTGGCCGTTAAATCTGCAATACAGCCTGAAGGAAAGCGTAGTCTCGCGTTTGCCAAATCTGCGGTTGAGGTGACGATATTAACACCTGTACCATCAACAGATTCCGGATATTCACCAACCACCGCCAGCACCAGGTCAATGTCATGAATCATTAAATCTAAAATAACATCAACATCAGTTCCACGTTTTGGAAAAGGAGCAATACGGATATTCTCAATAAATTTTGGCCGATCAATTAACTGCTGAAATTCTGTAAAAACAGGATTGAAACGTTCAAGATGTCCGATCTGCAGGCGTAGATTTTTGTCCCCTGACAACTGTTCCAGTTCTTCTGCTTCTTCAATTGTAGCGGCAAATGGTTTTTCGAGTAAAACGTGAACGCCCTTTTCCATAAATGCTTTTGCCGTTTCATAATGATGCACCGTCGGTACAACAATGCTCACTGCGTCTACCTGATCCAGCACCTCGTGATAATCAGTATAAGACGGGACCTCAAGTTCATCAGCTACTGATTGAGCCTGTTGCGGATCAACATCAACCACACCAATCAATTCTGAGTCAGCAAGCCCGGCATATTTTTGAGCATGAAAGCGACCAAGATAGCCCACACCTATTACAGCAGTTTTTAACATTTTTTCACCAGTTTGTAATGTTTCATAAAATACTGCGAGTTTTTTAAAAATTCAACCCTCGAGTTTTTCCAATTCAAGAATCTGCTGTTTGAGTGCAGACAGAGTTTTTTCGGTAGCGTCTACTTTATCGCGCAATTCTGTCACTACTTTTTCGGGAGCCTGCTTGAGGAAACCTGGATTGTCGAGTTTGCTACGGCTTTTTTGGACAAAACCGGATTCCGTTTTGAGTTTCTTCTGCAGAGTCTCGATTTCTTTTTTCCAGTCCAGCGCAGAAGCCTCGATGCTGGCCAGCGTATCCTGAAAATATACGCTGAGCATGTCACTGACTGCTTCAGGTGTTTTTTCGCTGATTTTCAATTCACTCAAGCGGGCGAGCCGGATTATCAATTGATGATGCTCGCGAAAAAGTTCAGCATGTTTGGCGGAATCAAGCGTCGCGGAAACTTTTTTATCAAGACCGATCTTGGCTTTTTCACGCAGGGCCCTGATTTGCGAAATACTTTCCTTGATGATTTCAATACGGGCGTGTGCTTCCTTAAATTGATAAGGCTGTACTTGGGGCCACTCGCTGACAACCAGCATTTCGGGTTGCTTAAATTGCCCCCAGAGCGCTTCTGTAACAAAGGGCACATAAGGGTGGAGCAGCTTTATCAGAGATGAAAAAGCATAAGCCAGCACCTGATTATCTTCTGTTGAGCGTTGTGGATTTTTATCCATTTCGAGATACCAGTCACAAAAGTCGCCCCAGAAGAAACTTTTTAAATTATCCGCGACATCCGACAAACGATGTGCTTCAAGACCGGTCTGCGTACTACTAATCAAGTCATTCAGTCCGTGTAGCAGCCATTGTGCAAGTTCCGAGTTAACATTTTGGGGCGCAACGAGCGGAGTATTCTCTGGAATTGTAATCAAAATGTATCTTCCGGCATTCCATATTTTATTGGCAAAACGACGGCTGCTTTCCATCTTTTCCGGAAAAAGCCGTAAGTCCTGTCCAGGACCTGTTCCTAAAATGAGGGCAATTCTTAAAGCATCCGCGCCGNATTCCTCAATACTGACCAAAGGATCAATGACTGTTTTTGGTTCAGATTTTGACATCTTTTTGCCGTCACGTGTCCGGATAAGTCCGTGTAGATACACTGTTTTAAAAGGCACATCCTGCAGCATATAAGTCGTCATCAAAATCATCCNTGCCACCCAGAAAAACAGAATATCATAACCTGTTTCCATAATATTCGTAGGATGAAATTTTTGAAAATCCGGACTGCATTCCAATATTTCTTCGAGCGTCAGAGAAAAATCCTCTGCCAGTTCAGGATCCACCAGCGTGCTCCATGTCCAGAGTGCGGATGAAAACCAGGTATCGAGTGTGTCCGGATCCTGCTCCCAACCCTCCGCAGAGTCAAGCTGCTGCAGACTCACCTTTGTTTCAGCATCACGGTAATAAACCGGAATGCGGTGCCCCCACCAAATTTGACGTGAAATACACCAGTCCTGCAAATTATCAATCCAGTAAAAATAAGTAGAATCGAAACGTTCCGGAACCAGGCTAATATCTCCGGAACTTACCACGTCGATCATAACTTCTTTGAGACTATGCTTTTTCCCTTTCCATTCCACTGCAGCTTTGTTCACGTCAATAAACCACTGCTCGCGGATTTGCGGTTCAATCGCACCACCGCCACGGCTGTTAAAAGCTTTGCTGTGTGTGTAGTCCGCATCTATTTTTACGAGCAAGCCTTTGGACTTCAGTTTTTCCACAATTTGCGGACGTCCCTCATCGATCGACATACCTTCAAATTCATTGGCAATCGACAGCAAATTTCCTTCAAAATCAATAATTGGTTCTTTTTCCAGACCATGCCTTTCAGCAATGCCAAAATCCACATGATCGTGCCATGGCGTAATCGTCATCACTCCTGTGCCGAATTCCGGATCAACCACATCATCCTTAATAATCGTGGCGGTGATCTTGCCATTAATCCATTCACATTCAAAAGTCTCACCGTGTTTGTACTGCATGTAACGCTGATCATCCGGATGCATGACGACATATTTATCACCAAATTTAGTTTCCGGACGTACCGTGCCGATCTGGAATGGCCCATATTGAAAAGTGAAAAATGGTGAGTTAGTATCTTTGCGTTCCACCTCATCGTCCGAAACATTAGTTTTCAACAGAGGATCCCAATTAACAATACGCGGTCCGCGAAAAATCAAACCATCTTCGTACATCCGTTTGAAAGTCTCATTCACACAACGGTTAAGTTGCGGATCCATCGTGTAGCGCTCACGGCTCCAGTCACAACTTGAACCAAGCGCCTTGACCTGGTTACGGATTGTGCCCTGCGAATTTTTGACATATTCCGCAATCCTCCGCAAAACCTCATCACGTCCCAATTCCGCACGTGGATCAGCAATTCCTTCCTGAGTTTTGATTTGTTGCAGCACCACATTTTCAGTCGCAATCGCTGCATGATCAGTCCCCGGTAACCAAAGCACTTCGTGTCCATCCATACGCTGCCAGCGAATAAAAATATCTTCCAGAACCAGCATCACCGCATGTCCGACATGCAGTTGTCCGGTAGCATTCGGCGGAGGCATTGAAATTGTGAAAGCAGGTTTTTCGGAATTTGCGTCCGCACGGAAAGCACCACTAGACTCCCACTGCTCTGCAATTTGTTTCTCAAAGGCTTGAGGATCGTAGGCTTTTGCTAATGAGCTCATTTTTAATTTGTTCAAAGTGAAATTTAGGATGGATAATTGAGAAACTGCAACTCTAAATAAAGTTGAGTATTCGTACAGGTGAAGTTTTGAAAATCAGGCCCAGATGGGCCAATTCCATTACCACACCCGCAGGTAGTTCAGGCTATTTTCTTAGCCATTCCACAGCACTTTTTATATTTTTTACCACTTCCGCAAGGGCATGGTTCGTTACGCCCTGTCGTGGGCTGGGCACGTACAGGTTGTGGTTTTTTCTTTTCTCCTTTTTCCTCGGAAGGTTTTNCAACTTCTCCATGGATGAATTCCACATCCTGCAGTAGCGGTGCCGGTTCAGGTTCCGCCATGGGACGGGCAATTGTTAATTTGTAAAATGTGCTGATTGCTTCCAGATCAATCCTGTTCATTAAATCTGAAAACATTTCAAATGCCTGTTTTCGATATTCGTCCAGTGGTTTTTTCTGTGCATAACCAACCAGACCGATACCTTCACGTAGATGATCCATTGACAGCAGATGATCCTTCCAGAGGTTATCGTTGACCTTNAACAAAACCTGCCTTTCCAGATCAAGAATCATTTGGGTGAAAAGCTCTTTGCGCTCTTCCGCGGAAACTTCCGGTTCAAAATTAAATTCTGCCACTTTACGGAAAAAATCAATTTTTTCTTTGTAGAGATCCTCAATCCAGCTGTAAAATATTTCTGCATGTTCATCTGCTTTGAGTTCTTCTTCATACCATTTTTCGTTCGGCACTCTGGCAAAGACGCTTTCAAATGCCCGGTTAAAACCCTGCACATCCCACTGATCAGCATACTTATCTGCACAATGTTGATCCATTGNCCGATCAACTATACCATCNCACATTTCTAAAATAAGATTCTGCACACCCTCNCCAAGNATTTCACGGCGCCTTCCGTAGATAATGGAGCGCTGCTTTTCCATCACATCATCGTATTCCAGCACATGCTTGCGGATNTCAAAGTGATATCCCTCTACCTTTTTCTGCGCGTTGCCAATGGCTTTGGTGATGAAGACATGTTCAATCGGTTCGTCTTCTTCAATGTTCAGTTTATCCATCAGATTTGAAATCCGCTCACCGCCAAAAATCCGCAGCAAATCGTCTTCCAGCGAAAGCAGAAACTGGGATGCTCCTGGATCACCCTGCCGTCCGGAACGTCCGCGAAACTGATTGTCAATCCGGCGGCTGTCATGCCTGCCTGTACCGAGCACAAATAATCCTCCGACTTCAAGTGTTTCCGGAGATGGTTTAATATCCGTGCCGCGTCCCGCCATGTTTGTGGCAATCGTTACTGCACCAAATTGACCTGCATTTGAAATAATTTCTGCTTCACGTTCATGGTGTTTTGCGTTAAGAACTTCGTGAGGGATGTTTTTTTGCTTTAGCAGTTTACTGATTGATTCAGAAACTTCAATTGAAACTGTGCCAACCAAAACCGGTTGACCTTTCTGATTCAGTTCACTGATACGCTCTACCGTTGCCCGATATTTCGCTTCCACAGTTTTGAAAACNACATCCGAAAGATCTTTACGTGCAAGAGGTTTGTTGGTTGGAACTACAACAACGCCTAGATTATAAATTTTCTTAAATTCATTTTTTTCCGTTTCTGCTGTTCCTGTCATTCCGGAAAGTTTGCTGTAAAGCCGGAAATAATTTTGGAAAGTAATTGTTGCAAGTGTCTGGTTTTCACGTTCAACCGTTACGCCTTCTTTTGCTTCCAAGGCCTGATGNAGCCCGTCACTGAAACGGCGTCCCGGCATCAAACGACCGGTAAACTCATCAACGATAATTACCTGGCCTTCCTGTACTACATAATCGACATCCTTATTGAACATGTAGTGGGCTTTCAAAGCTTGATTAACATGGTGCAGAATTTCCATGTTTTCATAATCAAACAGGCTCGTATCCTTAACCAGCAAATCCTNTAGACGCTCCTCGATTTTGACTGAACCCTGATCGGTTAGGTTAATGCTGCGTGCTCTTTCATCAAGAGCAAAGTCACCGTCACGCACAATATCATGGTCTTCCATATCTTCCAGATTGTCTGCGATATTATGCACTTGATCCTGAGGCAGTTTCCCCACCTCCTCCTTGCGGATTTCACGACTGAGGCCATATACAAATTTATTTATTTGATGATATTTCTCAATGTTATCTTCAGTAGGTCCACTGATGATCAAGGGTGTACGTGCTTCGTCAACAAGGATACTGTCTACCTCATCGACCACAGCAAAATTAAAATCACGCTGAACATAGTCCTCAAGAGAAAACTTCATGTTGTCGCGTAAATAATCAAAACCGAATTCGTTGTTTGTACCATATGTAATGTCCGCAGCATAAGCATCGCGGCGACCTTCATCATAAATCCCGTGCTGAATCAAACCAACCTTTAAACCGAGAAATTCAAAGATCTGCCCCATCCACTGACTGTCACGTTTCGCCAGATAGTCATTCGGTGTGATAATGTGAACACCTTTACCACCAAGAGCATTAAGGTAAACCGGACAGGTTGAGGACAAAGTTTTTCCTTCACCGGTCGCCATTTCAGCAATGTTTCCATGATGCAGAGCCAGGCCTCCCAGTAACTGCACGTCGTAGTGACGCTCACCTATTACACGCAGTGAGGCCTCCCTCACGAGAGCAAAAGCTTCAGGGATCAAGTCATCCAGTGCTTCGTCTGCTTTCAGCCTTGCTTGAAATTCCGTTGTTTTTACAGGAAAATCTTCATCCGCCAAAGCCTTCACTTCACCTTCATTCGCATTTATTTTGTCTACTACTTTTTGGTAAGACTTTAGTGTTTTTGTATTTTCGTCACCAAATATTTTTTTAACATTTTTCCACATAATTTCCTTGTACCGATTTCGGTAGGGTGAGGACGGTTGGCTGAAGGCGAGAGTGTAATTTGTTTGAGGGCAGCGTTTTTTGCTGTGTGCTTTACCCGTTGAGATCATCAGTCCAACTAAAATCCAGTAGTGCAATTGTAGCAAAACCGGCTTTCCGGGTCAAGAACTACGAAGTCCAAACAACAACTAATAGGGTGAACAATAACTTGCAATTACGGGGGGTTAGCTTATCTTCAATTCAGTTCAAATTTTTTTTTGAGATGATTGACTTATGCGCGCTTATTTACTGTTTTTGCTCCTACTGCCTGGTCTGTTGGGTGGCTGTTATCCGAAATCACTTAATTACAGCTCCGGTTGGGCAACAAGCACGATTGACGGTACTGTGCGGGGAGAAAACGCTAAAATGCTGGAATCACAGCCNTTCATCATCGTTCTTGAATACTATTCAAACTTTATTAAATTTGAAAACGAATCACCACTTTATGCTCCAAAGGCACGAGTTGTTTTTCCGGACAAGAACGGTAATTTCCGCATTAGCTTTGACCTTAAGGCAACCGCCATAGATTTGNCTTTTGTAGCCTCAGCATACAGCATGCAGCGTTTCCGCTTTCGAAGGCAATTCGGAATTGGCGAGTTACATTATGACGCAAAGTTGTCACGCAGTGAGGTGTGGCAGCATGAATTTATTCTGCAGACAGCACCATTTTTGGAAAATTTCATCCTTGAACAACGTTATAAAATGCCAGATTCACAACAGTTGTTTCTTGGGAATTGGTTGGCAGAGGAACGCAGGAGATTTGCTGAGGGAAAAGAGAATTAAAAACTACTTACACAAAAAAGGTTCGGATTCTACTCTCATCGTGAAATGCGTAAAAGACTTCATTCAAAGCTGCTGTTTTTCCGACCTCAACGTGACCCTCCGCATTTAGACTGATCAATCCATACAAGTAATTGAATTTATTGCTCTCACGCATGGTTACAGCCACCGCGTCGTGCAGAGGCATACCATCGTCAACACGTGTTACGATTCTGGCCGCAGCTGCCTGCTGAGTGATTTGTTCNCCAATGCCTGTACAGGAAACCCCGGCTTTTGTTGAAGCATATGTTCCGGCTACGGTAGGGCNGTCACTGACTCGTCCGGGAATTTCACAGCCAATTCCACCGGTTGAAGTACCGGCAAAAATGTGGCCTTCTTTGTCAAGTGCCACTGCTCCAACTGTTCCGTGTTTTCCGGAACAACGTCTTTCGTATTCCTCCAACCGTTCCGGAGTTATCGGATCATAATCTTCCATTCCGTTTCTGCGGCAAAATTCTGTAGCTTGATCAGCACTCAAAACTGTATTTTCTTCTTTGGACAGCAAGGCTGCAACTTCAATTGGATTGCGGATATTTTGCACATTAATAACGCCCGAAAAGCGATTTTTAGTCCCGTCCATCAAAGCGGAACTCATCCTCACCTGTCCGTCAGCCTGCAACTTGGATCCGGTTCCTGCGTTAAAAACAGGATCATCTTCCAGCATCCGGATTGCGTGGCGAACAGTTTCTTCAGCAGAGCCTTTTTTCAGCAAAACAAATGATTCCTCCCAGATATTACAAAGGGAATCGTGCATTACTTGCGCTTCAGCAAGTTTGCCTTCCAGACTTCCGGCGCCGCCGTGGATGATTAACTGCTCCAAGTTTTTTTATGTGTTGCGTCCAACCATTACAAAAGCAGACCAGTAAAAAGGGGCACTCCATTGAACATCGTCCAGCATTTCCAGACGTGCTTCACGCATTGCCTGACGGGCGGACATTCCAGTAAGAAATTTATCGTAAAATTTGGTCATCAAAAGTTGCGTCCCCGCATCACTGACTTCCCAGAATGAATTGATAACATTCTTCACACCTGCTTCCTGAAACGAGCGGCGGAGTCCGTAAACTCCTTCCCCTTCGTGTATTTCACCGAGACCGGTTTCACAGGCAGAAAGAACAACCAATTGTGTTCCGGCTAATTCCAGACTTAATACTTCCATTGCTGTTAGAACTCCGTCATTATCTGTGTCAATTTCACCCANCATTGGAGCGTTTGCGTTCAAACCCGCGAAAGCAAGTCCTGCACGTAGCAAAGGATTGTCGGCTGGAGGGGGGACGCTACTCGAACCGCGGCTGAGACCCTGGAGACGTTTTTTCAGCTTTTCGTCTTCCTTTAGAAAAAAACCATGGGTTGCAATATGCAGAACTTCTGGTGCACCCGACATATTACGGAGTAAATTCTCTTCAGCAACACGTTGAGAATAAATTNTGCTAGCACGACCAACATCTGAATTTGGATCTTTTGTATCAGCAACGTTTTTGATGACTTCACCTTCTTTTTCTGCACCCGGTAAAGGATCAAAATTAAGTCCGCGTAATCCCGATCCCATTCGAGCGCCCTGTGCAACACTGGCGGAACGTTTGTTGGTTACTTTCCTTGCAGCGGGTGTTTTGAGTATTTTATCTGAATCATAGTCAGGCCCTGCAATTATAAGTAATTCTCCTTTGGCGGCTAGCAAAGGTTCCAAAGCTAAATCACGTGCAGAACTTATAATACGTAAATCAAAATTTTCGAGCAGGTAACTGTCGTCATCATCGGTCAAGACATCAAACGGAAGGACGTTCAGCAGGCCGTCTGGAGAAATAAAAATTGTGGCTGTTTCACCCAATCCTTCTGTGAGTGGTTGCCATAGTTCCTCCCAAAGTTCCACTGCAACGCTTTTGACGTCTTCATCCTCTGCACCTTCATCCTGAACAATCTCGCGCAATTCCATTACCATGCTGCTGATTATTTCTAAATCTTCATATTCGAAAAAACTGAACTCCCCCTGATTAATAACAACTGCCAACATACGATATGTATCGTCCTCTCCACGGAAACTTATAAAATCTACAAACGCATTTTCACCCAAACCTTCCACTACTTCATCTACTGTTACCTGCTTGGTGGATTGGCGAAAACGCTGGCTTTGTTCACCCAGTTTGAGTTGGAGCATGTTGACCTTTTCCTCCAAATCAAAAACTATTTTCGGAAACTGCGCTCTGTTTTCCTCAGTTGGACCTGCCAGTGTGAGTCCCGCTAGTTTTTTCCTAGTCTGAGTCAATTCTTTGGTTATTGACTTAAGCTCAGGAGCACCTGACATCATCACTACCTGTTGAGTTTCACTGGTAATTTTGAGCAACAAACCCTTTCGCCTCAAACTTACTTCAAAAAGATCCCTTGCGGTGCGCTCATCATTCATACTCAAGAGCATACGTATCAGAGCATGCTGCTCAGGTCTGTGGAGACTTATATAAGACTGCCGCGTATTGTCTCCTGCAACCCAGAGTACACGATCCAAAAAGGCGTTACGCCGAGTAAATCCTGTTTTAAAGACATCATAAGCATCTTCAGATTTGCCCATTGTTTTGAGCAAATCTGCTAGGTTATTCAGTGTTTCAAAGGTATAAGGATGATTCTCCCCAAGAACTTCTTCTTCAAGTTTAAGAGTTTCGCGGAATATTTTAAGTGCTTCCTCTTTTTTATCCTGTACCACATATAGTTCCCCGATGTCATTCATACTGCGCAGAGTGTCCGCATGACGTTTGCCAAAAACTCTTGTTCTTCCTGTCAATGCAGCTGAGATATTCTTTTCTGCTTCAACTAAATTTCCAAGTGACTTTTGTACACGTCCAAGATTGTTTAAAGCTTTCAGAGTATTCTGATGATCAACTCCCAATTGGTCACTCCATAACCGGTGAACTTTTGTAAAAATTGGTCTTGCCTCTTCAAAACGATTGNCACGCAGGAAAAGGTAGGCTAAGTTGTTTTGATTGGATAGTGTGTTGGTATGTGTTTCTCCAAAAATCTCTGTATTTAATTGAATTACGTTTTTATAATTCAGTTCCGAACGTTCAAAATCTCCCTGCGATTCATAAAGGAAAGCCAGGTTGTTGAGCAGAGCAAGTGTGGTAGGATGACGTTCCCCTTGAATTTTTCCTGAGATGGCAAATGCTTTTTTGAAAAGTGGTTCTGCTTCATCATAAAGACCTTGATTTTCAAGTAATAAGGCCAGGTTATTCATTACAGAAACTGACTGTGGGGATTCTTCGCCTAGCGCTTTTGTCATTAAATTTAGAGACTTACGGAAAAGTTTTTCCGCTTTTTGGTAATCACCTAGGCGGCGGCGAACACTTGCCAGATTATTCAGGTCACCTGCAGTATTTGGATGCTCTTCTCCAAGTAATACCAGATCAATTTCGTAAACCTGCTGATGGAACAACAAGGCTTTTTTAAGCTTGCCTGTATCTTCATAAAGCTGAGCCAAATGACTTTTGATCTGCATAACAAGCGGATCTTCTTCTCCGTATGTTGCGACCGCACCCTGTAGACTTTGTATAAATAACGTTTCTGACTGTGTATACTTGCCCTGATGACGATAAATCTCTGCAAGGTTTTCCTTGCTTTCTAGAATTATAAAATTGCCTCCTTCCAGAACTTCCTGCATCAAAGGCAGAGCTGTTTCGAATAATACCTGAGCTTCTTTTAATTTCCCCTGAGAATAATACAACTGTGCTAACTTCGCCATTGCTTCAAGTGTGTCTGAATCTTTTTCACCAAAAACAGACTTAAATGCTTTCAGTGCCTGACTGAGCATATCCTCTGCTTCCGCGATACGTCCCAACTCCTGTAAAT
>JGI24815J26687_1000140_pt1 | contig 15732 bp, 16 predicted proteins | sample METZYME_3_150m_FD_26687 | JGI IMG/M metagenome (IMG submission 26687) | reverse complement strand
GACATAAATTGGGATTATTAATAATTCTTTGCTTGTGACTCGATGATTTAGTCTATGCAGAAAAATGAAAAAAGTAAAAGAACTTATGTTTTTAATATGAATTGACTAAGACAATGATTCTTTGACAATTTGACTGGCAGTTTTCATATTAATTTTTCCATCAGCTTGTTCTTTTAACTTGGCCATAACTGTGCCCATATCCTTAAGAGTATTAGCACCNGTTTCATTGATAATAGTAGAAATAATTAACCTAACTTCTTCTTCACTTAATTTTTCGGGTAAGTAAGTCTTGAGAATTTCTGCTTCAGCCATCTCCTTGTCAAACAATTCATTCCTTTCAGCCTTTTCATACAGTTCAGCTGCTTCAAATCGTTGTTGAACTTGTTTCTCAATGATTGAGAGAATGTCAGTCTCATTAATCTCAGTTCTAGTATCAATTTCTTTTTGTTTAATAGCTGCCATCAACATTCTTAAGGTGCTTAATTTAAGCCGATCACCTTTTCGAAGTGATTGGTTTATGTGTTCTTGAAGTTGTTCGAGTAAGGACAAAGTGTTTGGTCAATAGAGTCTTCGTGAGCGATTACGTTCTCTAGACACACGTTTTTTTTCTCGTTTTGAAGCCGCCGCCTTTTTTCGTTTCTTTTCTTGTGTGGGTTTTTCGTAGAATTCTCTTTTACGGTATTCATTAATAATACCAGCCTTCTCACAAGATCGTTTAAAGCGTCTTAGTGCATAATCGAAATATTCGTTATCTTTTACTTTAACTAATGGCAAAACTTATCCCTTTTAGTTGAGTTAAATAAATATATACTTAATCCATTAAATAGACCGTGAAATATACAGTTTAACCCTAGAAAAAGCAAAGAAAATGACATCCCTTTTAATCCTTGGAATAGAAACCAGTTGTGATGAAACTGCAACAGCTTTATATGACTCAGAAAAAGGATTAATTGGTCATAAAGTCTTTAGTCAAATTGATTTACATAATCAATACGGTGGTGTTGTGCCTGAACTTGCTTCAAGGGATCATATTAAAAAACTATTGCCAATGATTGACCATTTAATAAATGAAACAGGAAAAACCATTAATGATCTTGATGCCATTGCTTATACGGCTGGACCCGGTTTATCGGGTGCTCTACTGGTTGGCTCTGTCATGGCAAATGGTTTAGCATTTTCATTAGGGATTCCTTCAGTACCTATTCATCACATGGAGGCACATTTATTAGCTCCATTATTAGAACAAGATTCAGCAAAGATGCCGTTTATTGCATTACTGGTATCGGGAGGACACACTTTACTGATTAAAGTTGAGTCTAAAGGGGACTACGAAATAATAGGTCAGACCCTAGATGATGCGGCTGGAGAAGCCTTTGATAAAGCCGCCAAACTATTAGGTTTAGCGTACCCAGGAGGCCCTGAGATTTCAAGATTAGCTGAATCTGGTACAGAGGGAGCATTTACTTTTCCGAGACCTTTATTAAAAGATAAAACAAGCCTAGATTTTAGTTTTAGTGGCCTTAAGACATCATTGATGTATAGAGTCAAACAGTTAAAGTCAGATGAGCTATTGACAGACCAATGTAGAGCAGACTTAGCTTTTGCTTATGAAGAGGCAATTGTTGATAGTCTTGTGGAAAAGACACATCGGGCAGTGCAGAAAATAAATGTTGATTCTGTCGTTGTTGCTGGTGGTGTTGGTGCAAATAAAAAACTCCGTTCTAAAATGTCAGANACATTTCTTAAAAAAAGAATTAAGGTGATCTACCCTAGTTTAGAGTTTTGTACAGACAATGCGGCGATGATTGCTCTGACCGGTAGCTATAGATTTCAACAAGGTATTCTTAATAAAAATTATCAAATAACTATTAATCCAAGATGGTCCATTGATAAAATTTATGAAGAGGTTAATGCTTATGGATAAGATTAAACTTTCAGAGNTAAAGGTTGAGACCATTATAGGAATATGGGAGTGGGAACAAAGAAATCCACAAACTATTTCAATAGACTTGGAGATGTCGACTGATATTAGTGCTGCTGCAAAGAGCGACTCCATTCAAGATGCGCTGGATTATAAAGCTATTTCAAAAAGGATAAAACAATACTCAAAAGATAATCACTTTCAACTGATAGAAACTTTAGCCGAGAATCTAGCACAGATCATTTTAGAGGAGTTTAAGGTTGAATGGGTTAAGTTAAGCGTCTCAAAACCCTATGCTATAAGAGATTCAAAAAATGTTGGCTTAACTATTGAACGTAAAAGGAATGAATAAATTGTCTCATAGGGTTGAGATATATCTAAGTTTAGGCAGTAATATTGAACCAGAAAAGAACATAAGGTATGCCCTAAGAGAATTAAGCAAGATCTTTTATGACCTTCAGCTATCTTCGGTTTATCAAACAGAAGCTGTTGGTTTTGTTGGTGATGATTTTTTTAATATGGCCATAAAAGCGTTCAGTAATCTTAACCCAAGCAAAATTATATCTGAACTTCATCACATTGAACGTTTAACGGGAAGGGAAGTTGGAACAGGTCAGTTTAATTCGAGAACTTTGGATATTGATTTAATACTTTATGATGATTTAATCGATCAGAAGCTTAACTTACCACGTGATGAAATTCTAGAATATGCATTTGTACTTGGTCCATTAGCTGAAATTAATCCTTTGGGTGTTCATCCCATCGAAGGAGTGACCTATCAAGAATTATGGTCTGCATTTGATAACACTTCATCAAAGATGAAAAAACAGGAAACTTTGCCTATTTAAGAGTTAATACCACGGCCTCCATCAACAGCAATAATCTGGCCAGTGATATAGTCAGCATGTTCTATTAAAAACAATACGGTTTGTGCGATATCATTTGGTTCGCCAGATCGTTTGAGAGGGATTTGATCCACAACTTTTTGTTTGATCTCCTCTGACGGTTCATTTTCAGGCCATAAAATCATTCCAGGAGCAATACCATTGACTCTAACTGCAGGCGCCATATCTTTAGCCAATGATCGTGTTAGCATGANTAAACCTGATTTAGCAGGACCATAGATTGGATGATTTTTCAGTGGTTTGCTAGCATGNATATCAACCATATTAATGATACAACCNTTAGATTCTTTTAGGTGGNGTGCGGCATATTTGCATAAAAACAATGGTGCTTTCAGGTTTGTTCCCACTAGATTATCCCAGTCATCAAGAGTTATGTCTTCAATAGGTGTGGGATAAAAAGATGACGCATTATTGATTAAAACATCCAATTGCCCTGTTTTTTCAATTACTTTAGTAATTAAACTCTCAACTTCGTTCTGATTGGTCAGATTCGCGCCAATTGCTATTGCTGAATCATCTCTAATCAAATTGAGTTCAGAACATAATTCATTAGCATCATCGCTTGAGGTATTAAAATGAATAACTAAATTCATTTCCTGGGCATGCAAGGTACGAGCAATTGTTGCACCGATTCTTTTAGCACCGCCTGTAATTAGAACCCATTTATTAATATGATCATTCATAGATGTATTTTAATTGAAAACGAACATGAGCGATAATTATTAACTGTATGGCACTAAAAAAAATATGACGTCTGAAAATAAGCAAAAAGATCAAGATCCATCATTAGAACATTCCTTACTTGTTAGGGAACAACTTATGCAGCACATTAATAGAAAAGGCGGTTGGATCAATTTTGAGGAATTTATTGATTTTGTTATGTATAAACCAGGGCTTGGGTATTATTCAGCAGGAGCAGAGAAAATTGGTTATAGCGGAGATTTTACGACTGCTCCCGAGATTTCAAAGTTGTTTGGTATGGCATTAGCAAATCAGATAACCCCTATCTTAGATCACTTTCAATGCCGTTCAATCATTGAGATTGGTGCCGGTACCGGCAAGCTTGCATTCGACATCATTTCACAATTGAATGAGTATCAGGTTAATTTTGATCATTATTATATTCTTGAATTGAGTGCAGATCTTAAGCAACGACAGCAATCAATGCTCTCTCATTTACCTAAAAAAGTCTTCAATAAGATTGTGTGGCTTGACTCTGCAACTATGGACCCCATTAATGGAGTAATTATTGCTAATGAGGTCATTGATGCTTTGCCCTTCACTCGGTTTAAGGTTCACAATGGCCAAATTTATGAACTTGGCATCTGTTATAAAGATAATGAGTTGATTGAACAATCGCGATTAGCTGATGAGCTTTTAACTGATTTAGTATTAAGGATTAGTAAGGAAATAGGAATAACGTTTGATGATGGGTACACTTCAGAGATTAGAATTAATTTTAAGCGCTGGTTTAGAGCCATTGAGTCCATGCTAAGTGCTGGNGCTATGTTTTTTNTTGATTATGGCTATTCTAGGCAGGAGTATTATGATCCNACAAGAACCAATGGTTCTATGATTTGTCATTACAGAAATGTTGCACATGAGGACCCATTGTCTCATCTAGGGATTCAGGATATTTCAGCGTCTGTTGATTTTTCTTTACTTGCCGATGTGGCTTTACAACGGAATATAGAAGTTGGTTTTTTTACCTCACAGTCGGAATTTTTGATTAATTCAGAAATTTTAGAAGTTATTGACAGTGTCATTGATGAAGGGCTTAAAATGAAGCTCACTCAAGAAGTTAAACAGTTGTTATTGCCTAATCAAATGGGTGAAATATTTAAATGTATGCTGCTCAACAAAAATATCAATCCAGATAATTTTGATGGGATTAGGGATTTACGTCATACTCTTTAATTTGTGTGATCATGGAAACTATTCAAACCATAATACTAGCAATAATACAGGGATTAACTGAATTCTTGCCAATATCAAGTTCTGCTCATTTAATATTAACCAGTCAAATATTGGGTTGGAGTGATCAAGGCCTACTCGTTGATGTTGCATTGCATTTTGGAACTCTGCTTGCAGTGGTGTACTACTTTAGATCTGAAATTCTTAAGATGTTTGAGTCACATCATTTTTCAAGCACTCAAACACTACTAAATTCACCAATTGGAATTATCACCATTGCCACTGTCCCTATTGTTATTGTTGGAGGCCTCTTTAATGGATTCATCGAGCAACATTTAAGATCACCTTCAATTATTGCTGTGGCTAGCATTATTTTTGGAATCCTCCTCTATGTTGCAGATATAAAAAACACAAAAAAAGATGAAGTTTTGGAACTCACCTTACTTCTCGGCGTATTGATTGGCCTGTCTCAAATACTAGCTTTGATTCCAGGAACCTCTCGATCAGGGATTACCATAACCATGGGCCTGTTCTTAGGTTTATCAAGAGTGGAGGCTTTAAAGTTTTCATTTATGCTCGCAATACCGGTGATATCCGCTGCCACTATTCTGCAAAGTATCGAATTATTTAATACTCAGCTTGTAGATATAAATTTTTTGCATTTGTTCCTTGGGGTTTTCATCTCATTTATTATCGCTTTTTTTACTATCCGTTGGTTCTTAGAGTTTGTTAATCGAATTGGTATGTTGCCATTCGTCATCTACCGAATCTTTTTAGGCCTAATCATTTTACTTACTTTATAACTGGAGTAGAGATTATGAGCACTGAAGACACTGAAAAACGTTATTGGATTTGGGGTCAGTTTGATGAGGCTTCTACCGCAATTTTAAGTAAAATTCAGCGAATAGTGCATGATGAACTTCAAGGGCCGTCTTTTATTCTTCATTTGACCCTATCGGGTCCTTTTTTTGATCTCAGTCCAAGCACTTTAGAGAAAATTGACACTTTTGCTCTAAAGAACACACAATTTTCAGTAAAAACAAGATCGTATGGCATGAAGGATCTTTTTTTTCAGTCACTATTTGTTGAGATTGAAAACACAAATAAGCTCAATACCTTAAAAATGAACTTAGACGACTTATTAAAGGTTAGTAGCGAAGATTTCTTTCCTCATATTAGTTTGTTCTATGGCTTAAAACACCAAACTATTAAACAAGTTGTGATTGAAAATCTTCTAAAACTTCCTGATTATTTGGTTTTGGATAAAATTACTATTGCTGAAACAGGGCAAGGAGACATTGAATCATGGAAAATTATTCGTCAATATCCGTTGATTAGTAAGCTTAATGTTTCGAATAATTTGGGTCGCCCACTCTAATTTATGAAGGCACTACTGATACTATTTTTGTTTCTGCATTTCTCGAATGGTTATACGGATGAGATTAATGAATTATCTTTATACGCGATTGTGGATGTTGAGACTACTGGGTTAAATCCGAACTATCATGAAATGATTGATATCGGAATGATTATAATCAACCAGAATATGGAGATAAAAGGCCAGTACTACTCAAAAGTTCTTCCTAACTTTCCTGATAGNGTCGATTCTATGGCAAAACATATCAATGGGTTTGATNTAAAAAGATGGGCACAAGAAGAGGCAATATCCGAGGAAGATTTAATCAAAGGGATGAGCATTTTTTTGAATAATTATGCAGGCAAACCCATTTTTATTGCCTTTAATAGCTGGTTTGATTCAAGTTTTGTAAGGAACTTGTTGCAAGAGCATGGTTACAAATTTAATGATTGGTTTGATTACCGAGTTCTTGATATACCTAGTATGGCACTAGCCTGTGGCTATTTCCCTAAGGCACCTGATTTTAATGCCAACTTGGCAACATTGCTAGAGGTTCAACCAGAGACAAATGATCCATTAAATCACACAGGTGAATCAGGCGTTAATTTTAATTACGCGCTTCTTAAATCACTTATGAATCAAGGATGCTTTAGTTATAATTGATAATCAGATATTGGAGTTTTCTATATCTTTTTTAATAGCTATTAATCTTATTTCTCTTATTTTTCTAGCAATCTCATTGCCTTCCAATCCAGATTCTTGGAGATTATTAATCTTTATATTTTTTACTAGNTCTAAAGATAATTGGAGAAGANTTCTTTTCTGAATAAAATGATCATCAGCATCAAGCATTAGAAGATTTAGTGCTGCCTCTAGATTGTTAGGCCGTCTTAAAGCNTCGAGTGTTTCAAGAATAGTTAACAGATGATCAGCAGAATACTCAGACAGATCACGTTGAATTAGTTCAAATGAACTGATAAGCAAGACAGGTATGTCTTTGTATGCATTAGCAAATCGCATATTATTTTGCATTGAGTCTAGTTTGTCTTTGACATCTTTCTTTCCTTCCTTGATTAAAGCGTAAAAGATTGATGCAAATCTAAATTGTTTTGAATGATCTTCATCAGCAGCTTTTTGAATAATAGGGTGAGAGAAAAAGCTAAGGTCTAGACCTGCAAGATCAGGGTAAGTGTCATCTAATGCTTTAAATTCTATCAAGGTTTTAAAGTATTCATTAAAACCAACACCTTGAAGTACTTTCTCAGTTTCCAACCAAGTTCTTTCAGGCACTAAAGAGGATAGTTCTCCTCGATCGACAATTTCATTTATGAGCGTTTTAGTTTCTTCAGCTATAACAAAATCAAACGGGCTAAGTTTTGCTTTAAATCTTGCAATTCTCAGTACTCTTAAGGGGTCCTCTTGAAAGGCATCTGAGACATGTCTTAGTGTCTTATTCTCTATATCTTTCTGACCATTAAAAGGATCTAAAAGAACACCATCATGATTCTGTGCTATGGCATTGATTGTTAAGTCTCTCCTGCTAAGATCTTCCTCTAGTGTGACATGGGGTCCAGCATCAAATTCAAAGCCATGATAGCCTTCACCAGTTTTTCTTTCAGTTCTGGCTAGGGCATATTCTTCTCCTGACTTAGGATCAATAAACACAGGGAAAGATTTGCCTACTTTTATGTAACCTTGGGCAATCAGTTCATCGGGAGTTCCATTAACTACCACCCAATCATTTTCATAGGGTGTTGGAAGACCGAGTAATCGGTCTCTGATGGCTCCTCCGACTAGATAAATTTGCATTATAGTTATTCAATTAGGTCGTTATTTTCTCATTTGAATAATCAATTGACGACCGTTTCGTTTAACTCTAAGAATCAGAATATCTTTATCCTTTGTCAAGGATTGAAATTCTTCTAAATTAGAAATCTCCATATTTCCAACCGCCCAAATAATGTCACCTTGCTTGAGTCTAGCCCTGTCTGCATTACTATTGGGTTCCACAGAGAGAATTACAACACCTTGCGATTGACTGTAACCATCGGGTTTATTGTCAGATAATTCTGCACCAGCTAGGAGAGTGTTTAACTCATCAGCTTTCATGGTTTGTTGGGCAACTAATTCACCCAATTTTGCAGATTTTGTTAATTTTCTATTGTCTCTAATCACAGTGATCTTGACTCTTTCACCGCTTCGCTTTAAACCAATAGCATTTCTAAGCTCACTAGAATTACTTATTTCTACTTCGTTCACACCAACAATAACATCTCCTGCTTCAAGTCCTGCGTCTTCAGCGGCAGAGTCAGGTGAGACCTCTTGTATCAGAGCTCCTTTTGAAATATCTAGTCCTAACTGTTCAGCAATTTCTTGATTTATATCACTAATAATAACTCCTAATAGACCTCTTCTAACAGATCCAAATTCAATGATTTGTTGCATAATGTTTTTAACTGTATTGACAGGTATAGCAAATCCAATGCCTATGTTTCCGCCTCCTCGGGTAAAGATTGAACTAGGAATGCCAACAAGGTTTCCATCGATATCTACCAGCGCACCTCCCGAATTACCTGGGTTAATAGCCGCATCAGTTTGAATCATTTCACCAAAACCATCTGAAGTCATTTGTGGTCTTCCTAATGCACTGATAATGCCTGAGGTAACTGTTTGACTTAAACCAAAAGGCGCCCCAATAGCTAGTGCGAAATCTCCAACTCTGAGTAAGCTAGAATCACCTAAGTTAATAGGCAGGAGGTTTTCTGAAGGTTCTATTTTTAGTACAGCAATATCTGTGCCTCGATCTGAACCGATCACTTCAGCCAGATACTCATCACCGTCTTTAGTAAAAATTTTTATTTCGTCAGCTCTATCCACAACATGATGATTTGTAATGATGTATCCTTTTTCTCCATCAACAATTACACCAGAACCGCCACCACCAAACTCTCTTTCTCTTGGCATTTGCGGTTGCCCAAAAAAGCGTTCAAAGAATGGGTCATCAAAAAATGGATTTNNCTGAGATCTTACTGTGCCTTTGATCGCAATTCTGACAACAGCTGGGGATGATTTATCAACTAAATCAGCTAATGANAANAACTCAGCTAATGATGATCTTTCTTGAGTTNTCTCTCCTAAAGCTTCTAAGTCTCCTTGAGCATTTAGTGATTTTGCANACAGTAAGTTCGTTGTTGTAGTTATTGCAAAAAATAAGCTAAAGAAAACTAAAATAANTTTTTTATTAAACATGTTGTATAGACCTAAATAGTTTGAAAAATTTTTGAGCAATAATACCTTAAAAACCTGCTGTTCTGTATTGCAAATAATTATATTCATAATTAATTCTTTTTTAGATTCAAAAGANTTGATAAGCNAATCTCTATTAAATGTTAATAAAATGTTAATAAAACCTGAATCTTTAGTGGATATCCTGAACACAACATCTTGTGTNTTAAAAAATGCCAAAAACTAACAAATANTTTTAATAAAATTACATATAAAACCAAGNAAAAAATGATATAAAATATTGATATATATGTATTTATATCAAAAATAGTGGTTTTTATAAAATCCTTGACATAATCGTAAAATCGGCAATAATCTAATATTGATCTAAACACAATATCTTGTGTATTGAAACTACGAAAATTTGTGAGATTATGTGATTTGACTTGTGTTTAAACAGAGGAATAAGGGGAAAAAGAAGTAAGTGTCGTCAGTGTTTTCAGCTAAAGAATTAAAAACGTTTGATATTGATCATCAACCTGCATCAGTTGATATTTGGGACAAAAAGTATCGTTTAAAGGATTTTTCNGGACAAACAATTGATAATGATATTGATGCTACTTTNAAAAGAGTTGCTTCAGCCTTATCTGAAGTTGAAACATCAGATAAACAAGATGAGTGGAATGAAAAATTTCTTTGGGCATTAAGATCTGGTGCTATTCCAGCAGGACGAATCATGTCCAATGCAGGAGCTGCTGAATATAAGCCTGCAACTTCTACCATAAATTGTACAGTGTCTGGATCTATTCAAGATTCAATGGTGGGGATACTTGATAAAGTAACCGAAGCAGGACTTACATTGAAAGCAGGCTGCGGGATTGGTTATGAGTTCTCAACTTTAAGGCCCCAAGGGGCTTACGTAACCGGTGCTGGTGCTTTTACATCTGGCCCTCTATCCTTTATGGATATTTATGATAAAACTTGTTTTACCGTGTCATCAGCAGGCGGGAGAAGAGGAGCTCAAATGGGCACTTTTGATGTTAGCCATCCTGATGTTGAGGAATTTATTAAGGTTAAGAGAGAAGACGGTAGACTTCGACAATTCAATTTATCTTTATTGATTACAGAGGAATTTATAAAAGCAGTTAAAGATGATACTGAATGGCATTTAGTGTTTCCTCTAGATCCTAGTTTACCTGAATCTAAAGATATTGACCTTGATGACCCCAAAAAAATTATCTGGAAAGATTGGGTGAAAAATGACGGGTATCTGACCAATGATCTCGGTCAAGTTGCTTGCAAAGTCTATAAGGTTATTCAAGCCAGAAAATTATGGGATTTAATCATGGCTTCAACATATGAGTATGCAGAACCAGGATTTATTTTGATTGATAAGGTTAATCAAATGAACAACAATTGGTTTGAAGAAAATATCAGGGCAACCAACCCATGTGGAGAGCAACCTTTGCCTGAATACGGTTCATGTTTGCTTGGATCAGTTAATTTAACCCGCTTTGTGCACAACCCGTTTACAGATGAAGCTCATTTTGACTGGGAAACCTTTAATGAAGTAGTCAATATTTTTACTAGAATGCTGGATAATGTTGTCGAAATAAACGGTCTACCGATTCAGAAACAACGCAATGAAATTATGAGGAAGAGGCGTCATGGAATGGGTTTCTTGGGTTTGGGTTCAGCAATGACGATGCTCAAAATGAAATACGGATCAGATGAGTCATTGGAATTCACAGAAAAGGTTAGCAAAGAATTAGCTCTCACAGGTTGGCGTGCTGCTTTAGAGCTTTCTAAGGAAAAAGGCGTTGCTCCAATTCTTGAAGAAGAATTCACGGTAACGAATGAAATGCTAAGACAACGACCTGAGATGTTGGATGATGGGTTTAAGATTGGCGACAATGTTAAAGGCAGTGTTTTGCATGCAAAATATAGTCACTACATGCAGCAAATTGCACAAGAAGACCCTGAGCTAGTTGAACAACTTGCTGAACACGGTGCACGATTTACACACCATTCTTCCATTGCGCCAACAGGGACAATCTCACTGTCTATAGGCAACAATGTCAGCAATGGCATTGAGCCTAGTTTTGCCCATCATTATTTTAGAAATGTTATTAGAGAAAAAAAGAAAACCAAAGAAAAGATTGATGTCTATTCATTTGAATTGCTTTCATACATTGACAAAATAAATCCAAAAGCCGATATTGGCGCTGCATCTGGCGAAGACAATGCATTACCAGACTATTTTATTACTGCTGAAGATGTAACACCTAAGCAGCATGTTGATGTCCAAGCTGCATCACAAAAATGGGTTGATTCATCAATATCAAAAACAGCCAATGTGCCTACTGATTTTCCTTATGAAGAATTCAAGAATATTTATCTCTACGCTCATGAGAAAGGATTAAAAGGTTGCACCACATTTCGCTTTAATCCAGAGGCTTTTCAGGGTGTTCTAGTAAAAGAAAAAGATTTAGAGCAAACAATGTACACCTTTGTACTTGAAGACGGTCAAGAAGTTGAAGTTGCTGGTAATGAAGAGATTGAATATGACGGTGAAACACACACAGCAGCTAATCTGTTTGATGCCCTTAAAGAAGGCTACTACGGCAAATTTTAATCAAGTTTAAGGAATGAGTAAAATCAAAATAGAAAGTAAAATAGTCAGTTATAAAGTGAGCACTCAAGAGCAGCGTGAAACTGACGCAAAGGCTGACCAGACACAACTTCAGCAAGAAGATCAGGAAGCTAATGTTGTCAGAATGCATGAACGCCTTGAAAGGCCAGAGATGTTGCGTGGGACAACTTATAAAATTAAACCTCCTGTTTCTGATCATGCCATGTATATCACAATCAATGATATTGTTCTCAATCAAGACACTGAACATGAAAAATATAGACCCTATGAAATTTTTATCAATTCCAAGAACTTGGATCATTATCAATGGATTGTGGCATTGACACGTGTTTTATCATCCGTTTTCAGAAAAGGCGGTGATGTTGCATTTTTAGTTGAAGAGCTCAAAGCAGTGTTTGACCCAAAAGGAGGTTATTTTGCAGGTGAGGGTCGTTTTATGCCTTCCATTATTGCAGAGTTAGGATATGTCATTGAACGACATTTCAAGGCGATAGGAATTATTTCAGAAGAAGTTCTAGATGAGCACCAAAAAAANCTTCTTGAAGAAAAGAGAGAAGAATTCGAAAACAAGAATAAACAAACAGATGCTTTTGTTGCCCAGGAGTTTCCACATGGATCAACACTCTGTGGCCACTGCAATACAGTGGCAATGGTATTAATGGATGGCTGTGAAACTTGTTTGAACTGTGGTTATTCGAAGTGTGGCTAGACAACTGCTATGAAAATGCCAACCTCAGAAATCATTGATCGCTACACAATAACTCTGCTTAAATCAGAACGAACTGATGAAGATGTAAGCGAGGAATTAGAAGCCTATNAAAAAGAATTACCAAACACAGACAGTGTGCAAACTTTCATAGATCGTATGTATGAAATTAATGGCAAAATCTGGGAAACAGAGGGTGATATTAGAAAAGGGGTTGATATGCCTCTAGAAGAAGTGGGTCGTTTAGCAATCACGGTCAGAGAGCTTAATCAAATCAGAAACGGCATTAAAGGCGAAATTGTTGATGAATTTGCCGAAGGTTTCAAAGAGATAAAGGTGAATTATACAAAGGTTGATTACGGTCGTTCTGAATAAGTTTATTTTTTTCTAAAGTCTATTTATTTTTTTACCATGATAAATCAGAGATAACACATGGCTTATCCTTAATTGGTTTATAGTCTTGATCAAGATAATATGTGCCTATGATGAAAATCAAAATAATGAGAATCTTGTATGATTTTTTTACCTATTTGATATCCCCATTACTTTTATTGCATATCATTGTTAGGGCTTTTGAAGATAGAAATTATATCCACAGGGTTAGTGAACGATTTGGTATTTACACTAAAGATATTAAAGGTGAAGTTATTTGGGTGCATTCTGTTTCATTCGGAGAAGTTAAGGCTGCTTCACCTTTAGTAAGAGAGCTAATCAAGGCTTATCCATCTAAACAAATCCTGTTTACTTGCACTACACCAACGGGTTCTCAATTGATCAATGATCTTTTTGGAGAAGAAGTAATCAACGTTTATCTCCCATATGATTTAAGAGGTTCTGTGAATAGGTTTTTTCGTTGGGCTAATCCTCAAATTGCAATTATTGTGGAAACTGAGATTTGGCCAAATATTTTTCAACGATGTGGCCACAATAATATTCCTTTGGTTCTTGCTAGTGCTTGTATATCAGATCGTTCATTAAAACTTTACAAAATTCTTTTTGATCTTTTTAAAAACACGATTTCGCAAGGTATTGTAGTGGGCGCACAAACAGAAAGTGATGCTAAAAAATTTCTTGAACTTGGTGCAAAACAGGAGAGAACGTTTATCACTGGAAATATCAAGTTTGATTTTTCACCACCTGAATCTACTTTGCAAGAAGCTAATCATTTTAAATTAGAACATTTTAAAGACAGGCAAGTTTGGATCGGTGGTAGCACACATCCAGGAGAGGAGGAGGTAATTTTAGAATCACATAAACAGGTTCTAAAGCATTACCCTGAAAGTCTTCTTCTTATAGCGCCAAGAAAACCAGAACGATTTAAAACAGTTCATAAACTAATTATTGATTCTGGTCTTACGTCTTCTCTCTGGTCAGAATTTGAAAGCTTAGACCCAAAGATTAATGTTCTATTAATAGACACATTAGGAGACCTACCTTTTTTTTATTCTGCTGCTGATATGGCATTTGTTGGCGGTAGTTTATTTTCTGTTGGTGGTCACAACTTATTAGAGCCAGCAAGTTTAGGAAAGCCTGTGATAACGGGTCCAATTTTGCATAACGTGGAAGAAATTTCATCTCAATTATTAATCAATGATGGTTTAGCTATTGTCAATGATTCTGCTGAGCTTGCAGAAACAATCATCACACTTTTTGATGACAGCTCCAAAATAGACACCATGGTGTCAGGTGCCATGAACGTTATGAAAGATAATAAGGGTGCTATTGAAAATATTTTGCAATTAATTAAGCCTTTGATTAAGGCCTAGCAACGGATTACTGTAACCAATTATTAATTTGCTCAAGATCGCTTCTGGTAAGAGTCCCTGCCGCTTGTTTTAGTTGGATAATATTTATCAAATAGTCGTATTTACTAATGGCCAAGTTTTTTTGTGATGAATACAACCGTCGTCTTGCATCCAAAACGTCTACAGTTGTTCTCGTGCCCACGTCATAACCCGCCTCTGTGGCTTGTAATGCAGTTGCCGAAGACTTGACCGATTGTTGGAGAGCTTTTACTGTCGCAATACCAGAGATAACACCAAGGTAGGAATCTCTCGCAATTCTTGTGGTTTCTCTGCCAACTCTTTCAAGTTTTTCTTTGGCCGCTCTATGCTTGGCAACAGCTTGTCTAACCCTTGAGTTGGTTTGTCCACCACTGTAGAGAGGCAAGTTAAGTTGAATCCCAACACCTTCATTAATATTTTCACTATCAGCTGGGCTAAATTCACTGCCACTATCGGAACGGAAGCTATCGTTATCAGTATCTCTTTTAGAAGCCTGTACACCTAATGTGGGTAGATGCCCTGATCGTTGTATCTTTATTTCACTTTTGGCTATTTCTACACCAACCTGAGCTGACAAATAACTGAGATTCTGTTCCAAAGAGGTATCCACCCAATCCATTTCACTTTGTGGATTCGGCATAATCAGGGGGAGGTTATTGTCAGGTTTTTCTAATTGTCCTGGATAACTATCAGTAATTGCTCGCAAAGATTCTTTCGAAGTTGCTAGATTGCGTTTTGAGGTAATTTCATTAGCCACTGATTGATCATAGGCAGCTTGAGCTTCTTGAACATCAGTAATGGCTATGAGACCAACTTCAAATCTTTTCTGAGCTTGATCCAGCTGCTTTTCTATGGCTTGTCTTGCTGCTTGCTCTGACTCAAGCGTATCTTGAGCAGCTAACACATTAAAATAAGCATTCGCAACTCTAACGATCAGGTCTTGTTCAGCCGAGAGGTAATCAATTTCTGCTTGAGCAACAGTTTTATTGGCTTTTCTCATGTTCATCCAAGCCCCGTAATCAAAGATGGTTTGTTTAAGAGTGACATCCCATTGAAGAGTTTCAGATTCTTGTAAGAATTGTGTGTTGTTAGTGATGACAGCTTCGTCACCAGTGATAGGGTTAACGATTTTTTGTTGGAAGGTGCTACTGCCATCAGAATCAGTGTCTGAATAGGTTGCACTACTGGTGAGTTGCGGAAGAATAAAACTTCTGGCCTGAGGCTTTACTTCAACCACTGCTTCTTTATTAGCTAGAGCTTCTTTAAT
>JGI24815J26687_1000139_pt1 | contig 15732 bp, 15 predicted proteins | sample METZYME_3_150m_FD_26687 | JGI IMG/M metagenome (IMG submission 26687) | reverse complement strand
ATCCTTTCTTCAATAATCTCAAAATAGGCATCGACAAACTCAGAATACATTCCCTTGATAAATCGGTAACTTAACTCCCCGCTTTCCCTATAAACTGGAGGTCCATAAAAACTAACGCCAGCACATGTAGGCTTTCTTCTAAATTCAAAAATAGTTTCCTCTGTGCCTTTACAAACCAATCTTCTGTATAAGCTTGGATCCTTATTATTTTCTTCAAAATAGTCATCTGTAACCTTTCTCAGATACTCAATATCACTCTCAACTCTAGTGCCTGGCATTACATCAAGCCAACCGCCAGTTCCTATAGAACCATCTTCAAAAATTTGAAGGACTAAAGTTGCATGCAACATTCCCACTAATGGAGTTTTTGGATGAACATCTATGGAATAAAAGCGACCCCATAATAATTTCCTCTTTTCGCCTCTTCCTGGAGCAGTCATCTTGCCCTCTGAATTCATTCGACCAATTTTTTCAACTACAGGTCCTCTAGCCACTCTGACATCAAAGTCTGAATATTTTGTATCTGAAATAAACGTATCATCAGAAGTATTGCCATTCTCGTTACTAAGACAATTGGTATCAATGGCTGTTGAGTCATGATTTATACAGCCTGCCCAACTAAAATATTTTTTATCTGAATCTTTAATAAATGTAATAAGATCTTCTGCTATNAGCNTATTTTCAACTGATAGTTGCTCCAATCTTTGTGTTTGATTCCCAAAGTCTTTTTCTTGAGTTAGAGAGCAACCTTGAATAAGGATTACTAGGAAAAATAAGATTGTTTTCTTAATATTCATTTAATTTTAAATTTGATAAAAAACTATATTATTAGAAGTTTAATCAATAAGATATTTTTAATCTTATGAAATTACAATTTGATTCTTTTTTGACTCAAAATTTAAAACAAGACCTAATTAATATCAACCGCAAACTTCTTTAGATTTTCAAAGTCAATATAATCTAAGGCACCTTGATGTGTAGAAGATAAAACTACTTTTGGAGCTGAGCTTGATTCAAAAGCTTGTTGCCATCTTGGAGCACATAAACACCATTGGTCTCCTGGATTTAAACCTGGAAAACCTACTGCAGGCATTGGTGTAGACAAGTCATTCCCAACTGATGCACTAAACTTAAGGAATTCTTCAGTCAAAATAGTACACACTGTGTGACTGCCTAAATCCTCATCTGAAGTATCACAACAACCATTTCTAAAAAAACCAGTTTTAGGAGAATTGCTACATTCATTAAGAGGCTCGCCAAAGACATTTAGTGAATCTTTCATTGTTCTTTCTTTCTTACAATCGTTAAACCATCACCAACAGGAATCATACTGAGTTCAATTCTATTATCTTTATACAACATGTCATTCAGTTCCCTTAAAGCAACAGTATTTTCATTTTGATCTTTNGAGTCAGCCACTGCTCCGCTCCATAAGACATTATCGAAAATAATAATCCCATTCTCTCTTAATAACTGCAATCCTACTTCATAATAATTTTTATAATTTCTCTTGTCTGCATCGATAAAAATAAAATCAAAACTAGATAAACCATCTTCATCATTAATAATTTTATCTAGTGATACCAAGGCGTCTCCAAGACGGAAGTCAATTAAATGATCAACTCCAGCTATTTTCCAAAATTCTTTAGCAACAGATGTGGATACGGGATCACTATCAAGAGCTATAATTTGTCCTTTATCCATTGCCATAGCACAAACCAGGGTGCTGTAACCGGTGTATGTTCCAATTTCAATTAATCTTTCTGCCCCCATAATTTTAATTAACATGGCCATGAATTGTCCTTGGTCAGGGGCAATCTGCATTCTGGAACCTGGCATGGAAGAAGTGGTCTTTCTTAAACTTGTGAGTACCTCATCCTCTTTTAAAGAGACTGACAAAAGATAGTCATAGAGTTCTTCATTTAATTGAATAGTTGTATTACTCATAACTTAATTACTATTCGGTAAAGATAAAATAAAAATAAAAACCAACATAGCAAGAAAAAATAATGAGATCACTGATGNAATAATCCAATATTTTTTTATGTTTTTTTTCATTAATGAGTGATGGNTCGTATGGTCTAAAATTGGAATCAACTCCCCTCTAAGTTTATTCTCCTTGATAAAGATCTTGAGGGCAACTTATGAAANAGATTAATCTAAATTACTAAACATTAGGTTAAAAGTGGTTGGTGGGCCGTGAAGGATTCGAACCTTCGACCAACTGGTTAAAAGCCAGCTGCTCTACCGACTGAGCTAACGGCCCCAAGTAAAATAAAAAAAATCTGGTGAATAATAACCTAGGTCTCAGAAATAAAACAGAATTTTAAACATATTCAATATTATCTTCTAGACTTAATTCTTTGAATGCTCTTAATCTAATTCTACAAGAATCACATAACCCACAAGACTTACCGTTATGATCCAATTGATAACATGAAACTGTCTTAGAAAAGTCAATTCCATTTTCTATCCCTATCTTGATGATTTCTTTTTTATCCATATTAATTAAAGGGGCACGAACTTCTATATTTTTCCCTTCAGAGGTAATCTTGGTGGCAAGATTAAATAAGTCCTGTACAGCAGCTATGTATTCTGGTCTGCAATCAGGATAACCAGAATAATCAACAGCATTAACGCCAGAAAATATTGCATCAGCCTGTACAACTTCAGCCCAGGCTAGAGCCAATGAGAAAAAAATTGTATTTCTNGCTGGTACATAAGTTATAGGGATTCCAGTAGATTCTTTCTCTGGGACTTNTAAATTACCGTCAGTAAGTGCTGAACCCCCAAAAACAGTAAGATCTATTGAAAGCANCTTGTGCTCAATAATTTCAAAATCCTTGACTATATTTTTCGCACTATTAATTTCATTTTGGTGTCTCTGNCCATAATCCAGTGTCAAAGCGTAACATTTAAAACCTTCTTTGATGGCTATGGACAANGCTGTAGAAGAATCCATACCACCTGACAAAAGAACAATTGCTTTGCTCATCTTTATTTACCTGGCTGATTATGCCAAAGAATTTTGTGCAATTGAATTTGAAACCTGACAGGCAAAGAATCTTCAAGAATCCATTCTGCAAGAGTTCTAGGTTCCATTAAATCTGCTACTGGAGACATAAGAACATTGCATTGTTCATAAATCATATATTTCTCCATGATCTCTTTAGACCACTCGTAATCATTACGATTACAAATTACAAATTTTACCTCATCTTCATTTTTAAGAAGATTTATATTCTCCCAATTATTTTTATCTACTTCTTTTGATTCTGGTGTTTTGATATCCATAATTATCTTTACTTTAGAATTTACATTTGAAACATCAATATAACCACTCGTCTCTAGACTAATTGCATAATCTAGCTGAGCAAGTTCATTCATTAAAATATGAACGTTAGGTTGTGCTAATGGCTCACCGCCAGTAATACAAACATGCTGACTTGATGAAGACTTTACGGTCTGTATGATCTCAGATATTTTTAAGTTTTCACCGCCCGTAAAAGCATATTCTGTATCGCAATAGATACACCTTAATGGACAACCTGTTAAACGAATAAAAACTGTCGGCAAACCAGTTTTTGNTGATTCTCCTTGNATAGAGTAAAAAATTTCTGTCACTCTTAGAGTGTTCATATTCACCTNAATCTATCTAATTGTATTAAGTTTTTCTGTAGCAAGGCGAGACACAGAAGAATTAGGATAGTCAGTAATAATTTGTTTAAAAATTGTGAGTGCTTTTTCAAAATTCCTTAACTCGTAATAGCAAAAACCTGATTTCAAAATTGACTCCATAATTTTTTCTGATTTTGGATGTTGGCTTTGGATATTCTCAAAAATCTCTAACGCTTTAATATAATTACCTTGAGCATAGAAAGACTCTGCAAGCCAAAATTTAGCGTCATCAATAAAAGCACTGCCTTGATAAGATTTAATATAATTTGAAAAAGCAATTTGGGCAGCTTCATAATCACCTTGTCTTATTAATTCAAAAGATTCCTGATAAGCTAATCGTTCAGAATCTGTAAGGATATAATTAACAGTTGTCTCAGTAAATTTTTCTTTTATCAATGACAATTCGTTCTTTAAATAAGCAATCTCTTCTTCTAGAAATTGAGTGCTCTTTTTTAAGTCTTTTAGTTGCTCATTATAAATATCAACATTAATTTGTTGTGGTGGTGAAACTGTTTCAACAGTTGTACAACTCACAACAAGCAGTAATAAAAATAAAGAAAACAGGCAGTTTACGAGCTGAGTCATCAATTACTAATTCTTCTTAATTAAATATAAACTTGTAGTAACAATGGTCAATATCAATAGTGGTAACCAACCTATAAATATTGGGTTAATTGTATAGACTTGCACTGACTCCATTAATACATTTTGCATAATAAAATAGGCTAAACCAATCATAACTCCTAGAGTAATTCTATAGCCTGTCCCTCTAGACCTTTGAACACCAATTGACATTGGTAATGCAAATAAACACATAATAGGAATAACAAATAAAGAAGCGACACGACTATGGAATGATACAGTGTATTGGTCTGTATCAAGATTATTGCCCTGAAGATATTTGATAAAACGAAACAGCTCTATTACATTCAAATCCTCTGATTTAACCACGGTTAAACTCACTAGATCTCTATTCAGTTTTGTTTTATCAATTTTATATCTTGAATATGCTGACTCTACTCCTGATTCTTTAAAAGTGGATTCATTTAAATTACTCAAAATCCATTGATTATAGTCGTCAATACCTGCAGATGATGCTTTTGAGATTTTATTTATTCGAGCATCTTCACCAAGCTCAAAAATAGTTAACTCACCAAAACTCTTATTTTCTGAAACAAAGTTAATATTGATAATTTTATTCTCGTCTTTGAGCCAAAAGCCTTGTGATTGTCCTAAAGTAGAGAGGTTGTATTTATTCTTCGTCCTTAACTGATCTGCAAATCTCTCCATGGGAGGTGAGAAATACTCTCCAACAGCGATGATGAAAAAACAGAAAATAAATCCGGTGATTGCAACTGATGAACTGAGTCTAAATAAAGAAAAGCCTGATGACATCATAATCGTTATTTCACTATTTTTACTTAAAGCACCTAATCCAAGTAGGCTGCCAATTAAGACCACTATAGGCATAAGCTGAAAAACGGAACTGGGTAATTTTAAAAATGTGTATTGAACAGCTTCAAAAACACCATAACTACCTATACCGATATCATCAGCCTGGCTAACAAAATCTATAAACCCTGAAAGAGCAACAAAAACAAACAACACAATAAATGTCATCTTAGTAATAGATCTAAAAATATACCAATCTAAAACTTTCATTTTGTCTCTCTAATTGTGGTTAAACGACTAAAAAAATTATGGCTATTTAAAATCATAAACAATGTAAAAATAAAACCTAAGCTATGCACCCACCAAAGACCAATAACCGCAGGCGAATCTCCTTGTTCAAACCATACTCTTGCAGCGCCAAGTAAATTAACATAGATCAAATAAACTAAAACGCCTAGTACTAACCCACCATACTGACTTTGTCTTGGAGAAGCTTTGCTTAGAGGAACAGCTAGGAAGACCAAAATTAATAAAGCAATAGGTGGGGATAGTCGCCATTGAACTTCGGCTTTAGATTCTAAATCTTGTTGGCCAAATAAAGTATCAATACTTTCTCCTGAAATATTGTTGATTTCTTTTTGAGTTTTACTGATAAATAATGGTAACTGATGTTCTGAGAACTCTAAGACTCTAAAATCGTTATCACCCGGTTCTCCTTGATATCTTTGACCGTTAAAAAAAACTAAAAGATTATTCTCCTGATCCTCTTGAATTTCTGCGTATTCAGCTGTAACAACACTGACCTCTCCATCGATCTCCTTTTGCATAAAGACCTCTATAAATCTGTTATTACCAAGTCTGTCTTTCGAGTAAAACACAGCGCCGTCTTTTAAGGTGATAAATCGTCCGGGTTCAAAAAATTCTATGCCAATCTTTGTTAAAGCATCCTGTTTTGATAATTCAATAATCTTTTTTGCTTGGGGAGATATAAAAACAGAAATTAATAATAGACACACCATTAAAACAACTAAAGGCACACTTAAAACCCGATATAGATGTGAAGAGCTAATTCCTGAGCTTAAAATGGCTGTCATTTCACTATTTTTGTAAAATCTTCCAAGAACCATAAGAATAGATAGAAAAGTACTCAGCGGGATAAGAATCACTAAATAATCTATTGATGAATAGAAAATTATTTGAAACAAAGAAGATGATGGTAAATCACCAGATGCAATGTCGCCAATAACATCAGTAAATTTATTAGTAGATAGAATAATTAGGATAATGAGAGTAACAGCAAACCAGGTAGTCACTAACTCCCTTAAAAAATATTTTCCAATAATCTTATTCATAAAATCTGCTTATTCTTAAAGATTAAAAAAATGGCCTTTAATTATTGGTTTTAAAGCTCATGTCATTACACTACAATTATCACCTTAGAAATACTATAAAGATTATAGTTTTTTGAGTTTTTTCCTTTTAATATAAATTTAATTAATGAGTGAATAGAATGAATTTCTTAACAAATACAAACAAGGCTATTGAGGCAAAAGTGGACTGCCTTATCCTCCCAATTTTTAGTGATCACAAATTAAGAGGAGCGGCAAAAACAATAAATACAGCAAATAATAAAATTATTTCTGATTTTCAGAGAAATAAGGACATACAAGGAAAAATAGGCCAGTGTAGAATCTTACCTGTTGCAGGAAAACCCTATAAACGACTAGTTTTAGTTGGTTGCGGAAAATACGATAAATATTCTGAAAAAAACTATAAAAAGGCATTAATCTCAGCTCTTTCAAAATTGTCTATGACTACTCATAAAAGCGCTATAAGCTTTCTCAGCACAAGCGATATTTGTGGAAGTAAAGCTGGAACGGAATACCGTTCCACGAAAATATTAGCTGAAGCTTGGCATCAAATTTCATATCAGTACACCGCTACAAAGCCAAGCAATGAGAAGAAAATATCCTTAAATAAGCTCTATCATGGCACTAACGGTAAGGCTAGATCCTCTGAAATGAAAAAAGGATTTAGTCATGGGGATGCCATTGGTAAAGGAATAAAAAAAGTAAGGCTTTTAGGAGACTTACCTTCAAATATTTGTACGCCGACACATCTGGCTAATGAGGCAAAAAAAATTGGTCGTAAACACAAAACACTCAGCGTAAAAGTATTAAATGAATCTCAGATGAAAAAATTTGGGATGAATTCTCTGTTATCAGTAACTGCTGGGGCTTCGGAACCAGCAAAAATGATTATAGCTGAATATAAGGGCTCAAGAAAAAATGAAAAACCTATTGCGATTGTTGGTAAAGGAATCACTTTTGACACGGGAGGCATTTCACTAAAGCCTTCTAACAATATGGATGAAATGAAATACGATATGTGTGGTGCCGCCACTACTATTGGCCTGCTTCAAGTTGTTGCTGAACTAGATTTGAATTTAAACGCTGTGTTCATTATCCCGACTTGTGAAAATGTACCCAGCTCTACAGCAACAAAACCTGGTGATATTGTTAAGTCAATGTCAGGTCAAACCATAGAAATATTAAACACAGATGCTGAAGGACGATTAATCCTAGCAGATGCTCTAACTTATGCACAAAGATTTAAACCAAAATCAATTATTGATATGGCCACACTCACCGGAGCCTGTGTTGTCGCTCTTGGGCAACATCATTCTGGTTTGATGTCCAACTCAGATCGTCTTGCAGAAAAACTACTGAATGCTGGAATTGATTCGGGTGATGCAACATGGAGACTCCCATTAACGGAAGATTATTCTAACCAGATAGTGAGTAATTTTGCTGATGTTGCAAATATTAGCACAAGAGGCTCAGGAGCAGGAACCATCACTGCTGGGTGCTTCCTTCAAAAATTTGTAGGCGATTTTGAATGGGCACACATTGATATTGCTGGTGTTGCTTGGTTGGAGGGTCAAAACAAAGGAGCAACAGGTAGGCCGGTTGGCTTAGTTTCTGAATTTTTAATCAATGAATCAAGTAATTAAGACTTGCAAAATATGCAAGTTCTTTTTCATCACTTTGAAAAAACATCAGGAAGAGATTTACTAGTATATGTTTGTAGATTAGTCGAAAAAGGATACAAACAAGGATCGAAACCTATCTATATTCATTTTGATAGTGAAAATGAAGCTAAAGAGTTTGATAACCTATTATGGACCTTTAGACAAGAAAGCTTTGTTCCACACACAATATCAGGTCATCCAGAACAAGCAGAAACACCCGTAATAATAGGTTGGGATACTAACCAAATTGAAACAGCAGAAGCTCTAATTAATGTCAGTCAAGAAATTCCAAGGGTATCAAAAAGCACTTTAAAAATTCATGAGATCGTGGGTAATGATAAAGATAAAAAGAAAAAAGCCAGAGAAAAATGGAAAACATATAAAGCAGATGGTTCTATAATTAAAGCGCATAGAGCAGACTAGAATGGATAAAACCTATAACCCAAAAACAATAGAGAAAAGGATTTACAAATCTTGGGAAGACGCTGGATATTTTGCACCGAGTAAAAAAGGTGATTCTTTTTGTATCGTTATCCCTCCTCCAAATGTAACAGGAACATTACATATGGGGCATGCTTTTCAAGACACGATAATGGATACCTTAACTCGATATCAACGAATGAAAGGGAAGAATACTTTATGGCAAGTAGGAACAGATCATGCAGGTATTGCCACTCAGATGGTGGTTGAACGACAACTAGAACTAGAAGGTTCTTCCAGAACTGAATTAGGCAGAAAGGCGTTTGAGAAGAAGGTTTGGGAATGGAAAGAACAATCAGGCGACACTATTACTAACCAATTAAAACGGTTAGGCACATCAACAGATTGGACAAAAGAGAAGTTCACAATGGATGATGAACTGGTTGAAGGGGTTAAAGAGGTTTTCATACAACTCTACAAAGAAGGCCTTATCTATAAAGGTAAAAGATTAGTTAATTGGGACCCTATACTGTTAACTGCCTTGTCAGATTTAGAGGTTATCCAATCTGAAGAAAGCAGTTATTTGTGGCATTTTAAATACCCGATAAAGGGCACAACTGATTCAATAACTGTTGCGACCACAAGACCTGAAACAATGTTGGGCGATACTGCAGTTGCTGTAAACCCTAAGGATAAACGATATACAGATCTAATAGGAAAAGAAGTAGAATTGCCATTAATTAATAGATCTATACCAATTATCGCTGATGAATATGTTGATCAAGATTTTGGTAGTGGGTGTGTAAAAATAACTCCGGCTCATGATTTCAATGATTTTGAAATCGGAAAACGACATGGTCTTGAAGTTATTAGTGTTCTCACTAAAGAAGCCAAGATGAATCAATCGGTTCCACATGAATTTATTGGACTCGATCGTTTTGTTGCTAGAAAAATGATCATTGAGAAAATCAAATCACTGGGTCTGTTAGAAAAGACAGAAGATTATCAACTCAGTGTTCCAAGAGGAGACAGAAGTGGTGCTATTTTGGAACCTTTATTAACAGACCAATGGTTTGTGAAAATGAAGCCACTTGCAGAACCAGCTATTAAAGCAGTAAGAGATGGTGAACTAAAATTTGTTCCTGAGAATTGGTCAANAACCTATTTTGATTGGATGGAAAATATTCAAGACTGGTGTATTAGTCGGCAACTGTGGTGGGGTCACAGAATACCAGCTTGGTATGATGATGAAGACAATGTTTTTGTTGGCATAAGTGAACAGGCTGTTAGAAAGGAACATAAAATAAATCCTTCTATCAGGCTCAAACAGGATGATGATGTGTTGGATACATGGTTTTCCTCAGCTCTATGGCCTTTTTCTAGCCTAGGTTGGCCCAATAAGACTTATGATCTTGATACCTTCTACCCAACTAGTGTCTTAGTGACAGGATTCGATATTATATTCTTTTGGGTAGCTAGAATGATTATGATGGGAATTAAGTTTATGGGTGAGATTCCATTCAATGAGGTTTACATTCACGGATTAATAAGAGATAAGAATGGACAAAAAATGTCTAAATCAAAAGGGAATATTCTTGACCCATTAGATGTAATAGATGGTATAGACCTCAAAACACTCACTGAGAAAAGAACCCAGGGATTAATGCAGCCTGAGATGGCACAAAGAATAATCAAAGAAACCAAAAAAGAATTCCCTAATGGAATCCCAGAATATGGGACAGACGCATTAAGGTTTACCTTTGCGATTCAAGCAACCACAGGGAGAGACATAAGACTTGATCTAAATCGTGTAGAAGGATATAGAAATTTTTGTAATAAATTATGGAATGCTGCGCGTTTTGTAAAAATGAACACGAATGGTTTTGAACATAGTGATGAAATAGAAGAACAAACTGATGCTAATATTGTGGATGTTTGGATTCAATCGAAATTATCCTCACTAATATCCAATACTGAAAAAAACTTCAATGAATATAGGCTTGATAGGGCTTCAAACGGTCTGTATGAATTCATTTGGAATGACTATTGTGACTGGTATCTTGAACTCTCAAAATCTTTCCTAAATGATTCAAAAAAAACAGAGAATCAGAAATCTCAAATGAAAAATAACCTTATACAAGTTCTTGAAATATCTTTAAGGGCTTTACATCCAATAATCCCATTTATCACAGAAGAAATTTGGCAGTCACTAAGTATCAAAAATAACCTCACAAGTATAATGACTCAGCCTTTTCCTAAAAATAAAAATCTAGAATCAAACAAAGACAGTGTGGCAATTATTGAATGGTTAAAAGCATTTGTTACTAATGTTAGACAAATACGCTCTGAAATGAATATTCCACCGAAAACGAAAATTAATATCTTAGTTAAAGGACCCTCTGAACTGGACATGAAAAATCTTGATCAAACAATGTCATACATTAAAGACCTTGCCTCTATAGATGAAATTACAGTCATAAAGGAAAAAGATGATGTTCCGATTTCAGCAATAGCCCTTTTAGGTAATATCAAAATATTTATTCCACTAGAAGGTTTAATTGATATAGAAGAAGAAAAGAAAAGATTAAATAAAAAATATGAAAAAATACTAAACGACATTACCTCAATGAACAATAGATTATCCAGCGAAGGCTTTATCAATAAAGCACCTAGAGATGTTGTTGATGAACTCAAAAGTAAGTGTAAAAATGCTGAATTTGATAAGAAACGGATTGAAGAGCAAATTAAAATGCTCTCATTGAGCTAATTCTTTATTAGGAACCATCCAAAGAAGTATTAATCCAGGGATAAAAAGAAACAACAAACTGAGAATGCCGTATCTAGGATTATTGAATACTAGAGCAATCCAAGAAACTAAGGCAGGCCCCACAATCACAGCTGATTTGCCAACTAAATTATAAAAACCAAAGAATTGAGCTTCTTTGCCCTTTGGTATTAAATTACTAAAAAAAGATCTACTGATTGCTTGAACGCCACCCTGGACAAGACCAACTATTCCAGCAATAACATAAAACTCAAAAGCTGTGGTCATATAAGAAGCATAAACACACATTAGTATGTATATGCATATCCCAATTGTGAGAATCTTTTTGAAACCGAGTTTATCGGCATACATTCCAAAAACTAGTGTTGCAGGGAAACCTATAAATTGAGTCATTAACAAGGCTGTAATCATTGAAGATGCATCTAAACCAATGTCTGAACCATAAGCAGTGGCCATTCTAACTATGGTGTCTATCCCATCCATATAAAACCAATAGGCAAGTAAGAATAAAGCAACTCGTTTATGCTTCTTTATCTCTTTTATAGTTTGAATTACGGCATTAAAAGCTTTGAGAATAGTTCTAAAAATATTGATTGAGATGTCTGCATTGCCTGTTTCTTCAACATTCTTAAAAAGAGGTATTGAAAAAATTGCCCACCAGATAGCTACAGAGAGAAAAGACCAGAGTATCGCTTCCACTTCAGAGGATAATCCAAACCATGAAGGGTTTAAATACATTAAAACGTTAATAAGAAACAATAATCCTCCGCCTAAATAACCCAGGGAATAACCCAGGGAAGAAACTTTATTTCTCTGATCTTTTCTAGAAACTGACACTATTAAAGAGTCATAAAAAATATTACCTGCAGAAAATCCGATTGCTGCCAATGTGTATAGACCGGCAGCAAGAAACCAGTCACCTTGTGGAATAAAATAGAGATAGCCTGTACTTAGAACTCCAATAAGGACAAAGAATCCTAGAAATTTCTTCTTCAACTTACCCAAATCAGAATAGGCTCCTAATATTGGAGCTAAAACCATAATAATAAAACCCGCNGTTGAATTAACTGTACCAATTACAGCAGTACTCTCTACAGATGAAAGGTCAGTTGCCCAATAGGATTTAAAAAAAAGAGGAAAAAAACCTGCCATTACAGTTGTTGCGAAAGCAGAGTTGGCCCAATCATAAAAAGCCCATGAAATAACTTTTTTTCTTTTTAGGTAACTCACTACTTATTGCATCAATGTCTTTAAAACTTGTAAATCTGACCATACTTTATGTTTTTGAGATGGGCTTCTCAATAAATAAGCAGGATGATAAATTGTGATTAACGGTATGGATTCTGAACCGTATGAATGAACTGTTCCTCTTAGTTTTGCCATTGTCAGATCTGTATTAAGCAAATGCTGGGCAGCGACTCGTCCTACAGCAATAATAATTTTTGGTGAAATCATCTTAATTTGTTGCTGTAAATAAGTTGTGCACGATTGAATTTCATTTTGCGATGGATCTCTGTTATTTGGAGGGCGACATTTGAGGATATTAGCTATATAAACTTGTTCTCTTGTCAGGCCCAACGAAAAGATAACCTCATTTAATAAGCGACCTGCTCTTCCCACAAAGGGCTCTCCTTTAAGATCCTCATCCTTACCAGGGGCTTCACCTATGAAAAGCCAATCTGATTGTTGATTCCCATAGCCAAAAACGGTTTGGGTTCTTGTTTTGTGAAGCTCACAATCTTTACAATGACTAACTTTTTTTTCTAATTCAACCCAATTGGTTTCATTGCTGATCTTATCATCCGGTTTTATTGTTGACCTTAATACATAAGTTTGAATTCCAATATAATCAAGTAACTTATGAATATTGGACATCAAGTTAATAAAATTTAGTTGTCTTCTTGTGGATTTGAATCAGATCTATCAATCAAAAGAAGTAAAGAGTTTATTGGTCCAGAAACTAAATAAGACACTGATAGAAAAGTTAATACTGCCGGTGGGTTTAATAAAATTAATATAAGTAATAGTGGGCCAAGCAGTGTTCCAGAAAAAGGTATTTTATTAACTCTTGTTAGATTCTTGAAACTATTGAAGTGTATGGATGAAACCATCATTAGGGCGCTGATGAAAAAAACGGAAGAAATCAAGGCATAACTGATTAACGGGTCAATATAATGAATTTGACATTGCCAAATTACAACACCACATAAAGTTGCCGAAGCTGGAGATGGGAAACCAATGAAATGATTATCGTCTTTCAATTGGAGCAAGTTATTAAATCTAGCTAATCTGAGTGCAGTACAGGCTATATAGAAAAAAGAAATAAGCCATATTATGTTTTCTTGAGAACCTCCACCTGGAGTATTAGAACACCACACATAATAAAGTATTGCGGGAGCGGCCCCAAATGAAATTAGATCAGACAAACTATCATAGTCTTTACCAAAATCTGATACGGCATTTGCAGCTCTAGCTACTTTCCCATCTAGACCATCCAAAAAAACTGCGATAAAAATGGCTATGGCAGCTAACTCATAATTTCCATCAATGGAACAGAAAATTGAGAAGCATCCTGAAAACAGGTTAGCTGTTGTAAAAATATTAGGAAGTATAAATACCCCGTTTTTTAAGGGTTTTATCTTTTTACTTCTATTTCTCTTAATNACCATTTATTCATTATACAAGAATAGAAAGTAAGCTTAGTAATTTGTATAAAAAATAACTTTAAACAGTTTTTTTGATCATGCTTGGTGCATTTCTCTAAGTAATTACTTAATATTCTAACTATGGAACTTTCAAAATACCCTTTAAAGACCTATAAAGATACTCCTTCAGATGCTGAACTAGTCTCACATCGGTTAATGTTAAGAGCTGGATTAATTAAAAAACTAGCCTCTGGTCTCTTTACTTGGATGCCATTAGGATTAAGAGTCCTTAGAAAAATTGAAGACATTGTCAGAGCAGAAATGAATGAATCTGGTGCCTTTGAAGTTCTTATGCCGGCAATACAGCCCTCAGACCTCTGGGAAGAAACAGGACGATGGGACGCCTATGGGAACTTACTTCTAAAAATAGTTGATCGTCATGAACGTCGTTTCTGTTTTGGACCNACCCATGAAGAAGTAATCACTGANATTGTTAGGAAAGAAATTAAAAGCTACAAACAACTGCCTGTAAATTTCTATCAAATACAAACAAAGTTTAGAGATGAAATAAGACCAAGATTCGGTGTAATGAGAGCTCGCGAATTTCAAATGAAAGATGCGTATTCATTCCATTTAGATCAGTCCTCACTTGATAATGAATACGAGAAAATGGCCAATACTTATAACAAAGTTTTTAATAGTCTTGGTTTGAATTTTAGAAAAGTAAGAGCAGACAGTGGAGAAATAGGCGGATCCATGTCACATGAATATCATGTTTTAGCCGATTCAGGTGAAGATGAAATTGGCTATTGTGATGAAGAGAATTATGCTGCTAATGTGGAAATGATAGATTCTAAAAGTGCACCAAACGGCGGTGAACTCTCCTTTGCAAGAGGGATAGAAGTCGGACATATTTTCCAACTTGGAGATAAATACAGTAAAAGTATGGGGCTAAGCGTACTTGATCATGAGGGACAAAAGATCAGCCCTTTGATGGGTTGCTATGGTATTGGAATTTCAAGAATAGTTGCAGCATCTATTGAACAAAATCATGATGAGAAAGGTATTATCTGGCCAGAACAAATAGCCCCTTTTGATTACATTATTATTGTTTTAAATGATAAAAATCATGATATTACTTCCAAAGCCAAAGAAATATATAAGGCAATTAAATCTAACGGAAGCGATGTGATGATTGATGATCGAGATGAAAGAGCAGGAGTAAAGTTCGCTGAAGCAGACCTGATTGGCATACCAAATCAAATTATTGTTAGTAGAAGAGGATTAGATCAAAACACAATTGAACTGGTAAATCGTTCGACTGGCGGCAAAGAAGATATAGCAATAAATGAATTGGTGGAGAAAATTTCTAGCTAAAAGCTAATCTAGTCATTATTTTCAATCTTAGAGTTTTCTGAAATAGCTTTTTCAATAAATTCAATCGCTTCTTTCTGAGCCCTCAGCGCATCCTGTCTAGCAGAATCATATAGATTGACTTCAATTCTTCTTTGAGCTCTTGCTAATAATCGTTCTGCTTCTAGAATTTTTTCATCTTCAGCTGCATTTTCGCTTAATTCTTTTGCNGCTGAAATTGTTTGTCTGGCGTTACTCATTTCTTGCAAAGGAGGAAGAGTTGCGCATCCNGANAGAATGAACAAGCCTATTAATATGGTAAATATTCTCTGATTCATGAAACAATTAAAATAAATTAATAGTAAAAAAAATATCAGTCTATCCCTCATAGGTCAAGCAATCATTAGAAGGGAGAGCTATTTAATATC